>ENA-USUJ01003336-USUJ01003336.1-human-gut-metagenome-genome-assembly--contig:-NODE-3336-length-10939-cov-5.147303_pt1 | contig 10939 bp, 8 predicted proteins | sample MGYA00250061_ERZ773398 | MGnify/ENA primary metagenome ERZ773398 (study PRJEB29103, sample SAMN06111992) | human gut metagenome | biome: human gut; feature: ankylosing spondylitis patient; material...
GGTTTTCCGGTGAAACAGATCCTGCTATAATGTAGTGTCCTTCATCATCCCTGTACTTCAGGAAATCTTCATAGAAATCTCCCATACACTTCAACAAAGGGAACAAACGATTTTTCAGGAACTCCTGATCTTCCGTTATCAAATAGTGTTCCCAGAAAGGATAAGGTAACCAGGCTTCTTCACCCGTTGCATAATGGTAAGGATAGAAATCATTGATAGAGGCCATCAATCCTGAAGAAAGTCCGGGAGTGTTTCCACAGGCCAACATACCCCGACAGCCCAATAGTTTGGTAGCATTAGTTGCAAAGTCTTCCCGCCACACCTCATTCAGATGGAAATAACCTTCCATCACTTCAGGCATGGCTCCCGTATTGCCACCACTGACTTGCAGATTCAGATTGGCATCCAAATGATAGTAACCGCCCCATCCGGCATTACAGTCGCCAGTCCAGATTCCTAACAAGTCAGGAGGAGTCAGTTCGTTTCCGGAAGATAAGAAATGATACCTTCCGGCATCAAAGATACGCTCCCATAAAGCCAGTACAGGCTGATCGGTATTCCTTTGCTTCTCCAACAGTTCTTCGTTAGATAGTGAGCGTTCCTGAGAAGTCGCACCCAAATCAATCCGCACCCGGTTATAGATAGAGGTGTGGAGAGCTTTATGGGCTTTCAATAATCCATTATAATTGGCACGAACCGCATCAAGCTCTTTTTTCAGAAATCCTTTACTCCATTCAGCCTCGCAATTCTCCGGATACTTTTGAGTTCGGGACAGCAACAGGATTTCCGAGGCATCCTTTATGTATAAGGTATCGTTACGCAAAAAAGAAGATCCCCCTTTCTGTTTCACGCGGATACCTCCTTCATAGCCTATGGTATCCATAGGTGCGGCATAGTTCACACGGATATTCAGATAATCTTTCGTATGCAGACATTTTGTTTTCAGTCCTTTCGGGAAATTCATCTCTGCGGGCATTTGCAAACTGATGGCACAATTCAGTTTACCAGCAGAAGGTGCCTGTAGTTCGAAGGCTGCAACATCGGCATCTCTTGAAACAAACGCCCGACGCTTCCATGCTCCACGTTCATCACTCCACCGAACAGTAATTTCACCGGTTTCATAATTACAAATACGGCGATAATCTCTTACCGTTCCGGAAGCATCCATATCTATTTTAAGTGCAAAGCCCGGATGTCTTCCACCCTCTCCCCCGTCTTGCCAATGCGAGGTACGGACAGCCAAATCATTCGCTTCTTTAAACTTCCCGGTTGCACAGTATTTCTTTATCAAATCGAGCGTATCACGGGGAACCTCCGCAAACGTACGTGGGTTCTGCCGTGGAAAGTTGAAAGAGCGATCATTGAATACCACCGTTTCATGCAAAGGATTTCCAAAAACCATGATACCCATCTTACCGTTACCTGCCAGCAGAGCTTCCTGCCACTTCGTATAAGTATCAGGAAAATGAATGGAATATCCTTGACGTACAGCCGGCTGGGCACATACTCCCAGCGATGCTATACCGATTAATATGAAGTATAGTATCTTTTTGTTCCACATAATGGCCTTATTTATTTCAGTGTGAGTAATCTGCTGCGCTTTAAATTATACCCTTCAGCAGAAATCGCGACTTTTCCCCGGGATACATATTCCACCGTTACCGTTCTCTTCTCTCCCGGTAACAGATTAAAATAGCCGTCGGAAGCATAAGCCGGCAAAATACGTTTATCTGTATCCGCCTCACGGACATTGAGTTTCAGAGCGAGGGCAGGCATTGCTCCGGTGTTCTGTAATTCTATTTGTATCTGATTCTCCTTTTGCCGGATCAGTTTACAGCTTATGGAAGCTTCTTCCAAAGCATTGAATCCCTGAAAATTACCCTCACCGTTATCTTGCCAATAATCATTGATCGAAATAACCTTGCCACGCTTATCCTGAAGTATCAGGCGTTCCATATATACTCCGGATACAGCAACCGGTTTATCTTGTACGAAACATTCTGTCAACCCATTAGCCAGTACATTCAGCCTGGAAGTGCGCTTAAACAATGACTTACCTCCAAGGGAATAAACTTCATATATAACTTTAGCCCCCTTTATTTCTTTTAAAGAAGTATTTACAACAACAACTTTCTGATCATCCAGATTCTTCTGAATATATGGAAAGATCTTGCTGCCGGGTGTCTTAACGGCTGTACCGTCTGCAATCGTGTTAACAGTCGGAAGTGTTGTTACCTTACCTGCTTTTAAGGATGCCTGCATACAATTTGCACCCTGCGGTTCTACACCGATCACCTTGATCTTCGGGTTTAACAGTTTTGCCAGGGTGGAAACGCCCGTTGCCAGCCCGCCTCCGCCGATCGGTACTAAAATATAATCTACCAGTGGCAGTTCCTTTACGATCTCCATCGCAATGGAACCCTGTCCTGTTGCAACGGTCAGGTCATCAAACGGATGGATGAACGTATATCCATGTTCCTCGGCCAGTTCATAAGCCTTTGCGCAGGCTTCATCGTATACATTTCCATATAATACAACCTCTGCACCATAGCCCTTGGTACGATTTACTTTGATCAGCGGTGTCGTCGTCGGCATAACGATGACTGCCTTTGCACCATATCTTTTGGCTGCATAAGCAACACCCTGTGCATGATTTCCTGCTGATGCGGTAATGATACCCTTCTGTCTTTCTTCCTCGGAAAGTGTACTCATCTTGTAATAAGCACCACGTACCTTATAAGCACCTGTAAACTGCATATTTTCCGGTTTTAAATAAACCTTATTACCTGTCTGGTTGCTCAGATATTCGCTGTAAACAAGGTCTGTCGGTAAGATGGCTTCTTTTACCTTCTCGGAAGCCTCTTCAAATTTTTCCAGTGTCAACATATTTTCTTCACTCATAATCGTATCCTTCCTTTTATATTTACTCATTTCAGTTGTTCATGATGCCCACGGATTGTTCCGTGTTTCTCGTCTTTTGCCCCTGGTGGTTTCTCCTGACACCCCGGATTGCTCCGCACTTCGTGTTTCTCGTCTTTTGCCCCTGGTGTCAATCCTCTACATTACGGGAACCTCAGCTCATGCATAATCGGCTACGCCGATGAGCTGAGGCTACATAGGGGATTGACTGCGTCAATCCTCTACATTAAAAAGTGCATCTACAAACTGGTCTGCATCGAATTTCTGCAGATCCTCGATCGTTTCTCCCACGCCGATATATTTTACCGGGATCTTCAGCTCCGACTGTATCGCTACAGCGATACCACCCTTTGCCGTGCCATCCATCTTCGTCAGGATAATTCCGGTCAGATCCGCTACTTCCCCGAATTCTCTTGCCTGTGACAAAGCATTCTGTCCTGTCGTCCCGTCGAGTACGACCAGATTTTCTCTGTGTGCATCCGGGAATTCCTTATCAATGATCCGGTTGATCTTTTTCAGTTCTTCCATCAGGTTTTTCTTGTTGTGCAGTCTGCCCGCCGTATCGCACAGAAGTACATCTACCTTTCTTGCCTTTGCCGCATGCACCGCATCAAATATCACACTTGCAGGATCTGCGTTTTCAGCCCCTGCAATAATATCTACGCCGGCTCTGTGTGCCCATTCCTCAAGCTGTTCCACTGCTGCTGCACGGAACGTATCCGCTGCTGCCAGCATGACCTTTCTGCCCTGTTCCTTGAGCTTGCCTGCCAGCTTCCCGACACTGGTTGTCTTGCCGACGCCGTTTACACCGATCACCAGCACAACCGACTGCTGATGTTCAAATTCATATGCCGTCTCACCAACCTGCATCTGCTCCTTGATGCTGTCGATCAGAAGCTGCTTGCACTGCGTCGGCTCCTTGATATGCTGCTGTTTTACCTGTTCTTTCAAGCGCTCGATGATATCATTGGTCGCTCTGACACCGATATCACCCATGATCAGGATTTCTTCAAGTTCTTCATAGAAATCATCATCAATGCTGGAAAAGCCGCTGAAAACAGAATCGATCCCGCTGACGATATTATTTCTGGTTTTTGTCAGACCTTCCTTCAATCTCGTAAAAAAGCCTTTCTTTTCTTCACTCATATCTTTCCGCATTCTCCTTACTGTGTCAGATCCTTTTCGATCAGATTGACACTGACTAATGTAGAAACGCCCTTCTCCTGCATGGTGATACCATACAGGCGGTCTGCTCTTTCCATTGTACCACGTCTATGGGTAATTACAATAAACTGCGTGTGTTTTGTAAGCTTATGTAAGTATTTTGCAAATCTGGTAACATTGGAGTCATCCAGTGCTGCCTCAATCTCATCCAACAGACAGAACGGAGACGGTTTCAGATTCTGGATCGCAAATAAAAGTGCGATCGCAGTCAGTGCCTTTTCTCCACCGGAGAGCTGCATCATATTCTGCAGTTTCTTTCCCGGCGGCTGTGCAATGATACGGATGCCTGCTTCCAGCACATCTTCATCCTCCATCAGCTCCAGCGTTCCCTGTCCGCCACCGAACAACTCCTTAAATACCTTGTCAAACTCGGTACTGATCTGGGCAAATTTTTCATGGAACTGGTTCCGCATGGCAGTATCCAGATCGGTGATAATGCCCTGCAGTGTTTCCTCTGCCCGTACCAGATCATCATGCTGATTGGACAGGAAGGAATATCGCTCCATCAATGCCCTGTAATCTTCAATGGCATTGACATTGACATCACCGAGCTTTTTGATATCATCCTTGATCGCCGCGATCTGTCTCTTCATGCCCGGCAGATCGTTCATATCTTCATCCTTCAGCTTTGCAGCCTCGGAAAGCGTGATTTCATATTCATCCCACATATAATTGATCTGGGAATCCAGTGCCTCCTTCAGTCGTTCCTTCTGGGCATTTAAACGATATACTTCTTTATCCAGTGCGGAAATCTGATCAGACAGCTTCTCCCGCTCTGTAAAGAAGCCCTTCTGCTTTTCGGACAGTTCCTGTTTCTTTGCCGTATCCGCTTCGAGTTTTTCTTTATTTTCATCCTGCGAGGTATAGGAAGCATCTATCGTCTGCTGCAGCTTTTCGATATCCGCATTTTTCCGATCCATATCCTCCTTTGTTCCGGTCAGGCTCTCTAAGATTTCTTCCAGCTCTGCCTGTACACGTCCGATCTCTCCGTTGATACGATCCACATTCTGCTGCATAAAGCCCTGCTTCTGCAGAGCCTTTTCAGTTTCCATACCAAGCTGCGCATGACTGTTTGCAATTTCATTTTCTTCCAGTCTGAGGGCATCCAGCTTTTTCTGTACCTCAGCCACTTCAGCCTGCAGTCTCTTTTCTTCTTCTTCGGAGGTAAGCAGTTCTTTCTGGATCTGCTTTTTGTTTTCTTCTATTTCAAGTACCTGTGCCTCTACGTCCTTTGCCTCTTCCTTCAGACGTTCAAAGCCCTTACCTGCTTCCGACTTCTTCTCCTGTGCCTGAATGACATTTAATCTGGCTGTATTCTGTGCAATGAATTTCGCCTGCAGATCTCCCTTGACAGCTTCCAAATCCTTACGCACCTTTGTACGCTCCGCCTTGCAGCTTTCGATCTCATCCAGCAGTTCATCTACCTTATGCAGATAAGATTTGACCTTTGCAGAAAGCTCATCCATCTCTCTGCGGCGTCCCAGAAGATTGCTTGCATTTTTAAAAGCACCACCGCTGATCGCACCGCCCGGTACTAACAGCTCTCCTTCAAGCGTTACCATACGGATTCCGTAATCGTATTTTCTGGCGATCTGCACCGCATGATCCACATCATCTACAACAACGATCCTGCCCAGCATTGCTTTTGCCACATTGCGGTATTTCTTTTCCGTTTCCACAAGTGCATCTGCCATGCCAAGCACGCCTTTTTCTTTTAACACCTCAGGCGTCTTAAATTCCTGCGGATGCAGGATACTGGTCAGTGGCAGGAAAGTTGCTCTTCCGTATTTATTCTTCTTTAAGAAACGGATCATCTTTTTCGCTGTTTCTTCATCCTCGGTAACGATATTCTGGATATTACCGCCTAGTGCTGTCTCGATCGCTACTTCGTATTTTTTCTCCACCTTGACGATATCCGCTACAACACCGACGATCTCTTTATTCTGTTCCTTCTGCTCCATGACACGGCGGATACTGTTTCCGTAGCCGTCATAGCGTTCTGTCAGATTGGAGATCGCTTCCAGCTTTGATTTTTCCTGATGATACAGTACCTGCGTATCACGCAGCTTCTGATCCTTTGCGGAAAGCTCATCCGTGATCTCACTGTTGCGTTCTTCGAGCTTTGTCTGCTGTTCATTCAGCTCACGGATCGTCACATTGATCTGCTCAAATTCCTGCTCTAAACGCTCGATCTCTTCATCCTGCTTTTCTTCTTCCGACTGTGCCAAAAGCAGCCGGGAGCTCATCTCTGCTTTGCGGATATTGATCTGTTCAAGCATCGTGTCATAGCGTCCGATCTTGGATTTGATCGTTGCACGCTCTGTCAGTGCATCAATGATCGTCTTTTTATCTTTCTCTATTGTTTCATTATACGCGTCCATCTGCTGCTGCATGTCTGAAAGTCTGCCTGCTGCCTCTTCCATCTGCAGACGCATCTTTTCATACGCCGCATCAAATGCCTTCTTTTCCTCTAAGATCGCATTTTTCTCTTCCTCTTTTTCTGCGATCTGGCTGCGCACGCTCTGCTCTCTTAGCGCAAAATGCTCTCTGTTGTCCCCTGCTGACCGGATCTGTTCCTTTAAAATATTGATCTGCACTTCCAGCTTGCCACGCAGCTCGGATGCATTTGACAGATTTTCCCGTTCCCGTCCGATCTCTTCTTCCAGACGTTCGATCTCAGAAACAACACGCTCGTATTCTTCCTTAATGCCGGCAAAGCTGTCTTTTGCTTTATTCAGATCCGCCTGCGCGATCTCATATCTACCTGTTACATCAGTCAGCTGCTGCTGCATTCTGTTATTTTCCAGAAGGAACATGTTGACATCCAGTGTCTTCATTTCCTCTTTCTTTTTCAGATAGATCTTTGCTTTTTCGGATTGTTTCTCTAAAGGTTCCGTCTGTTTTTCCAGCTCTGCTAAAATGTCATTGACACGCACAAGATTCTGTCTTTCATTTTCCATCTTCTTCTGCGCTTCATTTTTACGGCGTTTGAACTTTACAATACCTGCTGCTTCATCAAACAGCTCTCTTCTTTCCTCCGGCTTTCCGCTCAGGATCTTATCGATCTGCCCCTGTCCGATGATGGAATAACCTTCTTTACCGATACCGGTATCATAAAAAAGCTCATTAACATCCTTCAACCTGCATACGGTTCCGTTGATGAGGTATTCACTTTCTCCAGAACGGTACAGCCGTCGTGCAACCGTTACTTCTTCATAATCAATGGCAAGTGAATGATCGCTGTTATCCAGTGTGATCGCCACATAGGCATAACCAAGCGGTTTTCTGCTCTGCGTTCCCGAGAAAATGACGTCCTGCATGGACGCACCACGGAGCTGCTTGACACTCTGCTCACCAAGTACCCAGCGGACTGCATCCGCTACATTACTTTTTCCGCTTCCATTCGGTCCTACAATACCGGTAATACCATTATGGAATTCAAATAAAATCTTATTGGCAAAGGATTTAAACCCATGCACCTCTATGCTTTTTAAATACATAAAACACCTACTTTAGTTAGTTTCCTGCGCCTGCATCTGCAATAGTGCCTGATACGCCGCATGCTGTTCTGCCAGCTTTTTGGAATGTCCCTCTCCGCTTCCGATCCTTGTATCATCCAGCCATGCTTCCACGGCAAAATGCTTTGCATGATCCGGTCCGTTTTCCGCAATCAGTTTATATGACAGATTTCCCAGATGTCCGATCTGTACTTTTTCCTGTAAAATAGATTTTGCATCATAAAACAGCTGCTTCTTTTCCAGATCATTCAGCACATGTGTCAGGATAAAATCCTTTGCCGGTGCCAGACCACCATCCAGATAAATAGAGCCAATGATTGCTTCCACGCCATCAGCGATAATGGAGTCTCTGTCACGCCCACCAGTCAGTTCTTCTCCTTTTCCAAGCAGCATGTAACTGCCCAGCGAAAGATCACGCGCCGTGATCGCCAGTGCCTGCTCACAGACACTGCTTGCCCGCATCTGTGTCAGTTTTCCTTCCGGCAGATCCGGATAAGTAAAATAGAAGAACTCACTGCTGACCATTTCCAGTATGGCATCTCCCAGAAATTCGATCCGTTCATAACTCTTTAACTTGTTCATCTTCTGCTCATTGGCAAATGAAGTGTGTGTCATTGCCTGACGCAGAAGTTTTTTGTCCTTATAGATATAGCCAATCTTCTGTTCCAATCCATCAAATCCGTATTGATTCATTTTTTCTCCTTGAAGAAAGACCCTTTACAGGGTCTTTACTGATTTGCTTTCACGGTTTGCTCAAGCAGCTTTACTGCCTGCCTGACAGTTTCCACCTTTTCTATCTTTCTCGGATCCAGCTCTATAGAAAGTCTCTCCTGAATTTTCAGAATGATCTGAAATGCATCCAGTGAATCCATCCCCAGATCCCCGGCTAATGTCGTATCCATATGGATTTCATTCGGAGCCACATTCATCACCTCGACAAGAGCCTCCTGTAATACTTCAAATTCCATGTGAAAAGCCTCCTACTTTGCATCCGCAAGCTGTATTTTTTCTTTGATTTTCTCATTGATCTGCTGTTTTTGGAAGGTCACACACTGCAGAATGGAATTTTTAATTTCTACTGATTTACTGCTGCCATGTGTCTTGACAACCAACCCTTTCAGTCCGAGCATAGGTGCTCCGCCATACTGCTCCAGATCAAAAGCTTTCAGAGTCTGCTTCAGCGCAGGCTTTACCAAAAGTGCGCCGATCTTACTGCGCAGGGAGCTCATCATGCCCTTCTTCACCTTGCTGATCAGCGTTGCCCCAACGCCTTCATAGGTCTTTAAAATGACATTTCCGGTAAAGGCTTCACATACAACGACATCCACCACACCTGCAGGAATATCTCTGGCTTCCACGCTGCCTACAAAATTGATATCCGGGCAAGCCTTCAGAAGCGGGAATGTTTCCTTCACAAGTGCATTTCCCTTTTCTTCTTCCGCACCGATATTGACAATACCGACCTTCGGATTCTCTACACCCATAATGCTTTCCATATAAATAGAACCCATCTTGGCAAATTGCACAAGATTAGATGGACGTGCATCCACATTCGCACCGCAGTCGATCAGAAGAGAACAGCCTCTTTCATTATCTGTTGGGATCAACGGTGCAAGCGGTGGTCTTTCTACGCCTTTGATCCTGCCAACGAGAACCTGTCCGCCTACTAAAACAGCTCCCGTGCTGCCTGCCGATACAAAAGCATCGGCCTGTCCTTCGCGTACCATATGCATGCCCTTTACGATAGAAGAATCCTTCTTTTTACGGATCGCATTGACCGGCGGTTCTGCCATTTCAATGACTTCCGAACAAGCTACCACTTCTACACGTTCCTGATCATATGTATATTTGGAAAGTTCCTGCTTTACGGCTTCTTCCATACCGAGCAGATAAATAAAAATATCCTTGCTCTCCGTGAGTGCTTCCACTGCACCTTTTACGATTTCACCGGGCGCATTATCGCCGCCCATGGCATCTACAACTACTTTTACCAATTCAGCCATTTTATCGACTCCCTTGCTTTTCTAATTATAAAAACGCTATATTATAATATACTTGAAACAGGGTAAAATTGCAAGTTCTGTTCCTCGTCGCCATAACAATCGCCATAACAAAAAGGCTGCCGCTTTCTTTCAAAAGCAACAGCCTTACTTTGCAATTCATTATTCAGCTACAGAAATGATCTCTTTCTTATTGTAGCTGCCACAAGCCTTACATACTCTGTGAGGCATCATTAAAGCACCACACTTTGAGCACTTTACAAGTGTTGGAGCGCTCATTTTCCAGTTTGCTCTTCTCTTATCTCTTCTACCTTTAGAAGATTTATTTTTTGGACAGATGGACATCGTTACACCTCCTTATCACGCGTTAAAGATATCTTTTATTACTGCCATACGCGGGTCCGGAACGAATGTATCACATCCACAGTCCCCCTCATTCAGGTTTTTGCCACACACCTTGCAGATTCCCCTGCAGTCAGGCTTGCATAAAACCTTCATCGGCCAGTTTACAATAATTTCGTTGTTTATAAGAGCATCCGTATCCAGTGAAAAGCCTTCGATAAATGGCATTTCCTCCATCTTCTCCGGATCTTCAAAGTCGCTTTCCTTCAGATATTCGCTTATCTTTAAAGAAAAAGAAACCTTAACGGGCTTCAGACACACCAAGGAAATCTCACCTTCCGCTTCCGCTTCGCCTTTTGCCTTATTGGCAAGTGTTAAAGTCAGATCGGATTTTTCCAGAATCTTATAGGAATCCAATCCGTTGCTCACAGTCTCGTGCTCATATGGAACTGTCAGCTTTTCTACTTTTTCTTCACTTGATAATATACCGGTCAGATTATAAAGCATAGCATACTCCTATCCACACTCAACCAATTATACATATGCCTCTGCAGTTTGTCAACTGCATTTATATATTTTTCTCATTAAGAGCATTTTCAGAAAAGATGCAGAACAGCCATTCTGCTCCATTTGTCAAACAGCTCCGGCTATGCTATATTGAAAGAAATGAAGATCACTGATCAATACGGCAGAACGTAATACATCTGCAAGCAGCTGAATTATGTAAATTATAGGAGATTTATGATGACAATAAGTGTTTCCAAAAAAGCTACGATTTTGAAACCGGCTTTCGCGTTTCTTTCTCTTTTTCTGACTATCCTCCATATTCTACTGGTCAAAGGGCGTGATCTGGTTACATTTACCTGGACAGAACATTCCCGGCTTTACATTGGCGTTATTGTCCTGCTTGCCGTATTATTTACTTATTTCTTTTAT
>ENA-USUJ01003358-USUJ01003358.1-human-gut-metagenome-genome-assembly--contig:-NODE-3358-length-10892-cov-5.460379_pt1 | contig 10892 bp, 7 predicted proteins | sample MGYA00250061_ERZ773398 | MGnify/ENA primary metagenome ERZ773398 (study PRJEB29103, sample SAMN06111992) | human gut metagenome | biome: human gut; feature: ankylosing spondylitis patient; material...
ACAAGCCAAAATTCCATTGCCGCAGGCAATCTGGAATGAATTTTGGCTAAGTTACTGTGAACGGAGTGAACAGTAACTTACTGTTCACTGATAATATATAAAAGACACCGCCGCATGGGCGATGTCTTTTGTTTTATTCATTGTCCGGTCTGGTGCCGAGAGTCAGCTCTATAGTATTTTCTTCATATTCCCCATTAGTGGCTCTTGCAATAACTGCCTCAATCTTCTCTCCCGATTTATAATACTGCAGTTTATCCAGCAGATCATCACCATCACTGACTTTCTGTCCATCGAATTTTACGATGATGTCGCCTTTACAGATACCTGCCTCCTGTGCCGGGGAATCATTCTCCACATTTCTTACAAAAGCGCCTGTGGGCATATTATACATCTCAATTGCCTCTGTGGTCAGACTGGCAAGACTTACTCCCAGATATCCTTTTTTGCTGCTGTCTACTTTCTCCCTGGTCTCACGATTCATCAGTTCTTCCAGAATAGGCTTTGCTTTGGAAATAGGAATGGCATATCCCATACCTTCTACGGCACTGTCTGCGTATTTTGCAGAATTGATGCCGATCAGCTCGCCTTTCATATTCAAAAGTGCACCACCACTGTTACCCGGATTGATCGCCGCATCCGTCTGGATCAGCCCTGTACTGTTCGTTCCGTCATCTGTAGAAATCGTCCGGTTCAATGCACTTATCCAGCCTGATGTTACAGACTGACCATATCCAAGCGCATTACCGATCGCAACTACCTGCTGCCCTACTGCCAGATCATCCGAACTTCCTATCTGAGCAATCTTGATCTGATTTAAAGTGTCCTCAGGGATATCCGATTTCTTCACCGCAACTACTGCCAGATCATTATCAGCATCTGTACCCTTAATCTTGGCACTGACCGCATCCTCTACATTCAGATCTCCATTATCTCCCGCATTCACAGTCTCTGTCTCTGCATTTGCCACATCATCCCCGATAAAGCAGACACTCAGAGTTGTAGCTCCATCCACCACGTGATTATTCGTTGCGATCAGAAGCTCATCATCATTATCTCCAACGATAATCCCTGAACCTGTTGACGCACTCTTATATTGGCGGGAACTATATCCGAAAAAGCTTGGTATTTCCTGAACACTGACAGTAGTGATCGCAACTACAGAAGGCATGGAAGCCTGAGCCACTGCTGCTACTGTTCCATTCTCAGAGTCAGACAGCACCTTATCGGCAGTGCTGTCATCTGATGCCGTTTCCTGAAGATCCACACTGTCTGTAGTTTTAATCTGCACCGAAGACTTACCTGTATTCAGGAATCTGTCTGCTGCAAAATTTGCCGCCTGAAATACAACTGCCGCCACCAGGCCAAAGATCACAGCCAGTGCGATTGTCGCCCCTGCTTTTTTCTGAAAAGAATTCTGATTTCTTCTGTGTCCAGAGGGACCGGATGGTTTCAAAACAGTTCCCTGTTCTTCATGGAACTGATAATGTTCATATCTGGGCTGCTGACCGGAATCATCTGTTTTTTCACCCAGGTTTCTTTCATCATTCATGTAATCTGCTCCCTTCTGTTCCTGTATTACTGTTTATCGGAACACTCCCCGAAATAAACAATGATCTGTAACTGTTTTATTTCTGCACAGTTACAGCAATTCTTCTCCTGAACTCTGGAATCAGTATATCAATTAATTGTGTTCAAAATGTGACAATTATCGTAAATTGGCGTGTCTTAAGGTTATCCGCTTACCTTTATTTTCTGTTCCAGTAATATGGACTCATGGTACATGCAAGAACAACTTTCCGGGGAAGTTTTCTGTATCTTTTCCCCAGAAAATATCCTGCATATTTCATTCCGCTCTGCCAGATCAGCTGAGGGATCAGCCAGAAGTGTCCCGTCCTTATCAGATAGCCCAGGCTTCTTTTTACCAGACGGATTCCCTCTCCCTCAGAAGGTACTCCTTCAAAAATTTCCGGATGCTCTGCCTGGGATACTCCCAGATCGAAGTTTCTGTGAAACTGCTGTCTTCCGGAATAATTATGGGAATGATACACTCTCGCATCTGCCGCATAGACAACTGAATAGCCTTTCTGAATCATTGTTCCGGCACAGATCATATCTTCATTGAAAATCGCCCGCTCTGTAAAACCGCCTGTTTTCTGATAAATCCCTTTATCATAGGCCGCACACACATTAGAACAGAAATAGGTCTTGATCCCGTACTTATCAATATCAGCCAGCGACTTTACCGAGGACTGCTCCGGATAGTTAAAAGAACGGGTATAACGTTCCAGAAAGCGACAGTCTGCCTTAGGCAATTGTCTTGCATAGGCTGCTCCTGCACCCGGATTTTCACTGACAGCACAGACAAGATTTCCAATTACTTTTCTGTCAGCAGGGAGAGCATCCTGTGTCATAAAGATCATAATATCAGCATTCGAAAGTTCTGCTGCCCTTCTTCTGGTTCCGCCATGATCAAAATCCTTCTGTTCCAGGTGATGAACCTCAAGGATCGGACATTTCTCCCATTCTCTGTTCCAGTACTGCTCTCCCGTATTCATAACCAGAATCCTGCGGGGACGATATTCCTGTTCTTCCAGTCTGTGCAGCAGTTCTCCAAATTCTCTGCCGGGACGATAGGCAGGAATGATTACATCAACTGTCACAGTGTCATTATATTTTTCCTTATGCGTCATCCTCAACACTCCTTATCTGAAAAGAGGACCATCCTTTCCAACAGATGGTCCTCTTTTCTATTATTTATATTTTTATAGCAGTTCCCTGTTACTGTTCTTCAGAACTTGCTCCGGAATCTGCTGCTGAATCATCGCTGAATCCATCGTCGCCGCCTGTCTCATCTCCACCGGTGTCATCGCCGCCGGTCTCATCTCCACCGGTGTCATCGCCGCCGTCGTAGTCTCCACCACCGGTGTCATCGCCGCCGTCGTAGTCTCCACCACCAGTGTCACTGCCGGTGTCATCGCCGCCATTATCATAACCGCCATCATAACCGCCGTTATCATAATCACTGTCATAATCGCCGCTGTTATCCGTACTGCCGGAGGTATTATCGCCGGACCATACAAAAGTGTCATTTGCATTTGTGGTATCAGTGTCCTGTGTCGTAGTCTTGGCTGCATCATCCAGCTTACTTTCTCCGCCGACGATCTCAAGTATCTTATTACTGCGGGCCACTACCTCAGAAGACGGAGTATAATCCTGATCATCATACAGGAACTTGTGAAGTTCAACTACATTGTTCTCAAGATCAGTAGGAACAATAATACTTCCCTTGATATTAGAGAATTTAAACTTCTGCGGGAATCCCGTACTGTCTGTAAATTTATATCCGATCAGAGTCGGAATAAGTCCCAGAATATCCTGTTTTGAAAGAGATGTTGTAACCATCGGGAATACATCATCCATAATCTTAAAGATAGAAGAAAGACCTGCTATCTTCGCCTTATCAAAGAGCATTCCAAGTACTCGTCTCTGACGCTCTGTACGTCCCATATCCAGACTTGCAGTATAACGGATACGGCAATAGGATGTCGCCTGTACACCGTTCAGATGATAAGTTCCTACAATGGCTTCCTCATCTTCCGGCTTTGGCTCCGGTTTCTCGATTGGAGTGTAATCTTTCCCTGTCAGCTTGGATGTTTCCACGCAATAGTTATTCATATGTTCAATTTCCGCATAAGATAACGGAATATCAAGACCGCCAAGATCATCTACCACTTCTACAAGTGCAGAAAAATCGGCCGTCGCATAATCGGAAATATCCAGATCCAGGTTTGTATTTAACATAGTGATCGCCTGTTCCGGACCACCCAGCGCATAGGCTGCATTTGCCTTCGTATAGGTATCATCTCCAACATTGAGAAGTGTATCTCTGTATACGGAAACCATACGCACTTCTTTTGTATCGTTGTTTACACTCACAATGATCATGGTATCACTGTTCTGTGCAGAATACTGGGAGCCTTCCCCTCTGGTATCAATACCAAACAGCACATAGGTCTTGTATCCTGTCATCTTTGGTGCTTCCTGGTTTACGACTATTTTTTCCTTTTTCAGTTCCGGCTGCTCAATCTTATCCAGCCTGGAAGAAATCTGTCCATACACATACAGCCCGCCAATAAACAGCAGCAGTACAATGATCTCAAGCACAAACAGTACTTTTTTCTTTTTTCCTGGTTTAGCCATGCCTTTTTCCCCTTATCTTAATATGCATTTTTGTTTATAAATCCCTTGAAAAATGTAAGGAATATAATCTTGATATCCAGCCCTATGCTCCAGTTTTCAATGTAATAAAGGTCATATTCGATTCTTTTTCTTATGGATGTGTCTCCGCGGTAACCATTCACCTGAGCCCAGCCGGTAAGTCCCGGGCGAACCTGATGTTTCACCATATATCTCGGGATTTCTTCTCTGAATTTCTCTACAAAAAACGGCCGCTCCGGTCGTGGTCCCACAAGACTCATGTTACCCTTCAGTATGTTGAAAAGCTGTGGCAGTTCATCAATACTGGTGTGACGCATAAACTTTCCGATGGGTGTTACTCTTGGGTCATTCTTTACTGTCCATGCCTTCTTCTCTTCCGATTCCGGCTGTACTTCCATGGAACGGAACTTGTACATCCGAAAAGTCTGGTTATGAAGTCCAACCCTCTCCTGTTTATAGATCAGTGGTCCCGGTGATGTCAGCTTAATGATAGCACACATTAACAGCATCAGCGGTGAGGTTACTATGATTCCAACAATAGATCCTGCAATGTCCATCGCCCGCTTGACCAGTGCATTGAATGTATTGTTCAACGGTACATAACGGATATTGATAACCGGAAGTCCCAGTATATCTTCTGTGTATGGTTTTGTCGGAATGATCTTATTATAATCCGGGATAAACTTGGTGTGTACTCCGGATTTTTCACACAGTGCTACAATCTCTTCCAGGCGGTAATATTCACTTAAGCCCAGAGTGATCGCTATTTCATCCAGCCGGTTCTCCGGAAGTATTATATTCAGATTGGCAATCCTTCCAAGAACTTTGATTCCCTTGTACTCTGTTCCTGCCGGAACATTGTCATCCAGTATTCCGCGGATCACATATCCCCACTGAGGATTGGCAAGAACTCTGTCAATGTATTCCTCTGCTGCGCGGCTGTATCCCACACAGATCATCTGTTTCTGATTCAGTCCCTTCTCTCTCATATTTCTCAGAAGAGCGAAAATCAACATTCGGGCACACCACTGAAGCACAATATTAATTACATAAAACATAATATAAGTAGAACGGGAAAAATCGCTCTCATCTATCATGTAAAATGTAAACATCAGAATAAGGAGCCCAAGCGAGTTGGCCTTTACAATATTAGCCAATACAAGCCGACGCCCAGCCCCGGAGGAGCAGAGGAACGCGGTCAGCGCACCCATTTCATACGGATGCCCCCAGCGCCCGGCGGGAATCAGCTCCAGCTGATTTTCCGCTGTTTCCGGTTGGTTGTCAATGAGCTTCTGGTGCATGGGCGTGAGATAGCAGCCGGGAGAAATGGACAGGATACGGCAATGTTTCTGTGCGAACCGCGACACGTTTTTCTGCGTAAAATAGATCACAAAACGCTTGGACATTGCATAGGCCAGACCTGCACGGAAAAATTCCTCCTCATCACCTCCGGCTTCCCCTGCAAGCGCCAGCATACGGTCATAAAAATCCGGCGCATCCCACGCTTCAAAGGCCTGCGTCCATTCGTCTGTCTGCGGCATGGTGTAGGCTGCGACGGAAGAGAAATTGATCATCACGCCGCCCTCGGCCAGCACCGGATAGAATGCCTCGACCATATTGACCGTGCCGACCGCGTTGATACGGATAATATTTTCCGTCGCCGTGTCACTCGGCGAGACGCCGGAGGTATGGATGACCTGCGTCACGTCACCGAGCGATGCAGCATAGTCTGCCAATGCCTGTACCTGTGCGCGGTCTGCGATGTCCGTTTTACAGCAGTAACTCTCCACGCCAAGCTCGTCCAGCTCCGCCTTGGCCGTCTCCATTTTGGCGAGATTTCGTCCGGCCAGCACGATCGCGGACGTCTTTCCAAGCTCCTTGCAGATCGCTTTTCCCATACCGCCATGGCCGCCGGTCACGACCGTGATTGTTTTCTTCATGTGTGATCCTCCCTGATTTGGATACGGCACAGGCGGCTCTGTATGGGCCGCCTGTGCTGTGTTTTCATTTGTATTTTTTCAGAAGCACGTCCAGCCGCCGTCGCATTTCAGTTCTTCGCCGTTGACGTAGCGGGACTGGTCGCTGGCAAGGAACAAAATCGCGTCCGCCAAGTCCTCCGGCATGGCAAGCTCGCCGGAGAAGTCCAGGAGCTTACTCGTCCTGCCGAAGCCGAACTCGTCGGAGGGCGGCATGACCAGCGGGATATCTGTCACGACGCCGCCGGGCGAGACCGCGTTGCAGCGGATGCCCTCCTCCATGTACATGAACGCCGTGTTCTTCGTCGCCGCCAGCACCGCGCCCTTGCTCGCGCAGTAGGCCGCGCCGGAGGTCTGGTGCGTTGCGCCGACAGAGCAGATGTTGACAATCACGCCACCGCCATTTTGCGCGAGATACTGCCGGCATTCCTCACGCATTCCGTACATGAGACCGAATGTGTTGACACGGAACGTTTCCTGCAGCATTTCATCCGACAGATCGGCAATGGCGGTGTTGTCGTCCATGATACCGGCGTCGTTGACGGCAACGTCCAGCTTTCCAAATGTCTCGACTGCCTTTTTGACCATGCCGACGGCTGTTGCAGGTTCGCCAACATCGCCCGCATACCAGGTCATTTCGCCGGGTGCGTCCTTGCATTCCTCTGCCAGCTCTTTGAGCCGTTCTTCGCGGCGGGCGACCGCCACGACCTTCGCGCCCTCGCGGCAGAACAGCTCCGCCGTGGCGCGCCCGATCCCGGCGGAAGCGCCGGTCACGATGCAGACTTTACCATCTAATCTTCCCATAATGTCCTCCTCAGCAGAAAACCTTGTTTACGACAACAGCGGGCGAATCGTTGCAGCCGACGGTCAGCTCCGCGCCGTCGGGCACGTCCGCGCGGACGGTGGCAAAGCCGATGTTCTTGTCCACGGTATAGCCGTAGATGGTCTGTGCGCAGCGGCCGACCTCGACGCCGTACCAGTACACACGCTCCCAAATGGAGATATCCTCCGTCGATTCGCGGGAAAATTCCAGACCGACCATACGGTATTTCGGGTGCTCCTTGCGCGCCAGCGCCGCTTCCTTGCCGATAAAGTCCTTGTCGGCGGCGACGGCCCAGCCGAGACCGCACTCATACGGGCTCAGGTGCTTGAAATCCTGCTTGAGCGCGAAGCCCTTTTCCATCGGGATGGAGCGGACGTAGACCTCGAGCGTCTGCAGCTCGCGGCCGCCGACGGACGCGACTGCCTTCAGCGCCAGGTCGTGAACTTCCGCGCTCTTGTCGAATGCGGAGTAGATCTCATATCCGTTTTCGCCGGTGAAGCCGGAGCGGTGGATATAAACGGGGATATCGCCGAGCTTCCGCTCACAGATGCCGAAGCGCTTGAGATCGTCGATCGGCGCGTCCAGCATGGCGTTCATCGCCTTGAGGCTGTCCGGGCCCTGCACAGCGTACATATCCCAGTCGTAGGTGATGATCTTCGCGTGAATATCAGCCTCTCCCTTGTGCTGCTCGATCCACGGCAGCAGGCGCGGGCCGTAGAGATCCGAGACCCAATACAGGCCGTCCGCCATGTGCATGACGATCACGTCGTCGATGATCTCGCCGTTTTCATCCAGCGAGGCGGTGTATTTCGAGCGTCCGACGGCGACCTTGGAAATGTCGCTGATATAAATTTTTTGCAGGACCTCCAGCGCGTCCTTGCCGGTGATCTCCACGAGATCGTGCGTCCAGCGGTAGAAGCCTACGCCCTTGCGGATGGCCTCGGCGTCGGCGCGTGCGACTTTATCTTCTCTGAATAACATCGTTCGGCACCTCCTTACAGCATCCGCAGGTCTTCCTTGCGGATGACCTTGATGTACATGTCTTCCTCGTCGCGGTCCTCGATGACGCAGGACCATTCGGGGCTGACGAGCGTTTTCGCCGCGCCGTTCCACTGCGCCTCGTAGGCATCGACCAGCTCGTCGAGCGGCGCCATCTCATAGCGGGCTGTGAAGTCCTCGCTCTTGACCTTGATCCACGTCTCGTCCTTCGTCCAGCGCACCATCTCATACGGCACCTGCTGCACATCGAGCATATAGCGGATGTAGCCGCCCAGAATTCTGCCGTCATTCTCATCCATCTCATGCGGCACGCCGAGATAGCTGCGCAGCCCCTCCTTGGCAAAGGGGTCGATGAACTGATTCTTGCCGGCCGTGGCAAAGACGATGCGGAACACGCGCAGGAACTCATCCTCGTCGGGGGCCATATCCTTGATGGCCATCATTGGGAACTGGATCGACCAGACCCAGCCCATCTGCGCGACCCAGTGATAGGCTTTTTCGAGCGACGTTTCTTCGCCGAAGTTCTGCGTGTACTGGCCGTTGCGCAGGCATTGGCCTTCCTTCACCATGCGCTCACGCGGCGTGTCGTGGATGGGATCGACGGGCTGCTGCATGTGGTCGAGCCATCCCTGCTTGGGAAGGCCGTACACGTCGCGGCGCTCTGCCACGACACGGCAGTGCTTGTTGCCGCAGCCGCGCGCCTGACACATGTTGAGTGCGACCTCGTTCTCCGTGCCCTTAGACGAAGCCAAGTCAAAGTTTGCCGTGAACATACTGGTCGTCATGTTGCACAGCTCGCTGCCGACAATGTCCCACGGACAGGTATCAAGCTCCTTTTCCACACGGTTGCGTGTGAACTGCACGACGCGCCCCGCCATGTTCTCCCACTCGTCGCCGGAGTCGCCGGTGATGCCGCCGAGCCAGCTCGACTTTTCGCACAGCTCCGGGATGTTGAACGCCTCATAGAGCGAAGCATTGACATAATCCTTCTGCTCCTCCGGTGTGCCCGCGACCGCCATATTCATCATGTTGGCGATGTCGCAGATGGCCTCGGTGCGCTTTTCCCAGCTCGGCTCAAAGATGCGCATGACCTGAAACAGATTCGCGGTCATGGCCGCGATCTGCCGGTTGAGCTGCCGGTAGGCTTCTTCCTCTGGGATGAGCTTGCCCCACGCGGTCGGGAAGCATTTCCGCTGCTCCAGTTTTTCCTTTAGCATGGTATTCCTCCTAGTTCTTTTTCTGCGTTACCTTTATTATAGAAAATACCCCATGCCGCGGAAATGCTGCAAATTGCGCGGTTTTTGCCGCTTTGTGCCGTACAGTTTGTACGGAAGCAAATCATACAATTTGTATGTGCAGATTTTGTGCAATACCACTATTTAAGCGGCAAATAGTAAAGCACCCATACAAATTGTACGGGTGTTTCGTTGACAGCCGCTTTCCGTCGGATTATAATAAAAAGCAGAAAAGAAATTGGAGGAAGGTTCCATGAAGCTGTGCGCGGATATTCTCTATTGGAGACTGAAGGAGGAGCTGAAGGCCGTCGAGCTGCACGGTGCAGGCAGTCTGGATTTAACGCTGAACCGACCGGAATTTTATCTTGACCGGACGCAGACGTTTGAGAAAAACCGCGTTTACGTCTGCTCCGCCGATCATCTGCCAGCGCGGCCGTCGCTGCGCGAAAACGTGTGTCTCGTCTGCCTCGGGCAGCACTGGAACCTGACGGCGTTCTATGACCGGTGCAGCGTGATCGTGGTCGAGGCGGATACGGACATCTTCCGGGTCTTCAATCTGGTGCAGCATATTTTTGACCAATACGAAGCATGGGAAGAGCGCCTCTGGCACATCCTCCGCCACGGCGCAAATCTGCCGCAGATGCTGGAGGTCAGCCGCGACATTCTTTCCAATCCGATGCAGCTGATCGGTTCGGACTTCCGGTATCTGGCCGTGACAGATGAGACATATTTTCAAAAAGATCTCGGCATCCGGCTGGATACCGAGACGTTTGATGCGGAGAAAATGGCGACGTTTCTGTCCCTGCACGACCTTTCCACCCATGTGCATGAGCCGCTGCTGCTGGAGCTGCAGGGCGCGCGGACGCTGTCGGTCAATGTGTTCGATCAGGAGGAATACCTCGGCTGTCTGACGATCTTTGAAGCCTTCCGCCCGCTCCGGGACTCTGATCGTTCTCTTGCGGTCTTTCTGGTCAAGCTCCTGCGGCAGGCGATCCAGCAAAACCCGGTGCTCGCCAGCACCCGCTCTGCCGTCCGCCGCGCACTGCGCAGCGTCATTGCCGGGCAGCCGGTCGATTTTGAGCTGCGGCGGGCGCTCAGTCAGGAAAACGGAAAAACGGACTGGGTCTGCGTTCGCCTCCAGCCGAAGCATGGCGCGGCTCCCCTGCCGGGCGCGTATCTGTCCGCCGCACTAGAGGAACGGCACCCCGGCGCGATGGCCTTTGAATACGAGCGCACCGTCGCCGCGTTTCTGCCCGCCGCGCAGGCCGAGCGTGAGACGACGGCGCAGCTTCTGCCGCTTTTGGACAGGCTCGGCCTGATCTGCGGCGTGTCCGGCGCGTTTTCCAATCTGTATGAGGCCAATCAGGCGTGGTTTCAGGCGTCCAGCGCGCTGCAAAACGGACTTTTGCAGGACGGGAACGCCACGGTCTTTTACTTTCAGGACTATCTGCTGCCGCAGCTTCTCGCCGGTGCGCTGGCAGGCAGACCTTCGTGGATCTATTACCCGGACGGGCTGAAGAAGCTGAAAGCGCACGACGAAAGCTCGCAGGTCTCGTATCTGGAGACGCTGCGCGTCTATCTCGACAACAACCTTTCCGTCACCAAAACGGCGGCGGCGCTGTATCTGCACCGCTCGACGCT
>ENA-USUJ01003372-USUJ01003372.1-human-gut-metagenome-genome-assembly--contig:-NODE-3372-length-10867-cov-7.726506_pt1 | contig 10867 bp, 7 predicted proteins | sample MGYA00250061_ERZ773398 | MGnify/ENA primary metagenome ERZ773398 (study PRJEB29103, sample SAMN06111992) | human gut metagenome | biome: human gut; feature: ankylosing spondylitis patient; material...
CGGAATGATGACTGCGGCTCCCATCGGTATATAGTTGAACAGGATATAAGCGATGATCGCCGGGATGCACAGAAGCAGCAGTTGACGGCTGGCCTTTGCGTCCGCCCGGCCTTTGTGGCCAAGGCGCGGCCCTTCCTTTTTTCTTTCCTTTGTCATGGTTCGCATGGGTTCCTCCGCTTTTGTTTTCTCCATTGTACGGGTTCGGTTTTTGATTTCCAAGGTGCGATTGTGACAAGATGGCTGGCGATTGTGACTGCGTTGATTGTGCATTATTCCTGCATCCAGTTGGTATCTGCGTGTTTATTTTAAGCATTGTCGCCAAAAAATCAGCATTGAATTTGACGATTCGTATTTGCTCTTTTGTTAATATGCACAGAGACGATTGCATGAAATTATGCAAAAGGCACATGCGCTGCCGCATGTGCCTTTCATATCGCTTATAAAAACTTCATGCTGACCAACCATTGACGCAAAAGCTGCCGCCACTGTCCGACGGAGGCATCATCCAGCGCCAGCGCCTTGCCGTGCTGTCCAAACGGGAAGATGTGCAGCTCATACGGCACGTCACATTTTTGCAGTGCAGCGGCGTAGAGCATCGAATTGATTGCCGGAACGCTTGCATCCTGTGCTGTGTGCCAGAGAAAGGCGGGCGGAGTGTTTTCTGTCACACAGCGCTGCGGAGAATAGAATTCGATCTGTGCCTCATCCGGCACATCGCCGAGTAGAAAGCGGCGGCTCCAATCGTGTCGGTACTCGCCCATGTCGATCACACTATAGCAAAGGACGGTAAAATCAGGGCAGGCAGATAGATTGTCAAGCTCATCCTGCGGCGGGTAAAAGGCTTCATCATAGTGGACAGACAGTGTCGCTGCCAGATGGCCCCCGGCGGAAAAGCCCATGATGCCAAGGCGCTCGATCCCACGCTCCATGCAGAGCTTTCTTGCCAACCGCATGGCCCGCTGCGCGTCGGACGGCTGCGCCGGGGCTTTACTCGGCGCAACACGGTATTCCAGCACAAAGGCTGTTATCCCGATGGTATTCAGCCACGCGCCAACGTCATTTCCCTCATAGTCCGCCCGGCCGCAGTAAGCGCCGCCCGGACACACGACAATTGCCGTCTTTGCGGCGTCACAGTCATATGGCGTCAGATACGGTTCAAACGCATCCTCTACGCAGCGGTGCGGCATGGTTTGGTTCCATAGCTTTATCATGGTTGCTTCTCCTTTCGCTGGCTCAAGTTCAGTTTCTGCTGGTATTCGCGCATGGAACAGCCCGCGAACCTCCGGAACACGGAATAAAAGCTTTTTTCGTCTCTATATCCGACCGCCTCCGGAATGGATTTGACATCCCGACCAGCCTCCAGCATTTGAATTGCCGCCTGAACACGGATGTGGGCCAGATAATCCGTAAATTTCTCGTTCATCTCTGTCTGGAATTTCCGGATAAAATGCCGCGGGCTGATGTGGACATACTCAGCCAGCTCCTGCACAGTCAGTTTTTCCGAGAGGTGCGACTGCATATAGACGCAGGCGCGCCCGATGGGATCGCTTTTCAGCGCGTCCTCCTGCGTGATATAGCCCTTTTCGGAAAGCAGCGCCCAGATGGCGTCCATGTACGCCGCCGTTCCCTGCGCGGAGGTCAGCATGCCCAGCGGCGCAGCCATCATGTTACTTCGGAGTTGCGCGGCCAGTGCCTCATCCCTGCGGCAAATTTCTGCGCGCAGTTCCTCCATCAAAGAGCGCACCAGCAGAGCCTCCATGCGCAGCGGAGCATCGCTCAGCAGCGGCTTGACTTTGGAATACATTTGCCAGTGATCCTCGTCGATGCCCGGCTTCAGTGCCAGAAGCAGCTTCAGAAGTCTCGAAATGCACTCATCCCAGTTTTGCTGGCCGCGCAGATATGCTTCTTCCCGACTTTCCGTGTGCAGTTCCTCTGAAACGCGGATCATCGCGCTGCGCAGCGCGTCGATCCCGTCAGACTTCGGCAAATAGTCATATGCACCGCACCGGACGGCTTGCTGCGCTTCCGCAAGGTTCGGCGTGTCAGTCAAAAAAATCACGCGGAGGCACGGAAACTGTCTGCGGACATGTCTGGCAAGTTCAAACCCAGACATATCCGGCAGGCTCGTATTTGTGATGAGCACGGCCGCAGCTTCACCTTCCTGCATCCAGCGCAGCGTTCCTTCCGCCACACATTCGCCGCGTACCATGCTGAATCCCAACCCGTAAAAGTCAATGCCGTTGATCACCTCTGTGCGGTATCGCATACAGGGATCCGTAAAAAATGCTTCAAACATAAGCTGCCTCACATCCGTCCATCGGTCCAGTATCCTCTGTATCGCATTCTAAAAGAATGCGGGTCAAAATTCATAGGTGGCAAATATGACATTTTTGCGGGTCAAAGTGTCATTTTCGCAGATTGCCTCCCTATATGCGCTGTGTTACGATACGAAAAAGCAGCGAAAAGGAGAACATATATGGATCAATTCGCACAAATCGCGGCAAACGGCATCGGCGGGAACGCTGCGCTTCTGGAGCCGGTCACGCCAATTCCGCATGAAACCGTTATCTGCCGTCTGGAACAGGCAGATGCACAGCCCATCGCAGTCAAGCCGCATCTGTCTACAACGGAAGAACTGAAAACCGAGCTTGCTGCCATGCGGGAAGCATACCGCCCGTTTCTGGAAAATCACGCGCCTGCGTTTGAAAGCCTGCGCCGGCGCATGGATCTCACGTCGTTTCTGCGCGATGGTCAACCGGTCACGATCCCGGAATACGGCGGGCCGATCGGCGTGTGCAAAAAGACATATGAAACCACGTTTGAGCTGCCTGCGCTTTTGGCGGGCCAGTCGGTCTATATCCATTTTGACGGCGCGGATTACCGTGCAGTCATTACCGTCAATGACACATTTGCCGGAGAGCACGAAGGCTTCTTCTCTCCATTCGAGTTTGAGATTACAGGCATCGTCAAAGACGGCACAAACCGGCTGAAAGTTGAATTGTATAATGACCATATTTATATGGGAAACGATCCCGGCGGCAGCGAAGAAACAGAAGGCGACAAGCTTTATGCCGCCACCGGTCTCGGCTGGGACGGTCCGCTGGACGGCTGGCACCACTGCCCCTCCGGGACGGGCATTTACAACCGCGTCTATGTGGAGATCCGAAATTCCGTCCATATCAGCGACCTCTATATCCGTCCGCTGGACGGGAAGGCAGAAGCATGGCTGGAAATTCAGAACGACAGATATGATACCCTCCCGGTCGAGCTTTCGCTTTCACTCTACGGGCAGAACTTCCCCGAGACGGTCTTTGAAGACCACCGCTTTACGCCGGAGACGACGCGCTTTGTCGGCATGGGCGACAGCCTGACGGAGGCCGCCGTCAAGTCCGAGCTTGGAAAGGGCATTCCCATGCCGCTCAAGCACGGAAAGAATCTGTACAAACTCAAATTTGACCTGCCGGACGCAAAGCTGTGGGATCTGGAAACCCCGTATTTGTACCAGCTCCATGCAGCCGTTCTTGTAAACGGGACGTGCACCGACCGCCTTGCACAGCAGTTCGGTATGCGCAGCTTTACGCAGGACACAGAAAGTCCGCAGCGCAAGGGGATGTTCTATCTCAATGGCCGCTCCATCCGTCTGCGCGGGGCCAATACGATGGGCTTTGAGCAGCAGGACGTGCTGCGCGGCGATCTTCCGCAGTTGATCGACGATATTCTGCTGGCCAAACTCTGCAACATGAATTTTCTGCGTCTGACGCAGCGGCCGGTGCAGGATGAGGTCTACGAATACTGCGACAAGCTCGGCCTTATGACGCAGACGGATCTTCCGCTGTTCGGCGTCATGCGCCGCTTCCGCGTCCCGGAGGGCATCCGGCAGGCGGAGGAGATGGCGCGCATGGTGCGTAAGCATCCGTGCAATGTCGTCGTCAGTTATATCAACGAGCCGTTTCCGAACGCCAATAACGAGCCGCACCGACATCTGATCCGTCCGGAACTGGAAAACTTCTTCACCTGCTGTGACCTTGTTGTGAAGTTCTCGAACCCCGATCAGGTCATCAAGCACGTGGACGGCGATTATGACCCGCCCACAGACGGGATACCGGATAACCACTGCTACCCCATGTGGTATAACGGCCACGGTATTGACATTGGCCGTCTGCACCGGGGCTATTGGCTGCCTGTCAAGCCCGGCTGGTACTATGGCTGCGGTGAATACGGCGCAGAGGGGCTGGACTCGGCGGAGGTCATGGAGGAGTGCTACCCGCGCGAATGGCTGCGCGAGCCGTTTGACCCGGGCCGCATTGTCCGCAGCCAGACAAAGAGCTTCAGCGGCTTTTTCTATGACGCGCAGGAGGATATGCAGGGCTGGATCAGCCGCAGCCAGCGGTATCAGGCCTTTGCCGCGCGCATGATGACCGAGGCATTCCGCCGCGACGACCGCATGGTCTCGAACGCCATTCATCTGTTCATCGACGCATGGCCCAGCGGCTGGATGAAGTCCATCATGGACTGCAAGCGCATCCCGAAGCAGGCGTATTTTGCCTACCGAGATGCACTCGCGCCCCTGCTGGTGTCGCTGCGCACCGACCGCTTTGCCTATACGGCGGGCGAAACGATTCAGATCGAAGCGTTCCTGTGCAATGATACCGCGAAATCCGGCGCGTATACGCTTGCCTTTGAGCTTTACAACGAACAAAACAAGCTGATTCAGACCGGGCGCGTCCCCGCGCACGCGGACGCCTGCCGCGCAGCCTATATCGCCAGCGCCGAATTCCCGGCAGAGACCGCGCAAGACCGCGAAACGCTGACGCTCCGCGCCGTCCTGCTGGACGGGAACGGGGACGTTGTCAATGACACAGAGCAGAAGCTGACCGTATTTCAGGACGTGACTGTCGTACCGAACGACAATGTTGTCATTCTGAAGCTGGAACCGGGTTTGCATACCGTCGCGGGTGAGACCGTGACCGTCAAGCCCTGCGGCATGCTCCCGCTGCACTTCGTCTCCCGCAAGACCGGCTACCCGGCTGTCGCGGAATTTAAGGAGCAGGACTTCTCCTACTGGTATGACGCCAAGGAGGACTGCATCACGCCGCTGCTGGACACGACGTTTACCGTCGAAGGCTTCACACCCATTCTTTTGTCCAACAATATGGACGAACAGGGAAATTGGGGGCCAGTACTGGCTGCGGCAGAAAAGCTATACGAGGGCAAGCACTATGTGATCTGCCAGCTGGAGCTGCGGCAGGAAAACCCGGTCGCAAAGCGCTTCCTGAGAAATCTCTACAGGTTGGGTACAAAATGAACAACATCGAACAGGCGATTTCCTTTGCGCGGCAGGAATATACCCGTCAGGGTCTGGACGCGCTCTATCAAAAGGACTTTGAGGAAGCGCTGCTTCCGGCACTTTCTCAGGCCGCCGAAATTTACAGGGCAGACACGCTCCGTTGGAGCGGCGATCCCAAGACGGATCTGCTCGCAGCGCTCCTTTGGAGTCAGAAGCTGCTGAACGATTATCAAAGGCACCAGCTTCCGGACGAGGTATTTTATCATACGATCGACGATATCGGCCGCTGGGCCTCCGAATATTGGAGCTATAGCGGCAAGATCGGCCTTGCCGAAAGCGCATGGCTGACGAATCATCTGACGCTGCGGCTGTTCCAGCTTGGACGACTTCAATTCTGCATGGAGCCGGCGGACTTTTCCGCCCCGGCTTTTGGACTTGAACCGGGCGAGTCGCTGGTGTCTGTGCACATCTGCCGCGGCGGTTCGCTCGATCCTGCGGCGTGCGACACCTCGTTCGCGCGGGCACGCGCATTTTTTCCAAAACACTTCCCAGCGTATGCGTTCCGGTTTTTCAGCTGCCACTCCTGGCTGCTGGATGAAACACTGCTGCCTCTGGTTGGAGTATACTCCAATATTTCATTTTTTCAACAGCGTTTTCAAATCGTCGGACGCACCGCATCCAACGCAGCTGCACGATATGTGCTCCGTTGGGACATTCAGCCGGATGAAATTGCTGCGTTTATCCCGCAAAATCGCTTTCAGTCCCAATTAAAAGCGCAGCTTCTATCCCAGCAGCAGTTTTACGAGGCAACCGGCCTGATCGTCCGATAGGGCGTTATCCAATAGGAGGAGAGACACGATGGAGCTTGAAATTCTTCTTCCGTTTCCTTCCGCAGAGACCATGACAGAAAGCTGGGCATTTTCGGAAGCGCAGATTGATTTTCGACATGATCCGGAGGCTGGCGCAAGATGCACGATCAGCTATGCTGCGGTGGAGCTTAGAACACATTTGCTGCAAATGGAGCCAGATGCACAGATTTGCTTTGTCTCGCAGCGGCACAGCGGAAAAGCAGCGATCGAATTGCACGCCGATTCTCTTACGGCGTCTGGGGACGCATACGCGCTGCTGCCGCAGAAGGATGGTCTTTTGATCCGCGGTGCAGGCCGGGTCGGTGTTTTATACGGCGTCTATGAATTTCTGAAAATGCAGGGCTGGCGATGGCTGGAACCGGGTACAGCGGGAGAATATGCGCCCGAGCCGGGATGCGGCCTTCTCTGGCCGAAGAACGCCGTGCATGATGCGTCCGCTTCCACGCTCGGCCGTGGATTTTCCATCGAAGGCGCGCTCAAGGAGAGCGCGGATCTTCTGATCTGGATGGCCAGAAATCGAATGAATGCGTATGGAGATCGGCCGAACACGCGCGCGCTCATGCGGAAGCTTGGAATTGTCATGCGCGATGGCGGTCATATTTTTGAGGCTATTCTGGCGCCGGATCGTCCGACCCCATCCGGCCGGACGCTTTGGGACGCGCACCCGGAGTGGTACGGAACACCTGCCCACGGACCCAAAAGCAGGCAGACCGCACTGCAGACGCAGTTCTGCGTTTCTCAGCCGGAACTGATTCCATATTTATGCGAGGAACTGCTGCGGCACATCATGGGGCCGTGGCATGAGGCAGATGAAATCGACGTCTGGGGCCTCGATACATGGGGGAGTGTCTGCACATGCGAGCGCTGCCGTGCGCTCGGAAACGGCACAGACCAGATGCTGCATATGGCATCACACTTTCGTTCCTTCCTGGACCGCGCCCGCGCGGCAGGCCGGTTGGATCACGATGTAAAGATGGCCTTGATCGCGTATGAAGGAACCTCCACGCTTGCGCCGCCGGAGCGTCCGATCCCGCAGAATCTTCTGGATGCCGGAGACTATCTCATTTACGCTCCCATTGTCCGCTGCTATGCGCATGGCTTCGACGATCCCGGCTGTTCCTATAACCGGGCATACGCAAGCGCGCTTTCCGGCTGGAATCAGATCCGGCCGCACCTGCCGGTGATGGTGCTGGAATACTACAATGTCAGCAAATTTGAGGATCTTCCGCTGCTGTTTACGCACAGTATGGCGCATGATTTTCAAGTCTACCGCCGCACCGGTGCAGCAGGCTTCGTATATATGCACGTCCCGCTGGTAAACTGGGGAATGCGCGCATTGACACAGGTTTTATTTGCAGAACTGGCGTGGGATCCGGACGCCGATATCGCGAAGATCAAAGCGGAATTTCTTTCGCGCCGGTACGGTGCATACGCGGGACGGCTCCGGTCTGTATACGATCAGATCGACATGGCCTCGCAGCAGATTACAAGCTGGCGGGCGTGGAAGGACAGAAGCCTGCTGAGCCGGCTGCAAAGCTGGAACGGAGGCAGACCGGAGCGTCCGCTGCAAGTCGACGACCACTTTCAAACGCCGGAAGCGTTTGACACAGCCGGGGAGCAAATGCTGTCGCTTCTGCAGGCAGCGCTGCTGACACTGCGGGAAACCCTGTCTGCGGTCAAACACGATACCGCGGCCATCCGTACCGATATCGTCACAGCGGTAAATCCTGCGCAGCAGCGCAGCGCACAGCAAAGCGCGCAGCTGCGTCATGCACTGGAGGAAGACCTCCGGCTTCTGGTCTACGGAACAGATACCATGCAGCTCATGCTCCGCATGGGACAGTATTATACCGCGCTTTATGCAGGATGCGATGACCGCGCCGCACTTTTATGGCGGCAGATCGACACGCTGGAACAGCGGCTGGAGCAATACTATATGCCGCTTACGTTCAGCACGGACTGCCTCGATCTCATCAGCAATGACGCGCTGACCAGAACACAGTTGCGCGAGGTCATTGCGCGGTGCAGAAAATTCAGAATCGATCAACATTGGGAGGATGCTGTATGCTGATCAGAACCATTCAGACAGATACGCTTTTTTCATCCGTATATGATTCGCGCAGTTCAATGGGATACGCTGCCGCAGAAACGGCGGCCAGCGCCATTCGCGCAGTTCTGGAACGGAAGGAAACTGCAAATGTGATTTTTGCCGCTGCGCCTTCGCAGAATGAGATGCTGGAAAGCCTGCTGCGGCAGGACCTGGATTTTTCCCGGATCAACGCCTTTCACATGGACGAGTACCTCGGCCTTGGTCTGGATGACAGCGCTTCCTTCAGCTGCTATCTGACAAAGCATCTGTTCGGCAGGGTAACGTTCCGCACTGTGAATCTGATTCCCGCAAAGCGAACGCCGGAGGCAGCCTGCCGCGCCTACACAGAGCTTCTAAAAGACAATCCGCCGGATGTCGTCTGTATGGGCATCGGGGAGAACGGACATATTGCATTTAATGATCCCGCTGTGGCAGACTTTCAGGATCCCGTCTGGATGAAGCCGGTTCAGCTTGATGCGGTCTGCCGTATGCAGCAGGTGCATGACGGCTGCTTCCCCACACTTGATGCCGTTCCGAAAATTGCCCTGACGCTGACAGTTCCCGCCCTGATGCAGGCAGCGCACCTGATCTGCACAGTGCCGGGACGTACAAAGGCTGCTGCCGTCAAAGCCATGCTGACCGGGCCGATCGATACCGCCTGTCCGGCGTCCATTCTCCGCAGCCACGCGCATGCACAGATGTTTCTGGACACGGACAGTGCCTCGCAGCTTCTGTAAGGTGGGCGCGTATGGAACGCATCGCCATTTGCGGCGGCAGACTGCTCACGCCGCAGGGGATCTTGGAGCAGCATATCCTATTGGCGGAGGACGGCGTGATCACCGTGATCATACCGGAGATAACGCCGATCTCCACGGATTATCGCCGTGTGGATGCAAAGGACAGTATGTATCCCCCGGCTTCGTCGATATCCACCAGCACGGCGCTGGCGGAAGCGACTATATGGAGCCGGATGCCGATACATATTACACCGTTCTTTCCACACATCTGAAATATGGAACGACCTCTGTCATGCCGACCCTGATGTCTGCAAGCGCAGAGCACACCATCCGCGCAGCCAGGCAATATGTCCGCGCGTTGGCCGATCCCCGGATCTCCTGCAATTTACTGGGTCTGCATGTGGAGGGGCTGTATATCTCGCCCGAGCAGGCAGGCGCGCAGAATCAGAAGCAGATCAAGGCCTTTGACCCAGCAGAATATCACGCCATATGCGAGGCCGCAGAGGGGCATCTTCGGCGCTGGAGCGTTGCGCCGGAGCTGCCCGGTGCGGATGAATTTGCCCGCTTTGCGCGTGACAATCGGATCACATTGAGCATCGCACATTCCGACGCCGATTTTGATACAGTCTGCCGGGCGTTTGAGATCGGCTACAGGCATATCACGCATCTCTATTCCGGATGCAGCAGCGTCGTCCGAAAAAACGGCTTCCGGATCGCAGGCGTGGTCGAGGCTGCCTATTATCTGGATGATATGGACGTCGAGATCATCGCAGACGGCTGCCATCTGCCGCTGTCGCTCCTGAAGCTGATCACAAAGCTCAAGAAGCCGGAGCATATCGCTCTGATCACAGACTCCATTCGTCCAACCGGTCTTGATGTCCGGGAGAGCTTCTCCGGCAGTTCCGATGATCCGATCCCGATCGTCGTCGAGGACGGTGTCGCCAAACTGCTGAACCGGCAAGCCTTTGCCGGCAGCATTGCAACCTCCGACCGGCTGATCCGCACCATGCTTCAGGCCGGCATCGCGCTGGAAGACGCTGTGCGCATGGTCACGGTTCATCCCCTTCGGCAGATGGGTGCCGGCATGAAAAAGGGTGTTTTGCAGGAAGGCTTCGACGCAGATCTGTGTATCTTTGACGAGAAGATCCATGTCACGCAGGTTTTGATTCACGGGAAAACGGTGTATAAAGACGCTGCGGCAGCATAACGCGCTGCCGCAGCAGGAATGCATGCTTGATGCAAAAGAAGGGACGCGAGGTAGCGAGTTGTCTTTTTCATAATCTTTCACCTTTCATTTGTACTTGCTCCCGGTGCCGTTTCTTCATGCTCGAAGTTGCTGCAAAAACGGCATCACGCTACTTCTTCCCCAAGATAGCGCGATACCGTTTTTGCATTCGAGGATTGGGAGTGTATGAACTGTGCCTTTATCCTATCAAAGCATTTTTTGATTGTGAAGCTCCCCCGGGGGATGTTTTTTGAAAAATAGACAAAGTTTTTTCGTATATGAGAGCAGCCCGCCATCGGCGGGCTGCTCCTGCTTTGCGTCCTCTTGGCTGCCATCGTTCCGATGGGGGCGCACTGTCAAGGTCGGCGCAGTTTGCGAACTCCGCCGCCGGGCAGGCCGTGAATTCATAATAGATCGGCTTGTCCGGGTCGAAGGGCACGACGTCCATTTCATAGTCGTGCCACTGGTCGCAGAGGGACTTCGCCCGCGTAAACGCCTTATACATGAGCTTCCTGAAAAACGGCTTGTTGCAGTCCACAAATTTCAGCTTGCGGAAGGAGGGGAGAATCAGATTTTCCTCCATCTCCTCGATCTCACGGAACGATGTGACGGCTTTGCAGGCCGCATAATAGCTCAGAATGGCAATGCAGTCATAGGTGC
>ENA-USUJ01003373-USUJ01003373.1-human-gut-metagenome-genome-assembly--contig:-NODE-3373-length-10862-cov-6.958183_pt1 | contig 10862 bp, 8 predicted proteins | sample MGYA00250061_ERZ773398 | MGnify/ENA primary metagenome ERZ773398 (study PRJEB29103, sample SAMN06111992) | human gut metagenome | biome: human gut; feature: ankylosing spondylitis patient; material...
AGTGATGAGAGGACGTTTAGACGCAAGAAGGACGCTGAAGAGCTTAGTTGCGGATTTGAGGTATGATAAAAAGCAAAAGACAGACCAAACTGCCAACAATCAGATTATCAAAGAAAAACGAAACTAAGCCTGTGTCCGAAAATGAACACATGTCCACTATCGGACAGATGAAAAACAGTAACGACGGATTACTTCTGCAATGTAAGCGCCTGCAACTCTTCCAGTGTCCCGTTAAAGACGTTCAAATCCACCTCTTTTTCGATACCGGGCACAGTGCCTACATCGGTGTGCTGCCAAAAGTGCCACTTGCCCTCATAGCGCACGGAATCTACATAATAATGGGCTATCCAATAAGGATAAGCATTGAAAATGGAATCGCTGAGATAGCGTTTCTTGAATTTATAGGAAGTATAAAGAATAGGCTTTACGCCGTAATGCGCCTCTACTCTATCCAGCCAAGTCTTGACTGCCGTTTTAAGTTCCTGCGGTGACTGCTTGCCGGTAGTCTCCACATCAAGTACGGGAGGCAGGTCTCCCTTTGCCAGCTGCACGGTACGGATAAAGAAATCGGCTTGCTTGCGGGCATCGGTCTTAGGGATAAAATAATGATAGGCACCACGGATAAAACCGTATTTACGCGCCTGGCCGAAGTTCTGCGTAAACGTATCGTCACCATGATCGCCGCCTTCGGTAGCTTTCAGAAAAATAAAGTGAATGGGAAATTGGGCTTCTCTATTATGTGTCAGGAGTTCCCAATCTATCTTTCCCTGATAGTGGGATATGTCTATGCCATGCACCTCATAGTTGCAAGGCATACATACACCGTAACCTTTCTGACCATAACAAGGCTTCCAGCGATAAGCATAAGGACGAATGAAAAACCAGTAAAAGCCGGTAGAAAAAACAAGAATGATACAGACCGCCAAAAGATTGCGCAACCATACGGGCATGGTACGCGGCTGCATTTTCTTCTTGCTCCGCGGAGAGGAAGAACGACGAACGGCAGCAGTTCTGCGCCGGGAATTTGTGGAGGTCTTGGTTGCCATGAGTAAATGAAAAGAAAGGGCGGAATGAACCGCCCCTCCGTTTTATTGTCAACTAGTTGATGCGTCAACTTATTTAGCCTGCTCCAACTGCAAAGTCTTCGTAGCCTGGTCACAAACTTCTGTCGGACCGAAGTACTGGATAGGACCCGGATAAACATAGTCTGTTTCCATAGCCCAACGATCACGCTGAGCGGCGAATGCCTTGAACGGAGCACCGTCCAGCTTCACCAGAGCCTTCTGGATAACCGGCTTCATTTCACCGTGGCGACGTTCCATGTTCATCATCATAGTGATGGGCACACCGCCTGCAATCCATTCTTCGGCAGGAGCAGTAGTGTTGCGTACAGAAGACATATAACCGGTCTTGCCGTTAGCAATCAATGCAGATGCTGCATAACCCAAAGAGTAGCAGTAGTCAGCGTCGAAGTTTGACGGAGCAGCGCAACGTCCTTCGTAACCGAAGAAGTGGTGTTGTGCAGCAAACTTGCCTACGAACTTGCCCTCTTCTTTCCACTGAGCCAGCTTGGTACCCACCATTTCGGACAGCAACTTTTCAGTTTCAATCAGAGATACCTGTACGTTTCCGTGCGGGTCGCGGTCCAGAGACAATTGGCGAGCCACGCCTTCGGGCAAGCTTGCGTAAATGGCAGCATTCTCCGGAGAGAGTTTACGGATGATATAATCGCGTTGGTGAGATTTCTTAATTTGAGCAAACTCTTCTGCATTGGCAGCAAGGAAGTCGTTCAACTCAGCAATTAGACGCTTCATGGCCGGGATGAATTCAACCAATCCTTCGGGGATAAGAACCGTACCGAAGTTGTTGCCCTGGGCTGCACGTTCAGCAACAACCTTGGCAATGCTGGTCACGATGTCGTCCAAAGACATATCCTTAGCTTCAACCTCTTCAGAGATGATACACATATTGGGCTGTACCTGCAATGCACATTCCAAAGCGATATGAGAAGCAGAACGTCCCATCAGCTTGATGAAGTGCCAGTATTTACGGGCAGAGTTACAGTCACGTTGGATGTTGCCGATTACTTCAGAGTAAGTCTTGCAAGCCGTATCGAAACCGAAAGAAGTTTCAATCATATCATTCTTCAAGTCACCGTCGATGGTCTTGGGGCAACCTATTACCTGCACGCCATAATTCTTGGCAGCATAGTATTCAGCCAGTACGCAAGCATTGGTGTTGGAGTCATCGCCACCGATGATTACCAGTGCCTTGATGCCGAGTTCCTTCAGGATTTCATAACCTTTCTCAAACTGTTCTTCCTTTTCCAGCTTGGTACGGCCCGAACCGATGATGTCAAAACCACCCGTATTGCGGTATTCATCAATGATGTCAGCAGTCAGTTCCATATAATTATGGTCAACCAAGCCGCCAGGGCCCAGAATAAAGCCATACAATTTGCTGTCTTTGTTCAGCTTCTTGATACCGTCGAAAATACCGGAAATCACATTGTGACCGCCAGGAGCCTGTCCACCGGAAAGGATAACACCCACGTTCATTGCGGGGAAGTTAACCACCTCATCGGTAGTTTCAAACTTAATCAAAGGCATTCCGTACGTGTTGGGGAACAATTTCTTGATTTCTTCCTGGTCAGCAACAGACTGAGTAGCTGCGCCTTCTGCAGCCTTAACAGTTCCTTTCAGCGCTTTCGGAAGTTTGGGCTGATAGGCAGCCCTTGCAATTTGCAATGCACTTTTAGTCATTTCTCTTAATTATTTAAAGGTGTTAGTAAAGTTCCGTTTAAAAGCGTCGCAAATTTCGCTTTTTTTCGTAAGATATGCAAACGAGAGGCCGAAATAATGTATAAAATGACATTTATCGTTTTTTATCCTAAAATAAAAAGGAGAAGAAAGCAATTAACTGATTTATTGTGTTATCTTTGCCGCAAAGTTTGAGTTACGAGTCGTTATCGCATTGTTCTTCTTTTAATATACAACTATTATTAGGCGGTCTCTTCCATAATTATTCTCCATACTCCAATTTAATAATTACAATTAATTAAAATTTCAAATGAACATTTACATTTCAGGTTTAAACTTCAGCACAACAGACGCTGATTTGAGCGATTTATTTTCAGAGTACGGAGAAGTTTCTTCTGCAAGAATCATTACAGACAGAGAAACAAGAAGATCCAGAGGTTTCGGTTTCGTAGAAATGCCGGACGATGCAGCAGGCCAAAAAGCCATTGACGAATTGAACGGTGCTGAATTTGACCACAAACAAATCTCGGTAAACGTGGCACGCCCCCGCGAAGAAAGACCTTCCAATGGCGGCAATCGCGACAGAAGAGGCGGTTACAACTCTAGAAGATATTAATATTCTTAACTACTGACAAAAGCAGGAGGTGTTGTAGCAATGCCCCCTGCTTTTTTTATAACTCAATAAATAAAAATACATGGCCAAATCCATCTCCGCAGACAAGCGTGAAAATGAAAAGAAAAGACTCGCCCGACGAGCTGAAAAACAAAAAAAGAAAGAAGAAAAAAAACTATCCAACAAAGCCAATAGCTTTGAAGATATGATTGCCTATGTTGACGAAAACGGCATGATAACCTCTACTCCTCCGGCAGAAAACACTCCCAAAGAAGAAATAAAGCTGGAAGAAATCGTCATATCAACTCCCAAAAAAGACAAGGAAGAACCGGTCATCCGCAGAGGACGTATCGAGTTTTTCAATGAATCGAAAGGCTTCGGCTTCATCAAGGACTTATCCGGGGTCGAAAAATACTTTTTCCACATTAACAATGTGCTGACAGATATAGCAGAAAACAATATTGTGACGTTCGACCTCGAACGTGGCCTTAAAGGCATGAATGCTGTAAACGTAGCTCTTGAAGTAGAAAAGGCAAAGGAAAAGAAAGAAAACAAGGAGACTCTAAATACAGAATCCTAGATGAAATAAGCCAATTATAGAACAAGGGCGTGTATATACCATCAAATATTTCGGTACATACACGCCCTTGCTGTCTTCTTTAATCACACGTCATTCGGTTTGCCAGCCACCCCCCAATGCCTTATAGACATTTACCATGGCAATAAGTTCGTCGCGGATGGCATTGCTCACCCCTATTTGGGCATCGAAATAACCACGCTGGGCATCGAGCACATCCATATAATTGATGACGCCGTTGATGTATTGCAACTGTGCCAAATCCACATATCCCTTGGCAGAACGTTCAAGTTTGGCACGCAGTTGGTAGACCTCCTTTATCTTATTGAAATCTACAATGGCATTCTTCGCTTCCTTAAAAGCATTCAGCACTGTCTTTTCATAGCTATGCACTTCGGCTTCAAAAGAAGCCTTCTGTGCATTCAATGCAGCACGGTTCTTTCCCCAACCGAAAAGTGGTGCCAAGACTGCCCCATTCAATAAGGAATAGGGAGATTCCAGGAAATTGGATAACACATCACTTTCCAATCCAAATTGTCCGGTCAGGGCCAAACGGGGGAACATATTGGTATAAGCAACTTTCACTCTGGCATGTTCAGCCCTCAACTGCTGCTCCGCCACACGGACATCGGGGCGACGTTCCAACAAATCGGAAGGCAGACCTACCGGTAAGGACTCCGGCACATCCAGTTCCTGCAGAAAATTGACACGCTTGATACGGGTAGGGAATTCCCCCACAAGGAAGGATATATCATTTTCTTTCAGAGAGATACGGCGTTCCAAATCCGGAACAAGAGTAGCCGTACGAGCCAACTCCACTTGAGCCTGTTGATAAGAGGTCTCCGAGGTCAGCCCTCCTTCAAAACGGATACGCGCCAAGCGCACTCCCTCTTCACGCGCCTTTTGTGTCTGGCGCACAATCTCCAGTTCCGTATCAAGGGCTACCAGCTCATAATAAGCCTGCGCCACTTCGGCAACGATGGTCATGCGCAACGCACGCTGCGCCTCCACACTTTGCAAATATTCGGCCACAGCAGCCACTTTTTTCCATCTCAAGTTTCCCCAAAGGTCCAGTTCCCAAGAGAGCAACGCCTTGGCTTCGTAAGTATTGCCTACATCACGGCTATGACCACCGTAATTCTCCACCTCGCGCTCAGCCTCCACCTTTCCGGTGAGCTGCGGCAGAAGGTTGGCAACACTGATACGTTTTTGGGCAGCCATCTCCTTGACACGGGAAGCTGCAATCAGCATGTCTTTGTTATATTCCAGAGCACGGTCTATCAAAGCACGCAGCGTGCTGTCCGTATAAACTGCCTGCCACTGTTCATCGGCTATGCTCATGCTATCCTGCTGCTGTGCCAGGCTATCCGGCAATGCCATCTCCGGACGCACATAGCTCTTGCCCACCTTGCATGAGGTAAGGGCAAACATACTCAGCAACAAAATAATATATATGTTCTTTCTTTTCATAAACGTTGTCTTTAAAATCAGTCTTTCTTAATCTTATGCTGCACTTTGGCTTTTGTCTTGTATACCAGGACAAAGAAGAACGGTACAAGCACAATACCGAATACAATGGCAAATATCATTCCGAAGAAAACACCCGTACCGATGGCCTGACGGCTCGCCGAGCCCGGTCCGCTTGCCAACACCATAGGAAGCATTCCCAATACAAAGGCGAGGGAAGTCATCAGGATAGGCCGGAAACGGAGTTGGGCAGCATGGATGGCAGACTGTATCAAGTCTCCTCCCTTGTCAACCTGCACCTTGGCAAACTCCACAATCAAAATGGCATTCTTTGCCGCAAGCCCCACCAGCATCACCAAGCCGATCTGGAAATAAATATCATTCTCCAATCCGCATATCACAACGCCCAGATAGGCACCCAAAGCGGCAACCGGCAGTGAAAGCAATACAGCGATAGGCACCGTCCAACTTTCATATTGCGCAGCCAAAAAGAGGAATACGAAAAGGAATACCAGCGTAAGCACAAGACCCGTCTGTCCTCCCGCCTTCTTTTCCTGATAGGAAAGGCCACTCCACTCCAGACCGATATTGTCCGGCAAGTGGTTACGTGCAATCTGCTCCATAATCTCCATTGCCTGGCCGGAACTGTAGCCTTGTGCCGCAGAACCGCGGATGACGGCAGTGGTAAACATATTGAAACGCTTGATACTGCCCGGACCGGTGGTATAAGAGGCATTTCCCAAGGAAGTAAGCGGCACCATCACTCCGTCTTTTGCCTTTACAAAGAACAAGTTGATATTATCCTTATGCTCACGATAAGGAGCCTCGGCCTGGATATACACCTTATATATACGGTTGAACATATTGAAGTCATTCACATATACTGAACCGGTATAGGCCTTCATGGTAGAGAATACATCCGCCAGGGGCACACCCAGCATTTTCACCTTATCACGGTCCACATCAAAATAAAGTTGCGGTATTTCAGACTGCAAGGATGATGAAAGCCCCGTCAGCTCCTTATGCTTCTGGGCATAATACATCAGCGTATCTGCCGCCTGCACCAAGTTGTCAAACGTCGCCTCTCCACGCGCCTCAAGCTGCATTTCGAAACCTCCCGAGGTACCCAATCCCGGAATGACCGGAGGCGTGGAAAGATAGACCTTGCATTCGGGATATTCCTTCAAATCCTGCTCCACATTCTCCATTATCTTATCGATGGAAATCCCCTTACGCTCTTCCCACGGTTTCAGAATAACCGTCAGCTCACTGCGTGCCTGGTTGCTACCCACACGGGGGCTGCTACCCGTCACGTTCTGCACATAGGCCACATAGGGATTCTTCTCCAAGTATTGCACGGCACGGTCGGTCACCACACGGGTTCGCTCCAAAGTAGCACCTTCCGGCAACTCCAACTCTATCTTAAAATAGCCCTGGTCTTCTACCGGCAGGAAGCTGGTAGGCACCAACCGGTGGATAATGAAAATGGCAACCAGTACCAGGCCGAACGCACTCATCAAGCGGCGGGGATTCCTGATGACCCGGTTAATGACAGCCACGTATTTGTGATTGCCCAAGTTCAGCCATTCATTGATTTTGCGGAAAACTATGTTCTTTTTCTTTCCACTGTCGGGCTTCAATATGAGCGAACACATGACGGGACTAAGCGTCAGGGCCACTACCGTAGAAAGCAATACGGAAACGGCGATAGTAATGGTAAACTGACGGTATAACTGTCCGGTGATTCCGCTCAAGAAACTTACCGGCACAAACACGGCACAGAGCACCAATGATGTGGCAATCAAGGCACTTGCCAATCCGTTCATCGCCTTTTTGGTAGCTTCATACGGGCTCAATTTCTCCGTCTCCATAAGATGTTCTACATTCTCCACCACCACAATGGCATCATCCACCACAATACCGATGGCGAGAATCAATCCAAGCAAAGTCAGTATGTTCAGAGAGAAACCGAAAATAAGCATGAAACCGAAGGTACCAATCAGGGAAATAGGTACCGCAACAATCGGTATCACCGTCGCACGCCAACTTTGCAAGGATAGAAATACAACCAGCACCACCAGAATCAGCGCTTCGAACAACGTCTTGTACACTTCGTGAATGGATTCGGAAATATAAGTCGTCATGTCGAAGGGAATCTCATAACTCATCCCCTCAGGGAAATTTGCACTGATTTCCTCCATAGCAGCCTTTACGCTCTTTGCAACTTCCATTGCATTGGCCCCGGGAAGCATATAGATACCGAGAACGGCAGCATTCTCACCGTTGATGCCACTCTCCGTGCTATATGAAGATGCTTCCAATGAAACACGCGCCACATCGCGCAGACGGATAATGGAACCGTTGGCATTGGCACGGACCACAATGTCCTCAAACTGCTTTGCCGAACTTAAACGTCCCTGGGTAGTGATAGGGATAGTAATGTCGAGTCCCTTCACCGGCTGTTGTCCCAAAACACCCGCAGCAGACTCACGGTTCTGGTCCTTCAGGGCATTCTGCAAATCCTGCACCGTCAGTCCGAAGTTGGCAAGTTTGTCGGGCAACGCCCATATCTGCATGGCATAGTAGCGGCTACCGATGTTGGAAACACGTCCCACACCGGGGATACGGCGCAACAAGTCGAGTACATTGATAGTAGCAAAGTTACTCAAATAAATTTCGTCGAACTTCGGGTCACTGGAAGTCAGACAGATAGTCATCAATTGGCTGGGAGCCTGCTTTTCCACAGAAATACCGTTCTGAATCACTTCGGCTGGCAAACGGCTCTCCGCCAGTTTCACACGGTTCTGTATTTCTACGGCAGCCAAATCCGGGTCGGCAGACACGTCGAAAGTGACCGTAGCTGAAAATCCTCCGGAATTAGAACTGTTGGACTCCATGTACAGCATACCGGGAGTACCGTTTATCTCTTGCTCGATAGGGGTTGCCACCGCCTGCGAAACAGTCAATGCACTGGCTCCCGGATAGGAAGCACTGATTTTCACTACGGGAGGCGTTATCTGCGGATATTGGTCTACCGGCAGCATGGTCAGGCCAATGATACCGACAATTACAATCACAATCGATATCACCGCCGAGAATACCGGGCGGTCTATAAAGAAACTTACTTTCATAACATCATTACTTTGAAGGGTTGTTGTCCTTTGATTTATTCTCAGCCGGAGTAGTCTGCTTCGTTTCGGAAACAACCTGCTTGTTCAGAGAATCACTCGTCTGCTCTTCCTCCTTTTTAGGAACGGCAGCCTGGGCACGTACTTTCATACCCGGAGTCAGCTTGTGGAAACCTTCAGTCACAATTTGTTCTCCGGCAACCAGACCACGCTCAACCACCCAATTGTTGCCAAATTCAGGTCCCAGTTCAATGAAACGCTTTTCAACCGTAGAGTCCCGGCGCATCACAAAAATATATGCACCACCTTTCTCAATGGTAACCGCCTTTTGAGGAACGGCGACAGCACCCTCACGTACATCCAGCAATAGCTTAACCTTTGTAAACTGCCCCGGTAACAACACTTTGTTAGGGTTCGGCATTTCGGCACGCACGGAGAATGTTCCGGTCTGAGGGTCCACCTGAGGTTCGGCAAAATCCACATAGCCCTTATAAGGATAGACGGTATTATCCGCCAAAGTAATCGTAATGTTCGGCTGCCAGGAACGTGTAGAGTCCTGACGCCCTATATCGATATTCCGTTCCTTGCTTTTCAGGTAATCCAATGCCGTCATGCTGAAATCTACCAGAACCGTATCACTTTTCACAACCGTAGCCAGCAAGGACTTGCCTCCCGGTCCGACCAATGTTCCCAAATCCACATTTCTTTCACTGATATGTCCCGATAGCGGAGAACGGACCAACGTATATCCCAATTCCAATTCAGCCTGGTCCAAATCGGCCTGGCTCATCGCTACTGAGGCTTCTGCAGTCTCGTAAGCAGCCTGGGCATTGTCCAAATCCAGCTGGCTGGCAGCGTTCTGCGCATAGAGGGGGCGGATACGCTCCAAATCGCGCTTTGCCTTCAATGCCTGCGCTTCATCCTTCTTTAACTGTGCACGAGCTTTGTCAGCCTTTGCCCTATACTGGTCCTGGTTTATCACAAAAAGTACCTGGTTCTTGGTGACATATGTTCCTTCTGCGAAAAGCATATTCTCCAAATACCCTTCCACACGCGCACGTACCTCTACAAACTGCTGAGCGCGAATACGTCCCACGTACTCGCCATATATCTCCACATCTCCTTTTTCCGCAGATTCCACAATCACGGTAGGAGCTTCCGATTCCACCTTCTTAGGCCAAGTCAGAATAACGTAACCTGCCAACAATACCGCCATGCAGGCAACCATCATCAGCAACCTCTTCTTCTTTAGTTTCAATTCTTTTTTCGTAAAAAACACCATTTGATGCGGAATAAATCATCTTTTTTATCTTCGAGTGAGAGCGTTTATAGGTAGTTTGGATTGCATATTTGCAATACTTAGCGTATTTTAAAATGTTGTATTTTTGTTTGCTCCGATCGACTGTTATTTACATAACAACTTGAAGATCGGATATATAATGCATTTTATGATGGTTGATCAATTATTGACTTATCTCCAGAAACATTATCGTCCGGAGGATTATCCCGTGATTCGAGCTCAGTATGCAGATTTTGAGTCAAGAAAACCGTTTGCTGGATTAAAAATTTTGGAGGCGACACCTCTTTTCTTCAATACGATTGCCAAATTTTTACCACTCATTGCCGGTGGAGCTCAGGTGACGCTCTCTCATATTAAAGGTGTGCCTTTCGATCCGGCCTTTATTGATTGGGCGGAACAGGTCGGACTGCGTGTCGTTCGAGACAAGAGTGATGAGTTCGATTTGATCTCGGATTGTATAGGCCTGCATTGTGATTTGCATCCCCGGTATGGTTTTGCCGAATTGACACATTCCGGTATTTCCTATTACGAGAACTCAACTAAGCCTTGCTTTAATACGGATGGTAGTCGGATCAAACGTATTGAAGGGGCACTCGGCACCGGAGACGGATTGATTCGGGGATTGCAGTTGTTCGGCCATCAGGTTGATGCATCTCAGCGATGGCTGCTGTTTGGGTTCGGTAAGATTGGAAGTGGAGTAGGTATCCGGTTAAAAGCAGCCGGCGCTCAGGTCGAGGTGGTGGAGGCCCGATCGATGTGCGATCGGCTGCAGCAGACGCCGGTCGGGGCGTTTCCGTTTATTGATATGACGGATCGGGATGCCGTGATTGCAGCGGTGCAGCGTGCGACGCATATTGTAACCGCCACTTCAGTTGCAGGGGTGATCAGTCGGTCATATCCTGTTGAACCCTTCTTGCAAGGACAACTTTTGGTGAATATTGGTATTGCTAAAACTTATTTGCATAATGCCAAAGAAATCACAATCGGGACAAAGAATGAAGGAAGCAAAAACGTACAT
>ENA-USUJ01003379-USUJ01003379.1-human-gut-metagenome-genome-assembly--contig:-NODE-3379-length-10844-cov-5.571190_pt1 | contig 10844 bp, 8 predicted proteins | sample MGYA00250061_ERZ773398 | MGnify/ENA primary metagenome ERZ773398 (study PRJEB29103, sample SAMN06111992) | human gut metagenome | biome: human gut; feature: ankylosing spondylitis patient; material...
GAGAAAAATTAGAGGATTTACGGAAGTTTGATGTACAGGAATATGTCGATGGACTTCTGGAAATGAAAGGCGAAGAAGATGGATACGAAAATGCTGACACTTGAACGATTTGAAGAAGCTTCAGACATTGTAAGAAAGGTGACACAGGAAACCAAGCTGGTGTACAGTGATTTCTACAGTACACAGACCGGAAACAAGGTCTATTTCAAGCCGGAAAACATGCAGTTGACCGGAGCCTACAAATTAAGAGGTGCTTATTATAAGATCAGCACGCTTTCTGATGAGGAACGTGCAAAGGGACTGATTACCGCATCGGCCGGAAACCATGCACAGGGTGTTGCTTATGCAGCGAAGTGCTTTGGTGTAAAGGCGGTCATTGTGATGCCGACAACCACGCCGCTGATTAAAGTAAACCGTACCAAGGGATATGGCGCAGAGGTGGTTCTGTATGGCGATGTTTATGATGAAGCCTGTGAGAAGGCCTATGAGCTTGCAAAGGAAAACGGATATACCGGGACAGAAGCTCAGTGGATCGCATCACTCGCAGGGAAGAGCGCATATGAGCTTGCGGTCGAAAACGGATACGTCGGAACGATCGCCGACTGGCTCACTTCGCTTGTCGGCGCAACCGGCGCGACAGGGCCCAAGGGGGAGGACGGCAAGGACGGTGAAGACGGTAAGGATGGCGAAGACGGCAAGGACGGCGTCAGCGTCGTCGGTGCTTATATCGATGAAAACACGCACCTCATCCTGAAGCTGTCCGACAATACGACGATCGATGCCGGTTATGTCGGCGTCAATGCGCCTGCGCCTGAATATTATACCGTCAGATTCTGCGATTTTGACGGCAGGGAAATCAAGGTCATTGAAAATGTCGCCGCAGGTTCAGGTGTGACGCCTCCGTCAGCCACGATCAGCAGTTTCAGACCATTCTGCATCACCTGCTCCAGCAGAGGGACCAGATCCTGAATCACGCTGATCTTCTTATCGGTGATCAGGATAGCGGCGTTGTCCAGATCAGCCACCATCTTGTCGGTATCGGTGACCATATACGGGGTGAGGTAGCCGCGGTCGAACTGCATGCCTTCCACGATCTCGTTGTAGGTCTCAGCGGTGGTCTTGTTCTCCTCAATGGTGATAACGCCATCGGAGGTGACCTTCTCCATAGCCTCGGCGATCAGACGGCCGATCTCGGGGTCGCCTGCAGAAATGGTGCCGACGCGGGCGATATCGTTGCTGTCCTTCACCTTCTGGCTGTGAGCCTTGATGGTCTCAACAGCCTTGGCAACAGCCTTGCTCATGCCGCGGCGGATATCCATGGGGTTTGCACCGGCGGTGACATTCTTCATGCCCTCGGTGACCATGGCCTGTGCCAGAACGGTTGCGGTGGTGGTGCCGTCGCCTGCTGCGTCGTTGGTCTTGGTAGCGACTTCACGCACCAACTGTGCGCCCATGTTCTCGAACTCGTCCTTCAGCTCGATCTCCTTGGCAATGGTCACGCCATCGTTGGTGATGACCGGTGCACCGAACTTTTTGCTCAGCACCACATTGCGGCCCTTGGGGCCCAGGGTGATCTTAACGGTGTTTGCCAGGGTATCGATACCGGCACACAGTGCCTTGCGGGCATCCTCGCCCTGCTTGATCTGCTTAGCCATAATCAAATCGCTCCTTTAAAGCTCAATTTTCAAATATCAGAGGGGAAACTGCTCAGTCCTCAACGACTGCCAGGATATCGCCCTGACGGACGATGGTGCACTCTTCGCCGTCCACCTTGACCTCGGTACCGGAGTACTTGCTGGTGAGGACCTTGTCGCCGACCTTCACAGTCATCTTGACTTCCTTGCCGTCCACAACGCCGCCGGGGCCGACAGCGATGACCTCAGCCACCTGGGGCTTTTCCTTAGCACTGCCGGTCAGGATCAGACCGCCCTTGGTGGTCTCCTCAACCTCAACAGCCTTAATGACAACACGGTCTGCAAGAGGAATGATCTTCATAGTTCTTGCCCTCCTATAGTAAAAATATAATTTAAAACTTTGCTGTGTCCAAAGGGCCTCATGTCGGCTCTTTGGCTCTTTAGCACTCCATTTCTCTGAGTGCTAAGTGTATTGTACTCATCTTGACCCGAAAAATCAAGACCTTTTTTGCTTCTTTTTGTTAAGAATTTATGACAGATGAAAAAATCAGCCGTACAGCGAAAAAGAGACAGCTTTCTTCTTGGACAAAAAAGCTGTCTCTTCTTCTGGTTTTTCATGTTCGGTCTGCACTCTGTGCCGTCCTCTGCGCTGCAAAGCGCTCAAAAGCAGGCTTTGGCAGAAGGATGCGCCCTGCCAGCGGCTGTACCTGTACAGTGATCTGCTCCTTGGGTGCGCATTCACCGTCTGCCGTGGCAACGATCGGCCCGCGGCCATCCGCAGCGCGCAGGCTCACCTGCTTTGCGCGGCGGTAAATGAAGTACGGCTCTGCAGCCCTGACGAGCTGACCGTTCTGGAAGTGCTTGCCGCTCTTGTACATTCCCAGCAGCTTTGCAATGGTCACGCGGCTCACCTTGCGGATGATATATACATCCAGCCAACCATCGTCGGGCTGTGCTTCCGGCGCTGCATAGAAACCGCCGCCATAGGTGCGGCCATTGCAGATGGCACACATCAGGCAGTCCACATCCAGCGTTTCACCATCGATGGTGTACTCCACCCTGCGGCCGATGTGTCCGCACAGCTGTTCCACAATGGAAAGCACATAGGCCATCTCGCCGCCGCACAGCGGGATGCGCCGGAACTTCGGGATGCCGTAGGCAACCTGCGCATCCAGACCGGCAGCGCAGATGGTGGCCGAAAGGCCAAGGCTGGTCTGCATCAGATCGATGCTCACCGGCCCACCGGCCAGCTGGGCATCCAGATCCAGAAACTCTTCCTTTGTACCAAAGGTGCGCAGAAAATCGTTGCCGCTGCCAAAGGGCAGACAGCCCACGGCTGCATTTGCATAGCCATAGATCCCGGTGAGCGCTTCGTTGAAGGTGCCGTCGCCGCCAGCAGTGAAGACCCGCAGTTCTTCCCCGCTCTGCCGGGCCTGCTGCGCAGCGGCATTGGCCAGCTCCCGGGCATGACCGGCGTGATTTGTGACCTGAATGGTATATTCTTCCGGCGCAAGCCCTGCACGCGCGGCGGCAGCATTGATCTGCTGCGGCAGCGTACGGGTGCAATCGGCCTTACCGGCAGTTGGATTCAAAAGAAATAATGTGCGCATGGACTTCCTCCTGCAATTCTGTTGCTTCTATGATAACAGAAAACCAAAAGGATGCAAGAGCCAATCTCACAATGTCCCTGCCCCGTACGCACAAAAAAGGAGCGGATGTCTCCGCTCCCTTCGGGGGGATGTTTACTGTTTGGGGAATGCCTTATTCCATGTCTGGATGACCTTGAATTTCGGGGTCCATCTGTCGGGATCGAAATCCGCATCCAAATAGCCCTGCTCCACGCACCACTGTGCAGCTTTGGCTGTTTCGGGGTCCGTCATATTGGCAAAGGCAGAAGCATTTTCCGGTTCCGGAAAACCCGCCGTCTGCCAGACCAGTTTTGCCAGCTGGGCCTGATTTTTGGGGATCGCCGCGCCCTCGGGCAGAAGATCCTGCAGCATCAGTTCCGTGATGATGGTGTAGCCGCCAAAGACAGCAGCACCTGCAACAGCTGCTGCCACAAGAGCCCCTGCGGCATCGGAGCTGTCACCGCCCGCACTGGAATCATCCGGGATGGGGTCCGAGATGTCCGGGATAATGGTCAGGCTCTCGTTCAGGCTTACGGCGGCATTTTCATAATCAGGCGCTTCTTCCAGTTCTTCGCCGTCCAGCACCACAGTGTAGCCCACGCCTTCGGCCTGCTTATAGGTCAGTTTTAGTTTCAGAGGAGATTTCCCGGTTTTATTTTCCAGCCTCAGCGTACCGGCGCAATCCACATTCAGATCTGTTCTCCTCTCCTGGGAATCAATATCGATGCTTACATTGTTTGCACCGGAAATATGGACGGAATTTCCCAGTTCACCTTTGACCTTGATGTTCGGATTTTCGTTGCCTTTGAAATCCACCGGGCTCCAAAGATCGTCCTTAAGGTCGACCGTGTATGTCCTGCTTGCGGAGTCATAGGAAACGGTCATGTTTGACATGTCAGCCGGATTCTGCGGAGTATTATCCGGGGTAAGCAAACCGCTATACGTGTAATATTCCCAGAACACCGTCGGTTCGCTGCCGGTGTAAAGTTCCCAATTTGCCGTCACTTCCACCGCATGGTCTGGCATGGTAAAGAAAAAGGCCGTTCCTGTCGGGTCATCGGTAGTTTCTACGTCAGCCGGGAAAAACCAGCGGTTGAATTTCAGGCCCTTTTCTGGCCGGGAGGTTTTCACCCGTACAGTTTCACCTTTGTAAAAGGTCGTGTTATTCTCAGAGTTACTGAGTTTTCCTCCATGCACTGTTACCGGGTAGGTAGGTGCTTTCCGGACGCTGATATAAGCTTCCGAAGGATACCAACTGCGGCATACGAAAGGATCCCCCATACGGCTTTCAAACTGTTCCGTTTCTCTGTTGCTGCCGACATAAATTGCCTTTTCGCCACTATTAGAAGAAACGCAGACCGATATCCACTGACGGATCGCCATGCCGCCCTCACCCGTTGCGATCAGGGTCAGATCACCGCTGATATCGCCAATATCCGCTCGATCTGCCGCCATGGTTTCACCGGTTATGGTCACGTTGTGTGCACCGGTCACGGTCAGTTTTCCGCCGACAGCTGCGCTGCTTTCTGTTTTCATCACTACATCAACTTCACCCGCAGCGGTAGGATTTACCTTGATCGTCAGATCGCCGGCAACTGCCTGCAGGATCGTCAGGGTGCTGACATCCGTGCCACCTGTATACTGAATCCGGATATTATCGACCTTGGTACTGTTGACAAGCACCCTCTGGTCGTTGACGGTGATCCCGGTATCTTGCCCTTCATCTTCCTCGCTCAAAGCGGCAGTACCGTTCGTCAAACTTAACATATCTGCCGCAGCGGCATTGCCCGTTCCGTCCGGGGCCGCAGCCAATGTTGGCAGTGTCACCGACAGTATCATGGCCGAGGCCACAGCCGCCGCCGAAGCGCGCTGGATAAGCTTGTGCAATTTCATACAGTTTTCTCCTTTTTGTTTCGTTTTATTTACGGGGGGGGGTATGCTTTGAGGGAAGCATACCATATTTTTGCAAAAAGTAAAACAAAACCTGCGTGAATCGCGCCAAAAGCTGCGTGAATCGCTTCCGCCCGCCCCCTGCAGACAAAAAAATACCGCCCCGGGTCTTGTAACTCAGGGCGGTTCTTTTGAGCTTCAGATGCTTTACAGTGTTGCGGTTTCGTCCTCCCGCAGGACAATAGCACCATCCGCCGAGCAGTCCGCTGTCCAGTGCTGGCCCACGCAGGCCGTGCCGGATGCGATCTGATCCGCAAGTGCCTGCTCCACTGCCCTGTCCACTGCGCGGCGCAGTTCTCTGGCCCCGTAGGCAGAGCGGGCCTTTGCTGCCAGCGCCTGCCCTACCCGCGGTGTGTGATGCAGCTGGTAGCCGCTGCGGGCGGCACGCTGCTCCAGCTGGCACAGCATTTTTTCGGCAATGGCGCACAGGCTGTCGTCGGCCAGCGGACGGAATACGATCATCTCGTCCAGACGGCCTGCCAGCTCTGGCCGGAACCACTTTTTTGCCTCCTCAATGGCCTGCGCAGACTGCTTTTCAAACACGGCTTCGCTGCCCGCCGCAAAGCCCAGCGGCGTGCTCTGACCCGCCAAAAAACGTGCGCCGAGGTTTGAGGTGAGCAGTACGATGGTGTTGCGGAAATCCGCCTTGCGGCCCATGGCATCGGTCAGCTGGCCATCTTCCAGTATCTGCAAAAGGATGTTCTGAATGTCCGGGTGTGCCTTTTCGATCTCGTCAAACAGCACCACACTGTAAGGGCGGCGGCGCACTGCTTCGGTCAGCTGTCCGCCCTCGTCATGGCCCAGATAGCCCGGCGGCGCACCCAGCAGCCGGGCAGCGGTGTGCTGCTCCTGATACTCCGACATATCAAATTTGAGCAGGGCTTTTTCGCTGCCGAACCAGCTGACCGCCAGCGCCCGGGCAAGAGCCGTTTTGCCCACTCCCGTGGGGCCAAGAAACAGCATGGCACCCATGGGCCGGCCCGGCTCGCCAAGACCGGTGCGGCTGCGCCGGATGGCACCTGCCACCGCAGCCACAGCCCGGCTCTGGCCCACGATCTCGGCGTTGAGACGTTCTTCCAGCTTGTCCAGCCGTTCCCGCTCCTGCTCCCCTACCCGCTCCACCGGCACACCGCTGGCCTGCGCCACCACATGGGCGATATCGTCCGGCATCAGCGTGGGCTTTGACTGCTTTGCCTGCTCGGCCCGGATGCGTGCCGCCGCACAGGCTTCGTCCACAAGGTCGATGGCCTTATCCGGCAGAAAGCGCCCCGGCAGATACCGCACCGAAAGCTCCACCGCAGCCTGCAGCGCTTCCGGCGGAAGGCAGACATTGTGGTAGCGCTCATAGCGCGGCGCAAGCCCGTTGAGGATATCCAGCGCCTGCGCAGGCGTAGGCTCCTCTACCTGCACCTTGCCGAAACGGCGTTCCAGTGCGGCATCCTTCTGGATGTGGGTGCGGAACTCTTCGGTAGTGGTGGCACCGATAATTTGTATCTCGCCCCGGGCCAGCACCGGTTTTAAGATGCTGGCTGCATCGATGGCACCCTCCGCTGCACCGGCACCCACGATGGTGTGGAACTCATCTACGAACAGAATGGAGTTGCCGTCCCGCACCAGTTCTTCCAGCAGGTTCTTGAACCGCTCCTCAAAGTCACCGCGGTATTTGGTGCCCGCCACAAGGCTGGCCATATCCAGTGCCAGCAGACGGCGGCCCTTGAGCGCACGGGGCACACGATCCGTGGCAATGCGCTGGGCCAGCCCTTCGGCAAGGGCGGTCTTGCCCACGCCCGGCTCCCCCACAAGGCAGGGGTTGTTCTTCTGACGACGGCATAAGATCTCCACCATGCGGTCCAGCTCTGCTTCCCGGCAGAACACCGGGTCCAGTTCCCGTTCCGCAGCACGGCGGGTCAGATCCCGGCAGTACTTATCACTGGCGCGGCTGCCGCGCGGCGCACTGACCGTGGTCCGCGTCTGATACGGCAGTACGAACTGCCCGGACAGCTGGCGGCATTCCCGCACGGCATCTGTGAGCTGCACGCCCATGGATGCCAGCAGGATGCCTGCTGTGCAGCCGTCATCTTCCAGCATGGCGCAGAGCAGATGTTCCGGCTCGGCCCGGTTCAGGTGCGCGTTCTGTGCCCCGATGATGGCGTAATCCATGGTGCGCTTGAGGTCCGGCGCAAGAGCGTAGCGATCCAGATGCAAAGCCGGTGCGCGGCGGCTCTCGGCCAGCTGACGGCGCACCTCCGGTTCCCGGATCTGCTTGCCCTCCAGAAACCGTGCTGCCGCCCCGTGATCCTGCTGCAGGATCGCCAGCAGCAGGTGGCCGGTATCGGCTTTTTCGCAGCCAAGGTTCCCGGCAAGCTCCACCGCACTGCGCAGCAGCTGATCCGACTCGTGCGAAAAGCCCTTGTACCCGCCAAAGCCAAGTTTTTCCCAAATACTCATTTGCCCGCTCCTTGCTGATGAAATTCGTTTTCACAAGAAGTATAGCCCCTAAGCACAGAAAAAAAACATCTCTTTCTGTCGGGATGGGAAAACAAAAAGGAGATACCCGCAGGCATCTCCCCTTCGCTGTTTGATTTTTTCAGTCCATTTCGGCCAGAGCCTTTTTCAGGTTCTTGGCGATCTGATCCGGGCAGCTGGTATTGCGGAAACCGCAGAGCGTGCCCTCCATGCGGTCGATCACATCTTCGGCCTTCATGCCCTTGACCAGACGGCAGATGCCCTTCAGGTTGCCGTTGCAGCCGCCAATGACCTCCATGGACGCAATGGTGTGGTCATCGTTCAGCACAAAGTTGGTCTGCTTGGAACAGGTGCCGCTGTTCGGGAAGCTGAATTCCTTGCTCATAGTTCAAAATCCTCTCTTTTTGACAGAAATCCCGACGAAGATCGTCTGCTTCTATTATAGAGCAGCGCGCCGGAATGTCAATGTGACCGGGTCACGCATCAATACCGCGGCGCTTGTGAGCCAGTTCCAGAATGCGGGCCACCTGATCGTCTTCCGTGGTACAGGTACCCACCGGGTGCGGCACCTTGTGGTTTGCACCGTGGAAGTCCGTACCGCCGGTATGGATCAGCCCATACTGCTCACACAGAGCAGCACACTCGGCCCTGTCCTCCGGGCTGTTGCGGGGATGCTCCACCTCAATGCCATCGATGATGCCCTCTTTGGCAAGCTGACGCACCAGCGGCATGCTCTTGTAAACGGTCGGGTGTGCAAATACCAGCACCGCACCGGCAGCTTTCGCCGTGGCGATCACTTCCTGCACCGAGGGATATTTTACCTGATGCAGCACCACACCGCGCGGCTCCCAGCCAAAGAGATAACTGTACAGCTTGCCGTACACAGCATCGCACAGCCCCAGCTGGTGCAGCGCTTCCATAATGCCGCTTTTGAACAGCACACCGCTGTCCTTTGCATATTCCAGCGCCTGTTCCGTGCGGAACTGCGGGTACAGCGCTTCGATCTCCTTTGCGCTTTGCAGGCCGCACTCGTTGCGGCGCTGTCGCAGGATGTCGCAGTGCTCCTTCAGTTCCCGGCTTTCCGGGTCCGGGAAGTAGCACAGCAGGTGCACGCGATGCTTATGCTCATGGTCATAGCCGGTCAGCTCGGTGGCCGGAAGCAGGCGCACGCCGTCCTGCACAGGGTGCTCATAGCAGTAGTTTACGCTGAGCAGGGTGTCGTGGTCGGAAATGGCCATGGTGTCCAGCCCCGCCCGCGCCGCCATGAGCGGCAGGCGGTGGATGGGCACAGAGCCATCGGAACAGGTGGAATGGTTGTGAAGATCGCCGGGCATGGAAAATGAACCTCCCAAGAAAACCAGAGAAAGGCTTCCCCCAAAGAGGAAGCCTTCTATCATATCAGTGCTTATAGAAATTGATCAGGCAGCCGTCGGCCAGGATCTTGCGCTCGTCGGCGGTCAGCGGGGCCATGTACAGGCTGAACTCCTTTGCGGTGTCGCCCAGCACATAGGCCTTGATGTCCTGCAGGTCGCCCTTGAGGGCCTCGCGGACATTCGGGATAAAGACATAGTCGCCCAGACCGAAGGGCGTTGCGCCCACCAGCTGCAACGGCAGCATGCCCCAGTTGATCAGGTTGGAGCGGTAGCGCTTGGTGGCGTACTCGGTAACGATGTTGGCACCGGCCCCCAGCACACGCTGGCAGCTGGCCGCCTGTTCACGGGCAGAACCATCGCCGGGCTTGACGGCAAAGATGGTGGATGCGATCTGCACATCGTTCCAAGTCAGGTTTTCGCAGCCGGGCACCTTGTGCAGCTGGGCCAGCACCTCGGCGCTGCCCTCGCCTGCACGGCGGGCCTTTTCTTCGGCCTGCACGGCCTTGGCACGGCCCACATACTCCGGGTCCTTGCGGCTGAGGGTGAACTCGGCCAGGCCCAGAGGATTGGAACGGTAAGACGAAGTCTCACCGGAGGGGATCAGCTCGTCGGTGGTGGTGACAGGGTCGGTGATGTAAGATGCCACCTTCAGCAGCAGGTTATCGCCCAGCGGTGCAATTTCGGGCCAGTCCTTGATGTTGGGGCCAAGCTTGAGCAGGGCATCGTAATCGCCCTTGCCAAAGCCCTGATACACGCGGGTATCGTAGCTGGAAGGATCGTACTGATACTCCGGCACGGTGGGATCATAGTCGATATCGGTAGCCGGGGTCAGAATGCCGCCGTTGGCCGTGGTGGCCGCAATGCTGCGGGCATCCATCAGTGCCACACCGGAAAGCTGGCCGTTGCCGGGCTTGGAGCCTTCGCGGCTGGGGAAGTTGCGGGTGGTATGGCGGATAGACAGCGCGCCGTTGGCGGGCACGTCGCCTGCGCCGAAGCAGGGGCCGCAGAACGCAGTGCGGACGGTGGCACCACTGGCCATCAGGTCGTGGATGACTCCGGTGCGCACCAGTTCCATCATGATGGGCTGGCTGCCGGGATACACGCTCAGGGCGTAGTCACCGCAGCCGCCGGTGTGGCCCTTGAGGATGGAGGCAGCTTCATAAATGCTGTCGTACAGACCGCCTGCGCAGCCTGCGATCACGCCCTGATCCACACGCAGTTTACCGTTCTCGATTTTGCTGCACAGGTCAAGGCTGACATCCTTGCGGCCGATCAGCTTCTGCACATCCTGCTCGCAGGCATGGAGAATATCCTCAAGGTTTGCGTTCAGCTCTTCAATGGTAAATGCATTGGAGGGATGCATGGGCAGTGCGATCATGGGGCGGATGGCAGAAAGGTCTACCTCTACCACACCGTCGTAATAAGCAAGGTCGGCCGGAGCCAGCTTCTTATAGTCGGCGGCACGGCCATGCACCGCAAGGAATTTCTGCGTCGTTTCGTCGGTCTCCCAGATGGAGGACAGGCAGGTGGTCTCGGTGGTCATGGCATCAATGGCGTTGCGGGTATCCTGACGCAGGGACGCAACGCCGGGGCCGACAAACTCCATCACCTTGTTTTTGACGTAGCCGCTCTTGAACAGCTTGCCCACCAGCGCAATGGCCACATCGTGCGGGCCGCAGCCTGCAGGCAGAGAGCCGGTGAGATAAATTGCAACAACACCCGGACGGGCCACATCGTAGGTGCGGCCCAGCAGCTGCTTTGCCAGCTCGCCGCCGCCCTCACCAATGGCCATG
>ENA-USUJ01003384-USUJ01003384.1-human-gut-metagenome-genome-assembly--contig:-NODE-3384-length-10835-cov-4.817717_pt1 | contig 10835 bp, 7 predicted proteins | sample MGYA00250061_ERZ773398 | MGnify/ENA primary metagenome ERZ773398 (study PRJEB29103, sample SAMN06111992) | human gut metagenome | biome: human gut; feature: ankylosing spondylitis patient; material...
CGCGAAACGGACAGGCTCACCGCCTGTCTGTTTTGCTTTTTGCGCACTTTATATATGTTTCATGTGAAACATTAGTGGTTATACAAGTGCAATTGTTTCATGTGAAACACTGTTAAACTACATTTTGATAAAAAGTTAATGCCGTATGCTATATCTTGATTTAAAAGTAAATTCTAAAATGTTTCATGTGAAACTATTGATATAAACACCTATTTATTGTATAATTATATCAACTCAAAAATCGAGGTGATGTTATGGGCAAAACCGTAGCGATATTTAACCAAAAAGGCGGCGTAGGCAAAACAACCACATGCGTTAATATGGCAGCCGCTTTAGGAGCAAAGGGCAAAAAAACGCTCCTAATTGATGTTGACCCACAGGGCAACTCAACCTCTGGTGTCGGAATAGACAAAAGCGATGTAAAATACTCAACATACAATGTTTTAATCGGTGAAGTTGCCGCAAGAGCAATTATGATTGAAACAGAGTTTAAAAACCTCTATCTTTTGCCTGCAAATATGAATTTGGCAGGTGCAGAACTTGAACTTGCCGAACTTGACGACAGAAACAGCGCGCTGAAAAAGGCAATTGCAACGCTTGTTATGGAGTTTGATTATATTATTATTGACTGTCCGCCGTCACTCGGATTGCTTTCAATCAATGCACTTGTAGCCGCAGATACGCTTATCGTGCCGCTTCAATGCGAATATTATGCTTTGGAGGGTTTAAGCCAGCTTGTTGCAACTGTCAGAACGATAAAACAGCATTATAACGAGCATTTACAGCTTGAGGGCGTGCTCTTTACAATGTATGACAGCCGCTTAAAGCTTACAAATCAGGTTATTGACGAGGTTAACAAGTATTTTCCGGGCAAGTCATACAAAACGATGATTCCACGCTCGGTAAAAATTGCCGAGGCTCCGAGCTTTGGCGAGCCGGTTATTTATTACGAAAAATACTCAAAGCCGTCATTTGCGTACAAAAAGTTCGTAGATGAGTTCTTAAAACAACAATAATTGGAGGAAAATATGTCAAAAAAGCAATCGGGACTCGGCAAGGGACTCGGAGCATTGATGCTCGAGAATAATGTTGACGATATGGTGTCAACAAGCACATTGCCGATTAACGAAATTATCCCGAATAAAGAACAGCCGCGTAAAACCTTTGATGAGGGTGCGTTGCAGGAGCTTGCGGACAGTATCACCGTTCACGGTGTGCTTCAACCGCTTCTCGTTCGTCCGCTGTTGAGCGGCGGCTATCAGCTTATCGCAGGCGAACGCCGCTGGAGAGCCTCAAGAATGGCAGGATTAAAGGAAGTTCCCGTAATAATCAGGGAACTGTCTGATTCCGAGGCTATGGAAATCGCCATTATCGAAAACCTGCAAAGAGAAGACCTCAACCCAATTGAAGAGGCAGAGGGACTTCAGGCGCTTATCGACAAATGCGACTATACGCAGGAGCAGGTTGCCGTTTCGGTCGGCAAATCGCGCCCGGCAATCGCAAATGCGCTCCGTCTTTTAAAGCTGCCCGAAGAGGTACGCCAAATGACAAAAGAGGGCGAAATCAGTGCAGGTCACGCAAGAGCACTGCTTACATTTGACAATCAGGCGATTATGTATGAGGTTGCAAAGCAAATCGTTTCAGATAAACTTACAGTCCGTGATGTTGAACGCCTTGCAAAACGCCCGACAAAATCAGCAGACAAAAAGCAAAACGCAAAACACAGGGACAGCTTTTATGACGAAGTTGAGCTTTCGCTGACCGATGTATTGGGCAGAAGAGTCAAGGTTTATAACGGCCGCTCAAAGGGTACACTTGAAATTGAGTTCTACTCGCTTGACGACCTTAAGGATATTGCAAACGCAATTGCTAAATGAATTTTAGGAGAAAGAAAATGTTAGATATTAAATTTGTCAGAGAAAACCCGGAGCTTGTAAAGGAAAATATCAAAAAGAAGTTCCAGGACCACAAACTCCCGTATGTTGACGAGGTAATCGAGCTTGACAGCGAGCGCCGTCAGGTTATCGCAAGGGCCGATGAGCTTCGTGCAAACAGAAACAAGATTTCAAAACAAATCGGCGCACTCATGGCGCAGGGCAAAAAGGAAGAGGGCATGGCTCTCAAAGAGCAGGTTACAGTACAGGCAAAGGAACTTGACGAACTTGCAAAGAAAGAAAGCGAACTCGGCGAAAGAGTTACAAAGCTTATGATGTCAATACCGAACATTATTGACGAGTCTGTTCCGATCGGCAAGGACGACAGCGAAAATGTCGAGGTTCAGCGCTACGGCGAACCTGTTGTGCCTGATTTTGAAATTCCTTATCATACCGATATTATGGAAAAATTCGACGGCATTGATATGGACGCCGCAGGCAGAGTTGCCGGCAACGGATTTTACTATCTCATGGGCGACATTGCCCGTCTTCACTCGGCTGTTCTCGCTTACGCTCGCGACTTTATGATTGACAGAGGCTTTACCTACTGCATCCCGCCTTATATGATTCGCTCAAATGTTGTTACCGGCGTTATGAGCTTTGAGGAAATGGACGCCATGATGTATAAAATCGAGGGAGAGGACCTTTATCTTATCGGCACCTCGGAACACTCGATGATAGGCAAGTTTATCGACACAATTACACCGGAGGAAAAGCTTCCGCTCACTCTTACATCGTATTCACCTTGTTTCAGAAAAGAAAAGGGCGCACACGGTATTGAGGAGCGCGGCGTTTATCGTATTCATCAGTTCGAAAAGCAGGAAATGGTTGTTGTCTGCAAGCCGGACGAGTCAAAATATTGGTTTGACCAACTTTGGCAGAACACGGTTGACCTTTTCCGCAGCCTTGATATTCCTGTTCGCACACTCGAATGTTGCTCGGGCGACCTCGCAGACCTTAAAGTTAAATCGGTTGATGTTGAGGCGTGGTCACCGAGACAGAAAAAATATTTCGAGGTTGGCTCATGCTCGAATCTTACCGACGCGCAAGCTCGCCGCCTTAAAATCCGCGTAAAGGGCAAGGACGGCAATTACCTTGCACACACACTCAACAACACTGTTGTTGCTCCGCCGCGTATGCTCATCGCATTCCTTGAAAACAACCTCAATGCCGACGGCTCTGTTTCAATCCCCGAAGCACTCCGTATGTATATGGGTGGCAAGGACAAACTTGTTCCAAAAAATTAAAGTATAGTTATATATGTTAGTTAAACAAAGGCAGTCTTTTGACTGCCTTTTTCTTATGCATATATCAAATGATAAATTAAAATAATTACCCACCCATAGGGGAAACTGCGTTCGCCCCTACGATTGAAATGCGTAGGATGTTCGATAAAAAAACGCACAAAAATAAAAGAGGCGCAATGCCTCTTTTATTTTTGCTTAAATATTAATTACTTTTCATCGTCGCTCTTGATAGAGGTTGTTGAAACTTCACCGTAGGCGGCGGTGTTGTCGAGTGTTGCTGTGACAGGGGAAGAGCCTTCGTCAAAAAATCCCTTTTCCTTACACTTCAAAACATCGACTCTTGTTTTTGCAAGCGTAATGCTCGACTTGCCGTAAAGAACATATTGCAAATAATATGCATCCTGCGGGAAATCGGATTTCCACATCCAAGCGCCGTAGTATGTTCCGCCTGCGCCTTTTTCGTTGATTCTGTAATTCGGCACGCTCGTCATTTTGATTGCATAATTCATCCATTTCTGACTGAACGCATCGCCTGCAATATTTAGAACGGTGTCCATACCGATGTCCATCTTCGCATAAGGCAAGAGCTTTTTGACAACTCTTATCATCTCGGTTTTACTTGAGCCTTTAACCTTGCTGAAAATCTCCATAAGTGTTGTTTTCTGTCTGTCGGCTCTCGCATTGTCGCTGTCGATATGTCTGATACGGCAGTAAGCGAGTGCCTGCTTGCCGTTGAGTTTTATTTTGCCCTTTGTGCCGTCAAATGTTTTTTCGATTGTAACATTGCCGTATGTACCGGGGTGATTGTTAATCTCGCGAATTTCCTTTGAGGTCAACTCAAGCGTTACACCGCCGAGTTCGTCAATAACGCTTTCAAACGCGTCGAAATTGATGATAACATAATTGTCGATATTGATTTTATACATTCTTTCAACGCAGTTAATGTATGAATCAATATCTCCGCGTGACATTGCGGCATTGATTTTGTCAAAAGTTCCGGTTGATTCGTCACCCGGCTTCGTTTCAAAATATGTATAAGCGTCGCGCAAAACAGAGGTGAGTGTAATCTGCTTTGTGTCAACATTCACGCTTGCGATAATTGCGGAGTCGGCTCTTGTTCCTTTGTCGAGAACATCCTTACCCCTCGTGTCCTCACCTACAAGCAAAACATTGTAAACATGGGTGGAGGAGCACGGCGTGCCGTTGTAATACCACTTTCTTATCATATCCTGAAGTGATGCAATTTCGCTCGCGTCGGTTTCCTCAATCGGGTCAAACGATTCAACAAGTTTGTCCTGCGTTGATTTGTATTGCTCGGTTGACTGCGTGTTCACCTTTGCGTTTTGCACCGGCTTTACAAATGAATCATAAACATACCAACCGCCTGCCGCAAGGGCAATCACAACCAAAATGATAATTGTGACGATTATCATTATTTTCTTTTTCTTCTTTTTTTTGCGCTCTTCGGGCGTTAACTTGGCGTTTTTCTTTTTGGATTTTTTTCTTTTCTTATCCTTATTGCCTTTTTTTCTGCCCTTTTTGTCGTCATCATCGTTCTGCTTGGGGTGCTCAAAGTTTGTCGGTTCAAGCGGTTCCTTGTCCTCGTTCACGATGATTTGAATTGCGCTGTCATCAACCGAATCGCCGTCATCATCCGAAATGCTCGGCATAATCGGCTCGCTCTCGTCATCATCAAGCGAAACAGGGGGCATTTCTACCTCTTTGTCTCCGTCGGCGGTCAAATCACTTTCGATTTTCGGCTCCTCTTCGTCAACCTTAACTTCCGGCAAAGGCTCGTCGGCTTGTGTCTGCTCCTCTGCCATCGGCTCAACAACGGGCGCAGGCTCCTCTGCCTTCGGCTCAACAACGGGTGCAGGCTCTTTCGCCTGCGGTGCCGCTTTTAAGTCGGCGTCAACCGACATTGAATTTTTTGTATTTCGGTTTTCACTTGGGGAGGATGATTTATCCTCTTGTTCCTGTCTGCGTTTTTTAACTTCAGAAAGGATACTGTCGATATTGTAGCTGTTTTTATCCAATATTCTCTCTCCTCTAAGTGGTGTAATAGACATATTAAATACCAAAAATTTATATTAAATATAAATTAGAAGTTAATATTCTATTAACAGACCCTTATTCATCAGTCGGTGCTTGCTCTGAATTTTCGGCAAAAGCCTCTGTGTTTTGACTGTCTTCGGCAGATTGCTCGTCTTCGTCCTCGATATATTTATCGACAATGCTGAGCGTTGCAAGCTTTTCATCGTCCTTGATTCTCATTACCTTAACACCCTTTGACGGACGCTTAAATGATGAGATTTGGTCGGCATGTGTACGGATAACAACGCCGTCGGTCGTCATCATGATAACATCGTTTTCGTCTGTAACCGGTGCAATCATTGCAACCTTGCCGTATTTTTCGGTGTGATAGTTAATCAAGCCCTTGCCGGCACGCGACTGAATACGGTATTCGTCAAAATCGCTCTTTCTGCCGTATCCTGTTTCTGTAACGGTAAGCAACTGCGTGTTAGGAACGGCAACGGCAAATCCTACAACATAATCGCCGTCCTTAAGCTGAATAGCTTTAACACCTCTTGCCGTTCTGCCGATGAGCCTTGCGTCTGCCTCTTTAAAGCAGATTGCCATGCCGTCGTGTGTCGCAACAACAAGATTTCTTTCGCCGTCGGTCACCTCAACCCAGCAAAGCTCGTCACCCTCGTCAAGATTGATTGCGATAATGCCTGTTTTTCTGATGTTCGCATATTGGTCAATAGCAGTACGCTTAATTACACCGTTTTTCGTAACCATGCAAAGATATGTTCTGCTTTCGCTGTTTTCATCGTCCTCTTTCGGAATTTTAACCATTGCAGAAACTTTTTCATCCTGCTCAATCGGAAGGAGGTTGACAACATTCATGCCCTTGCTTGTTCTTGAAGCCTCGGGAATTTCGTAGCCTTTAATTTTGAAAACCTTGCCCTTATTGGTGAAAATAAGCACTCTGTCGTGTGTGGAGCATGCAAACATAGTTTTTGCATAGTCCTCCTCGCGGCGCGACATACCCATAATACCTTTGCCGCCTCTGTTTTGTGCCTTGTAGGTGTCAACAGTCTGGCGCTTCATATATCCCTTTTCGGTCAGGGTGAGTATGCAATCTTCAACGGGGATAAGGTCCTCGTCCTCAACATCACCTGTGAATGCGGAAATTTCCGTTCTTCTTTCATCGCCGAATTTGTCTGCGATTTCGCGGCTTTCCTGCTTGATAATGTCGCAAATTCTCTGCTCGCTTGCAAGAATTGAAAGATAGTCCTTGATTTTCTCATGGAGTTCATTCAATTCGTTCATGATTTTTTCAATTTCAAGTCCTGCCAACTGACCCAAACGGTAAGCAACAATTGCATTTGCCTGCGGTTCATCAAAGCCGAACTTGTCCATAATTGCCTGCTTTGCCTCGGCTTGACCGCCCTTGCAGGCACGGATTGTTGCGATAACCTCGTCAACAATATCAATTGCCTTTGCAAGACCCTCTAAAATGTGCGCTCTCGTTTGCGCTTTTTCAAGGTCAAACTTAGTTCTTCTTGTAATAACCTGCTTTTGGAATTCAATGTATTTCTGCAAAATTTCCTTAAGGGTCAAAACCTTCGGCACGCCGTCATCAAGTGCAAGCATAATTGCACCGAATGTAACCTGCATATCGGTCAATTTATAAAGATTGTTGAGCACAACCTGTGCGTTTGCGTCTCTCTTTACAAGCACTTCAATGTGCATACCGCGTCTGTCGGAGTAGTCTTGAACATCGGCTACACCCTCAAGTCTTTTTTCTTTTACCAAATCGGCAATTCTTGTGATAAGTCTTGCCTTGTTTACGCCGTAGGGGATTTCTGAAACGACAATTTTATATCTGTCGCCCTTTGTTTCGACAATTTCTGCCCTTGCACGCACATAAATCTTGCCTCTGCCGGTTGCATAAGCCTCTCTGATTCCCTTTGCGCCCATAATAATGCCGCCAGTCGGGAAATCGGGTCCCTTGATATATTGCATAATATCCTCAAGCTGTGCGTCCGGGTTGTCGATAAGACAACACATACCCTCAACCGTTTCACGCATATTGTGCGGAGGAATGTTTGTAGCCATACCTACTGCGATACCCGACGAGCCGTTAACAAGCAAATTCGGAAATCTTGACGGCAAAACAGATGGTTCTGTTGTTGTGTCGTCAAAGTTCGGTGTAAAATCAACGGTATTTTTCTTAATATCGTCAAGCATTTTCATTGCCGTCTTGCTGAGCCTTGACTCGGTGTAACGGTAAGCAGCCGCAGGGTCACCGTCGATAGAGCCGAAGTTGCCGTGACCGTCAACAAGAATGTGTCGCATTGAGAATGTTTGCGCAAGTCTTACCATTGCGTCATATACAGATGCGTCGCCGTGCGGATGATAGTGACCAAGCACTTCACCGACGGTGGTTGCGCACTTACGGTATGGGTTTGTCGGATATAGGTTGTTATCGTACATTGCATACAGAATTCTTCTGTGAACAGGCTTTAATCCGTCGCGCACATCTGGGAGCGCACGGCTTACGATAACTGACATTGAGTAATCAAGAAACGCTTTTCTGATTTCGCTGCTGATTTCAACATCTACGATTTTTTGGCTATCATATCGTATTTCTTCGTTCATTTATAATGCTCCTATATATAAGGTTGTCAATTGATTTTTGATTAAATATCAAGGTTTTGAACAAATTTTGCGTTCTTTTCGATAAATTCTCTTCTCGGCTCAACATTGTCGCCCATAAGAATAGAAAAGTTTTCGCTCGCTCTTTGTGCATCATCGATTGTGACTCTGAGCATTGTTCTGAATTCTGGGTCCATTGTTGTTTCCCAAAGCTGTTGCGGGTCCATCTCACCAAGACCTTTGTATCGCTGAATGTCGCAGTCGCCGCCGAATTCGGCAATTTCTGCGTCCCTTTGCTCCTCGGAGAAAGCATACGCGCTCTTTTTGCCCTTTGAAATTTTGAAAAGCGGCGGTTGTGCAAGATAAACATAGCCGTCCTCGATAATTTGCGGCATATATCTGAAGAAGAATGTCAAAAGCAATGTTCTGATATGCGCACCGTCGACATCGGCATCCGCCATAATGATGATTTTGTGATAACGGAGCTTTGAAATATCAAAGTCCTCGCCGATTCCCGTGCCGAGAGCCATTACAACAGGCACAAGTTTTTCATTTGTGATTACCTTATCAACTCTTGCCTTTTCAACATTAAGCATTTTACCCCAAAGCGGAAGTATTGCCATATGCTCTCTGTCTCTGCCCTCTTTTGCGGAACCGCCTGCCGAGTCACCCTCGACGATATAGATTTCGCACTTTGTCGGGTCTTTGCTTGTACAGTCTGCAAGTTTGCCGGGGAGCGAATTGCTTTCAAGCGGCGATTTTCTTCTTGCGTTTTCTCTCGCCTTTCTTGCTGCCTCTCTTGCCCTTGATGCGTCAAGAGCCTTGCCGAGCAATGTTTTCGCAACCTGAGGATGCTCCTCAAAATATGTCATAAGCTTGTCATAAACAAGTGATGAAACAAGGCCTGTAATATCGGTGTTGCCGAGTTTGCCCTTTGTCTGACCCTCAAACTGTGCCTCTGTCAGCTTAACGCTGATAACGGCTGTGATACCCTCACGAACATCGTCGCCCGAGAATTTTTTGTCGCTGTCCTTCAAAATATTGAATTTTTTGCCGTAATCGTTAAATACACGGGTAAGCGCCGTTTTAAATCCCGTTTCGTGGGTACCGCCGTCGATTGTATTAATGTTGTTTGCAAACGAAAGCAGTGTTTCGGTGTAGCCGTCGGTGTAGCAAAGCGCAACCTCCGCGCTTCTGTCATCCTTGGTTGTCGAAATGTGGATAACCTCTTCCTGAATAGGGGTAAATCCGCGGCTTTCGTTAATCCATTCAACAAATGAACGGATACCGCCCTCGTAGCAATAAACCGATGTGTGTTCTTCATCGTCATATCTGTCGTCCGAGTCGCGCTCAAATTTTTCTCTCTTGTCTGAAAGGCTGATTGAAAGACCTGCATTAAGAAATGCCTGTTCTCTGAGCCTGCGCTGAAGAATGTCAAACGAATATTTTGTTGTTTCTTGGAAAATATCGGCGTCCGCCTTAAATCTGATAAGCGTGCCGTGTTCGGTTTCGCTGACATCTTTGATGATATGCAAATCGTCAACCGGCTTGCCTCTTTCAAATCTTTGTGCATAAACATGGCCGTTTTGAGTTACCTCAACCTCGAGCCATTCCGAAAGTGCGTTTACAACGGACGAACCTACGCCGTGCAAACCGCCCGAAACTTTGTAGCCCGAGCCGCCGAATTTACCGCCGGCATGAAGCACCGTCAAAACAACGGTTACTGCCGGAAGTCCTGTTTTTTCGTTGATACCTGTCGGAATACCACGGCCGTTATCCTTAACGGAAATAATATTTCCGGGCAAAATTTCCGTTTCAATATGTGTGCAGACACCTGCGAGAGCCTCGTCGATTGAATTATCGACAATCTCGTAAACAAGGTGATGCAATCCTCTCGGTCCTGTCGAGCCGATATACATACCGGGGCGCTTTCTTACTGCCTCCAAACCCTCAAGAACCTGAATACTGTCCTCGTTGTAATCGTCTGTTACAACAGTGTCCATATCCTCTTCTTCAAGGTTGGTTTCATTAATGATTTCATCTTTAATTTCGTCAGCCATAAATATTCCTCATTTTATGAATTTATATGTTAATCTAATTTTTAACTTAATTGATTACTTACTCAAACTGAGCTTTTTTGCTCTTTTACTCAGCGTTCCCGTGTTGACGGGGCTGATATAAACCTCGCTGTCCGTCACAACAAAGCTTTTCGGCAAATCATAGTTTACATAAACCACTCTGCCGTCTTTTTGCGCCTTGTTTAAATAGTCGCGCGTTGCCTTGTTGACGGTTGATGTGTCCATATCAAAAATGCCTATTATATTTTTATCCGTAATAACGGTGTCCTCACCAAGGTATAAAAACATAATTTCTCCGTCAATCGATGATTTTGCCGCCGTCAATATGAAAGGTTTTGCCTTTTTTGAGTCGCAAAATAGTTTCTTTATCACAGCAGGTAATGAAAACCTGCCAATTTTTTATATGGTTTAGAATATAATCCTGCCTTTTTTCGTCAAGTTCGCTCATAACATCGTCGAGCAGAGCAATCGGCTCAATTTCCGTCATTTTTTTTAGCAAACTTGCCTCCGCAAGCTTTAGCGCAAGCACGCAACTTCTTTGCTGACCCTGCGAGCCGTAAATTCTCGCGCTTGTGCCGTTGATTAATATATCAATATCGTCCCTGTGAGGACCTTTTGTTGTTGTTTTGTTTATTATGTCGGCTGTTTTGCTGCTTTCAAAAGCCGAAAGCAGATTTTGTTCGATTATATTTAAGTCGGCGTCAAATTCGGCACAGGAGGAATATATCAAATCAATATTTTCTCTCCCGCTGCTGATACCCGAAAAAATATCTTTTATAAACGGTTTGAGTGCTTCAATATATTTGAGCCTTTGATAAATGATTTTCGCGCCGATTTTCGCAAGATTGCCGTCCCATACATAAAGCATACTGTCAAGTTCGGGATTTTTAGCCAAATCTTTTAACAATCTG
>ENA-USUJ01003393-USUJ01003393.1-human-gut-metagenome-genome-assembly--contig:-NODE-3393-length-10810-cov-7.890897_pt1 | contig 10810 bp, 15 predicted proteins | sample MGYA00250061_ERZ773398 | MGnify/ENA primary metagenome ERZ773398 (study PRJEB29103, sample SAMN06111992) | human gut metagenome | biome: human gut; feature: ankylosing spondylitis patient; material...
GTAGTGCCGCTAATAAGCAACTTTACGGCAAAGCTGTGTGCGCCGCGATTGAGGCAAACGGTGGTGGCTTGCACTTGCTTGTCGCGCTGAGTGGAGTCGAAGTCCAAGACGGCAAGTATTGCGTTGCCCTCTACCAGTCGAGCTTGTATTTTTTGCGTTGCATTGCTTGCGGAAGCACCGCCTGTAATGCTTGCCAAAGCGGAAAGGACAAAGTACTCGTTTTGCGCGTCGGTTGTATCCACTGCAACCATTACGCCGATTCTGGTGTAGTTTTGGCATAAAAAAGTGGCTATCGCTCTTTAATGCGACAGCCACTTTAACTACTTTCGTTTACAAAAACAAGATTTAATAAAAGAAGAATTTAGAAATTGGATTTTTGAAGATACAGAAAGAAGAAAAGTATTAGAAGATTTTTCGCTACAATTACAGCCGGATAATATTATTGGTTTAATTGGCAGAAACGGTCAGGGAAAAACAACATTAATGAAATTGTTGGCTGGAAAGAATCTACCTGATAAGGGAACAATATTATTAGATGATGAAAGTATTTATGACTACACTAGAGAAGTTTATTCCAGCAATGTTTCAATAGTTACTCAGAAACCATTTATATTTGATATGAGCATTAGAGAAAATTTTAATTTAGTCGATTCAAACCATTCCCATCAAATAGAAGCCTGTAAGAGAGTTGGAATTCATGATTATATTATGAGTTTAAAAGATGGGTATAATACAAAGTTAGTTGCTGATGCTGAGAATATTTCTAATGGACAAAAGCAATTGATTGCGCTTGCTAGAACTTTGCTTTCTAAGTCAGAAGTTTTACTCTTTGATGAAGTTACATCATCTCTTGATATAAACACTTCCAAACATGTTATGGAAATTTTAAAAGACTTAAAACGTGACCATACTATTTTGATGATTACTCATAAACCATCTCTAATGAAACTAGCAGATGATATAATAGTAATAGATCATGGAAGACTAGTTGGAAGAGGTAGTCATAAAACTCTGTTAAAGGATAATACATATTATAAGTTACTCCAAAAATAAAACAATTAATTAAAATACGTATGAAAAAGCAGTAATTTACAGGGCAAATTTTTAAAAGTATAATACTTATTAATGGATGAATTATATAAAATAAAAGCTGGTGGAAATATGAGAAAAACGATTGTATTACTTACTTTATTTATTCTTTTTGGTTTTTGTATAAATACTATTGATGTTTATGCATCTAGTTTTAATAATGAAAACAATGTAGTACAGCTTCGTGCTGGAGGTGGAGGTTCAAGTGGAGGAACTGGTGGCTCTTTCTCATCAGGGACTCATGGTCATGGTAGTAGTGGATATTATTGTAACTATAATAATCAATTTCTTTGTGCCATTCATAATATTTTTAGTTGGATAGTTTTTATTTCTATATCATTTATTGGAGTTATAGTCCTATATGTTAAAGTACTTAGATCATCATTTAACAGCAAAAAGTATATGAGAATGTTAAGTAAAAAAGATATTGCCTGGAAGTATAAAGATATCGAAAGACAAGTAATTCAAACATTTTATGTTGTGCAAGAATCTTGGTCTAATATGAATATGGAACAAGCTAAACAATATATGTCTAAAGATTTATATGAATCATATAAGGGAAAGCTAGAATGGATGGAAATTGGCAATAAAAGAAATGTATTAAAGAGAATTAGATTGATAAATTTGAAACCTGTATCAATACATGACGATGAAAATGATGATAAAGATTTAGTTTGGTTTTATATAAATGGTTCTATGATTGATTATATAATAGATACGATGACGAATAAAAGTATAGATGGAAATCGTTTCTTTTCAAAACCATTTATTGAGTTTTGGGAATTCACAAGAAAAGGTGATAAATGGGTTTTATCCCAAATATTACAATCTAATGAAAGTGACAAGATTAACTTTCAATAAGCAGTTAATTAGTTTGAAATATAACTAGTTTTTTCTTATATATATTAGAGTTTATTTTACAAACAAGTAATCATAGAAAATATAAATATTATTTTAAGATAATTGATTTAATGTAATATGGATTGTCAAGGGTTAATGCGAAGAAGATTGGGTTGTTGAGGTCAACAAGCCAATAAAAACTGGTAAAGGAAAAGAAGAGATTATTAAAGATTATAAACTATCAAGATACATATGTTATTTGATAGTGCAAAATGCTGACCCTAGTAAAGAAGTAAACCTATTTTGCTATACAAACAAGAAAACAAGAAATAACAGAGCAAGAATATGATTCATTATCAGATGATGAAAAAAGATTTTATCAAAGAAAGTTAACGAGACAAGGTAATTATACCTTGCAAAGAGTTGCTTCTGCAGCGGGTGTTAAAAATATGGCTGAGTTTCATAATGCAGGATATAAAGGATTATATAATGGTGAAACCGCTGATGATATATTTAAAAGGAAAAAATTACGATATAGAAAAGATATTTTAGATAATATGAATGAAGACGAATTAGTTGCTAATTTATTTAGAATAAATCAAACGAAGCAAAAACTTTTAAAAGATAATGTACAAGGTGAGAAAGAAGCAAAAGATGTACATTATGAGGTGGAAAAAAAGTTAGAAAAGCAATCGCAGATATTGGTGGAATGATGCCTGAAGAAATGTCAACACCTAAAAAAGCTTAAAAGAATTAGAAAAAGAAAACAAAAAAATCGCAATTAAAGTGCAAAAGAAACTTGAAGGAATAAAATAGGAGGAATAATGTCTTTAAAATATATAAATAACATTGAATATGCAAATGAAATAGAAAAATTATATTTAAATTCGTTTCCTAAAGAAGAAAGATTTCCTTTTTGGATACTAGAAGAGTGTTCTAAAGAAAATAATTCTGATTTATATGCAATTATTGATAATGATAAATTTGTTGGAATGTGTTATATTGTTAATTGTGTTAGTGCATATTATCTTATGTATTTAGCAGTAGAACCGAATTTAAGAAACCAAAATTATGGTTCTAGAATATTAAAGGATTTAAAAGAAAAATATAAATTATTGTTTTTGTCAATTGATGAACCAAATAATAGTATAAGTATTAGACGCAAAAATTTTTATTTAAGAAATGGATTTTATGATATTAATAGATTTTATGAAGATACTGGTATTAATTATGAAATATTATGTACTGATGATAGATATGAAATAACTGATAATATTATGAAGATGAGATATACTAATATGACAAACAATTCTAAAATATTTAATAAAATATCAAATACATTTAATGTTGACATAATAAATATAAAAATTAAAAAAAGTTATCAAAAAAATGAGAAGATAAGAAGTAAGAAATGAAAATAAAGAGGAAAATAGAAATGAAAAATGATGATATAATTGAATTATTAGCTGCTTTTGAACATGATAGATGGTCGAGATGGCAAAAATATTTGTTTAATAAATGTATAGTTAATGAGGATGAGACGTTAACTATACCAAAGGAATTAGTAAATAGATGGACAAGACAAATAAACACTGATTATAAAGATTTATCAGAAAAAGAAAAAGATTCTGATAGAAAAGAAGCAATTAGAATTATGAAATGTATCAAAGGTAAGGTGAATTATAATGAGTAAAGGAATTATAGTTGCAGGATTTGGAGCAATTGGTAAAACAACTCTTGGAAATAAATATGATAATATTATAGATATGGAATCAGGATATTATAGATGGGATAATACTGGTTTTGAAAATATACCATATGAACAAAGAAAAGGTAAAAAAGAAAGACCTGAAAATATTGAGTGGCCTAATAATTATTATAAAGCAATTATAGAAGCAAGAAAAAAATATGATGTGGTATTAACATCAATGCATTGGCACTTATTAGATTTTTTTGAGCAAAATAATATAGAATACTATTTAGCATATCCAACTTTGGATAGTGAAAAAGTTTTGGAAAAAAGATGTTATGACAGAGGGAATAATAAAGTATTCACAGATAAATTAAAAATAAATTTATATAGTTGGAATGAAATAATAAAAAAATATCATCCAAAAGAACTATTAAGAATTCAAAAAAATGAATATTTAGAAGATGTTTTGAAAAATAAAGGTATTATATAATTGATGTGGAAATGTAATATACAATGATCAATTATTGAAGAAAAGGATGGCGATAAAAATGAATGAAAAAATATTTACTAAGAGGAAGAACAAATTAAAGAAGTTATAATTGCTTCAAGAAAGCTTGAAGAATATTTATGGGGAGAATATAATGGACAGTGGAATATTGAAGAATGGAAAAGAATGTTTAGAAAGCGTATACAAAAAATTGATGATATAGATATAAACAATCCACATGCAATAATAGAAATGAGAAAAAGAGTTATGCAAAATGCAGCACTAAGTATTGCTCTTATGAAAATTCTAGATACAAGGAAAATTCCAACAGATAAATGTGACATTCCATCCAATTTACCACAATATGATATTAATAACGAAGTAGGTGAAAATAATGAATAATGAAAATAAGACAAATATAAATTGGTATCCTGGTCACATGGCCAAAACAAAAAGACAAATAAAAGAAAAAATAGATTTAATAGATATAATATATGAAGTGGTTGATTCTAGAATACCAATATCATCAAAAATAAAAGATATAGATGATTTAGTAAAAAATAAGCCTAGAATTTTAATTATGACTAAAAGTGATTTATGTGATTTAAATAAGACAAATAAACATATTAAGTATTATGAAAGTCTTGGATATAAAGTTGTTTTAGTGGATTTAATTAGCAACAAAAATGTAGATAAAATAAAGTCTGCAACAGATGAAGTATTAAAAGAATTAAATGAAAAAAGAGAAGCAAAAGGATTAAAGAAAAGAAACTATAGAGCGCTTATAATTGGTATTCCAAATGTAGGTAAGTCAACTTTAATTAATAGACTTGCAGGTAAAAAGGTAGTAGGAGTTGGTAATAAGCCAGGTGTAACAAAACAACTTTCTTGGATAAGAATTAGTAAAGATGTTGATTTAATGGATTCACCAGGTATATTATGGCCAAAAATAGATGATGAAAAAGTAGGATTAAATTTAGCATGTTTTTCAGCAATTAAAGAGGAAATACTTCCAATTGATGAAGTTGCATGTTATATATTAAAGTATATGTTTATTAATTATAAAGAAAATTTAAAAGAAAGATATGGCCTAGAAAATATAGATTTTGAAGATTTTACAGATGCATATGAAGTAATAGGAAGAAAAAGAGGATGCATATTAAGAGGTAATGAAGTAGATTATGACAAAGTATCTGTTTTAATAGTAAGGGATTTAAATGAAGGTCATTTAGGCAAGGTAACATTTGATGAATAATATGTATGAATATGAAGAAAATTTATATAAAGAAGGATATAATTTTATAGCGGGAACAGATGAAGCTGGAAGAGGGCCACTCGTTGGACCAGTTGTCGCAGGATGTGTAGTTTTTCCAAAAGGTTATAAAAATGATTTAATAAATGATTCAAAAAAATTAACAGAGAAAAAAAGAGAACAATTATATGATATAATAATAAAAGATGCGGTTACTTATGGGATTGGAATCGTATCTGCTAAAGAAATAGATGAATTAAATATTTACGAAGCAAGCAGAAAAGCAATGATAAAAGCATATGAAGAAGCAAATAAAAAAGTAAAAATAGATTACTTATTAACTGATGCTATGCCTATAACAACACTTGATATACCAGTATTAAAAATAATAAAAGGTGACGCTAAAAGTGTAACAATAGCGGCTGCATCAATACTTGCTAAAGTAACAAGAGATAGAATATTAATTGATCTAGATAAGAAGTATCCAGAATATAATTTTAAAAAGCATAAAGGTTATCCAACAAAAGAACATTTAGAGAAAATAAATGAATTTGGTGTGTTTGATGAGTATAGAATGACATATAAACCTGTAAAAAATGTATTAGATAGGGGAATTGTTAGGAAAAAGAGATAATATAATATATGAAGGGACTGATTTTATGAGTAAAAATTTAGTAATAGTGGAATCACCAGCTAAAAGTAAAACAATAGAAAAATATTTAGGTAGTGATTATAAAGTATTATCATCAAAAGGACATATTAGAGATTTAGCAACTTCTGGTAAATATGGTTTTGGTGTAGATATTGAAGATGGTTTTAAACCAAATTATGAACCAATTAAGGGAAAGAAAAAAGATATTGCAGAACTAAAAAAAGAAGTTAAAAATGCAGAAAAAGTATATCTTGCAACCGACCCTGACCGTGAGGGAGAAGCAATTAGTTGGCATTTAAAAGATGCTCTTGGTATTGATGATAAAGATTATGAAAGAATAGTATTTAATGAAATAACTAAAAATGCAGTTGTTAATTCATTTAAAAATGCTAGAAAAATTGATGATCTTATGGTAAGAAGTCAAGAGACAAGAAGAATATTAGATAGAATAATAGGATTTAGATTAAGTAAATTAATGCAATCAAAAACAGGCGGTAAAAGTGCTGGAAGAGTACAATCAGTTGCACTTAAATTAATAGTTGATAGAGAAAAAGAAATTGAAAAATTCATTCCAGAAGAATATTGGACAATAAAAGCAATATTCCCATCATTTGATGCAAATTTATTTGGTTATAAAGAAAATACTAAATTAGAAATTAAAAATGAAATTGAAGCAAAAGATATATTAAATAAATTATCTAATAGTTATAAAATAGAAAGTACTGAAAAGAAAAATAAGAATAAGGCTAGTAAGCCACCTTATACAACAAGTACAATGCAGCAAGATGCAGTAAACAAAATTAATTTCTCATCTAAAAAGACTATGAGTGTTGCACAAAAACTTTATGAAGGTATAAATATAGGTAGTGAAACAGTAGGTTTAATTACATATATGAGAACTGATTCAATTAGATTATCAGATGAATTTGTTGGAAATACTTTAAAATATATTGAAGTAAATTATGGTAAAGAATATGTTGGATTTGTAAAAAAGAGTAAGAAAACAGAAAATGTACAAGATGCTCATGAAGCAATAAGACCAACAAGTATTACAAGAACACCAGATTCAGTAAAAGAATATTTAACTAATGATGAATATAAGTTATATAGACTTATTTACTTTAGAGCACTTGCTTCTTTAATGAAAGATGCAAAACAACAATTAACAACTGTTATTCTTGATAATAATGATTATAAATTCAAAGTTAATGGTAGTGTAATTACTTTTGATGGTTACTTAAAAGTATATAGTGAATTTGAAAAGAGTGAAGATAAGATTTTACCTGATTTAGATAAATATAAATCTGATAATCTTATTACTGATAAAGTAGAAACAAAACAACACTTTACAGAACCACCAGCAAGATATACAGAAAGTTCATTAATTAAAGAAATGGAAAGTTTAGGTATTGGTAGACCATCAACATACGCAACTACTATAAGTACAATTATAGATAGAGGATATGTAAATAAAAAGGATAAAAAGTTTGTTCCAACTGAAATAGGAATAGAAACAACAAATAAACTTCAAGAGTTCTTCAAAGATTTAATTAATGTAAAATATACTGCAAAAATGGAAGAAGATTTAGATAATATTGCAAGTGGAACTGTTGTATGGAATGAATTATTAAAAAAATTTTGGGAGGATTTTGAACCAATGGTAAAAGATGCATTTGATAATATGGAAAAAAAAGAACCTGAAAAGACTGGAGAAGTATGTCCTGAATGTGGTAAAGATTTAGTTAAAAGAAATGGTAGATATGGTGAATTTATAGCTTGTTCTAATTATCCAGAATGTAAATATATTAAAAAAGAAGAAAAAAAAGTCGTAGAAGTTTGTGACTGCATTAAATGTGGTAATAAGATTGTTGAAAGAAAAACAAAAAAGGGTAAAGTTTTTTATGGTTGTTCTAACTTTCCAAAATGTAAAGAAGCTTATTGGGATATGCCTACAGGTAAGAAGTGCCCAGAATGTAATAGTATGCTAGTTACAAAAGATGGAAAAGTAAAATGTTCAGCATGTGATTATAAAGAAGAATAGTAAATTTTTACTATTTTTTCTTTTAATTATGATATAATTTGAATGAGGTGTAAAAATGAAAATAGAAGAAGAGATAAATAATATAAAAGAACGAAATAAGAGAGTAGAATTAGATAAAAAATGGGAAACAAGTTTAACAAGAAAAATATTTATTATGGTATTAACTTATATAGTTGTTATTATATATTCATATTTAGTTAGAAATTATGATAATATTTTCTTAAGTTCTTTAGTACCAGTAATTGGTTTTGCTTTATCAACTTTATCTTTAAAAGGTATAAGATATTTTTGGGAGAAGAAATAATATGTTTATGGAACTTCCTGATGATGAGGTTTATTGTGCAAGCAATAAGGTCATGTTAGCATTTGAAGGTGTTGGAATTCGTTTGACGAATAAGTCTCTGAATCCTTCTCATCTTAAATATAGCATGACACTGTCTGGTGAAATTCAAACCAATTTCAAGAGACATTTCGATGAAATTGTAAAAAAATGAAGCGATGGAAGCTTTGCTGCAAAAATCTCAAGAAAAGTTAATGAGACTGAGAGCAGACAAGACCTCTGTTTCTCTGAACAAAGTATTAGGATTTTATTAAAAATCTAATACTTATGTGAAATAATGAAAGGACGATGTACAAAAATGAGAAAGAAATTTACAAGCAAAACATATTTGCGTGGCGTTTCTGATTGGGATTTTGTTATGCAAAAGCAAAAATCAGAAAATTACTATCTAAGTATAAAAAAAATAAATGAAATTGATCAACCTTTTATTGTAGATATATCCGGACAAAGTGTTGTATACATTGACAATGGATACTATATAGTAGAGTTTACACCATTGGAACAGTTTTACAATGTTAGAGTATTTCTTGATAGAAACGTAGAGGTATTAGGATATTATTTTGATATAAGTCGTGGAAATGGTGTTGAAGAAAATATACCATATTATGATGATTTGTATTTAGATATTATCCACTGTCCAGCAGATAATAATTTTACAGTGATTGTTGATGAAGATGAATTGTTGAGAGCATTAAATACTGGAAGAATAACAATGGAAGAATTCAATTTTGCAAACGAGGTTTGTTCTAAACTGTTTGAAGAAATTCAGGCAAATAAAAACATATTTGTTAATATGGATAAGAAAGAATTAATTCAAAGGTGGTTTAAATAAAAATTTCAATGCTCCTTACAAAAATGCTTTAAAAATCAAGGTAAATACTGAGATGAGACTGCTGGTGATATTTGTCAGTAGTCGTTTTTTTTTTCTAATTTTATCTTTTATTGGGATTACACCAGTCCGATTCTATCCGACTTGCTTTCATTACGTGCGACGGCTCATCAGTCGATTACTCTGATTTCAACGCTCAAATTGCTAACAAAGAATCAAATATTGGTGTTATGAAACATTATTCAAGCAAATCACATATTGCTTTGGCATATATGGCTTTAACTGATTTAGTAATGTATGGAAAAAGAAATTTAAGTATTTGTCAAAATTGTGGAAGATATTATTTGCAATATTCTGGAAAAGAAGTGTATTGTGATTTGCCGAACCAAGATGGAAGTTTGGATAAACTTCTTGCAGAAGCTAATAGGCAATTAGGAGAGTTAAATGCTTATTCAATATTAATACCAAATGTCGATAAGTATTGATGACAGGAGTAAGAGGAGAACACAAAACACCAGGAGAATTTAGAATATCTCAAAACTGGATTGGTGGTAGTATGCCAAGTAAAGCTGTTTATGTTCCACCACCACATACTGAAATTGCCGAATTATTAACAGATTTTGAAAAATTTATTAATAATGAAGAAATTGATACACCAGATTTAATTAAAATTGCAATTTTGCATTATCAATTCGAATCAATACATCCATTTTTAGATGGAAATGGAAGAATTGGAAGATTACTTATTCCATTATATATACAAAGTAAAGGAATGTTAAATAAATCTTGTCTGTACATTTCTGACTATATTGAAAGAAATAAAGATGAATATTATGATTGTTTAACAAGAGTTAGAACTCAAAATGATATGATTGGATGGATAAAATTTTTCTTAACAGCTGTTATAGAAACATCTAAAATTGCAAAAGATAAATTTAAAAAAGTTGTTGAATTTACAATGGAAATGGATAGGAAAATATTAAATATGACTGTAAAACCTGAAAATGCAAAAAAAGTATTAGATGTATTATATGATGAACCAGCAGTTAATAGAAAGAAATTAGTTGAATTAACTGGAATAACTGAAAGTACAATAAAAAATATCATAAATAACTTTGTGGATAAAGGAATTTTAGTAGAAACAACAGGATACACAAGAAATCAAATTTTTAAATTTCAAAAATATACAGATTTATTTTTAAAATAATATTAAATATAAGTCAAAATTTTTTAAGATTTTGACTTATAAAAAATTATAGGTCAAAAAATCGTAAAAATTTGACTCATAAAAAATTGTAGGTCAAAAATATCAAAAATTTTGACCTATATTTTTATTTTTGCAATTAATTATAAAAAGTTAACTTTACAACACAAATTATAATTTTAAATTTATAAAAAAAGAACTAAATGCTACCACACATCTAGTTCATGCTATCCAAAGACCTCTTTTGAATAACTTAAGTTAAATATAGTATACTACTTTTTCTAGTATATGTCAAACTTTTTTTGTTATTCAGAAAATATTTTTATAATTATAAATATGAAAATGTTGAAAAAAATATAAAATTGGATATAATATTAATAATT
>ENA-USUJ01003401-USUJ01003401.1-human-gut-metagenome-genome-assembly--contig:-NODE-3401-length-10795-cov-7.148442_pt1 | contig 10795 bp, 9 predicted proteins | sample MGYA00250061_ERZ773398 | MGnify/ENA primary metagenome ERZ773398 (study PRJEB29103, sample SAMN06111992) | human gut metagenome | biome: human gut; feature: ankylosing spondylitis patient; material...
GGCAAGAAGTACTTCTCCGTCGCTTCCGGCGGCGGCACGGGCCGTACCCTGCACCCCGATAACGTCGCAGCCGGCCCCGCCAGCTACGGCCTGACCGACTCTCTGGGCCGCGTCCATGGCGATGCTCAGTTTGCTGGTTCCTCCTCCGTGCCTGCGCACGTTGAGATGATGGGTCTGATCGGCATGGGCAACAACCCCATGGTCGGTGCAACCGTTGCCTGCGCAGTTGCTGCTGCACAGGCCAACGCCTGATTTTTTCTCTTAGTTCGGCAAAGGGGGCTGCTTTCCGAATGAGCAGCCCCCTTTTTCTGCTGATATGTTCGCATTAACAAACTGAGGGCATTGGCCCTCAATTCTGCTGAGGAATTGGAAAAACCATGAAGAAGAACCAGATAAAGAAGATCCTCCTCGCTGTGGCGATGGTGGTGGTGGTGGCAGCCGGTCTGCTGGTGTATAGCAGCGGCAAAACTGCCTCCAAGGGTACTACCAGCATGGGCACTGCCAAAGGCTTTGGCGGCGATGTGACCGTTACCCTGACCCTTGCCGACGGCAAGATCATCGGCTGCACCGCCGAGGGCAAGGACGAGACCGAGGGCGTGGGCTCCACGGCCATCGACCAGCTGCCCGGCGCCATCGCCGAGAGCGGCAGCATTGCGGTGGACGGCGTTGCAGGCGCAACCGTCACCTCCAACGCCATCAAGGAGGCTGCCGCTGCCGCCCTGACCGCGGCCGGCCTGAACCCCGACGACTACAAGACCGCTGTGGACAACACCGCCGAGCCCGCTGAGGACTCCACGGTGGACGCCGATGTGGTCATCGTGGGCGCGGGCGGTGCCGGCATGACTGCCGCCATTACCGCTGCCAACGAGGGCAAGAGCGTTGTCATTCTGGAGAGCCAGGCCATGGTGGGCGGCAACTCTGTCCGCGCTACCGGCGGCATGAACGCCGGCAAGACGGTCTATCAGGATGAGAACGAGTTCGGCGAGTCCGCAGGCGTGGAAAAGACCCTGAAGACCGCTGCCGAAAAGTATGCTGACAATGAGACCATCACCGCTCTGGCTGCTACCGTGGCCGAGCAGTGGGCTGCTTATCAGGCCAACCCCACCGGCTACTTCGACTCTGTGGAGCTGATGGAGCTGGATACCATGATCGGCGGCAAGGGCATCAACGATCCCGCTCTGGTGGAGACTCTCTGCGAGAACAGTGCCGATGCCATCGACTGGCTGGATGAGAACGGCATCACCCTGCACAGCGTTTCCAGCTTTGGCGGCGCTTCTGTCAAGCGCATCCATCGCCCTGTGAACGCAGAGGGCAAGACCCTCTCTGTGGGCTCTTACATGATCCCCCTGCTGCAGGAGAACTGCGAAAAGGCCGGTGTTCAGATCCTGCTGAACACCACCGCCAACGAGATCCTGACCGATGCCAACGGCGCAGCCTGCGGCGTTAAGGCCACCGGCGCTTCCGGTGAGACCGTCACCGTCAACGCCAAAGCCGTGGTCCTGACTTCCGGCGGTTTCGGTGCCAACCTGGACATGGTCGTGAAGTACAAGCCTGAGCTCAAGGGCTTTATGACCACCAACGCTCCCGGCATCCTGGGCCAGGGCATTGAGATGGCAACGGCCATCGGTGCCGGTACCGTGGATATGGACCAGATCCAGATCCACCCCACTGTGGAGGCTAACACCGCTGCCCTGATCACCGAGGGCCTGCGCGGCGACGGCGCGATCCTGGTCAATGCCGACGGCAAACGCTTCATTGACGAAGTGGGCACCCGTGACGTGGTTTCCGCTGCTGAGATCGCACAGCCGGGCAGCTACAGCTGGCTGGTGGTCGATCAGGCCATGGCCGATGCTTCCAGCGTCATCCAGGGCTACATCAAGAAAGGCTATACCGCGGAGGGCGCTACCTACGAGGAACTGGCCAAGGCCATTGGCGTGGACGAGGCGACCTTTGCCGAGACCATGAACAACTGGAACCAGTGCGTGGCCGATAAGGCCGACGCCGAGTTTGGCCGTACCAGCTTTGCAAACCCGCTGGATACCGCTCCCTACTATGCCATCAAGGTCACTGCCGGTGTCCACCACACCATGGGCGGCCTGACCATCAACACCAACACGGAAGTGCTGGATACCAATGGCAACGTGATCCCTGGCCTGTTTGCAGCAGGTGAGATCACCGGCGGCGTCCACGGTGCAAACCGTCTGGGCGGCAACGCTGTGGCCGACTTTACCGTCTTTGGCCGCATTGCAGGCCAGGCTGCCAGCGATTACGCTGCATGAAACGCCTGACCCGGCTGCAGAAAAATCTGCTCTTTGCGGCAGTGCTCCTGCTGGCTGCAGTGGTGCTTTTCTGGGCACTGCGGGGCCGCAAACAGGGGGAAGCGCTGGTGGCGGTAGCCGATTTCGGCGACGGCGTCACCGAGACCATCCCGCTGGACAAAGATTACGATTATCTGTACGATGTGGGCGATTACGTTGTGCATTTACAGGTAAAAGACGGTGCCATCGCCTTTCAGGACAGCCAGTGCCCGGACCATGTCTGTGAGCAATTCGGCTGGCTGAGCCAGAAAGACGCCTGGGCCGCCTGCGTCCCCGCAGGGGTATATGTCCAGCTCTATGCGGCGGATGACGCTGCGGTGAAGTGAGCAGAAAACGCGGTAAGTAAATCGAAAAAGAGGCTGTTCCACTGGAAATTTTCCGTGGAGCGGCCTCTTTTTGCGTGCTGAAACGGTAAAAGGGCCCGTACCAATGCCGGTACGGGCCCTTTTGCAGGGGAGAAACAGAGGTTATTTTACATATTTGCCGCTGCAGATGTTTTTGCAGCAGGCGCTGACGGGGAACCAGCAGCAGTCGCGGCAGATATCCGCCAGCATCTCCGGGGTAGCCTTGGCATCAATGGCCCGAATGAGGTCCTGATAGACATAATCCTTTTCTTCCAGGCCAAAGTATTCCACGGTCTTGCGGTCGTACCGCTTTACCTTTTCCTGGGTGTCGCACAGGTCTTCGCCCAGCTTGTTGGGGCAGCAGGAGCAAAGCGTGTCGGTGGAGAACGTGAGGTGGATCCGCGTCCCGGGAACCTCCCGCAGTTGGTGGACCACGTCGTTCATGTGCTCCACAAAGGCGTCGTCGTAGCCGTGGCCGGAGTAGCCCTGGGTGCAGAGTAGATGGTGCGGGCGGAGTACGATCATGCCTTGAGCCCCGGAATCCGTTTCCGAATGTTCAGGCCGATGGCGCAGGCCAGCACAGCCTTGAGGATGGCGGTGGGGATAAACGGCAGAACGCAGGCGGAAATAGCCACGGCCACGGTGCTGTGGGCCACGATAACGAACAGGATCACACCGACGATGTAGTTGACCACGGTGCCCACGACAACGGCCAGAGGGAACGCACCCTTAAAGGCATTGCGGTGCTCCACGCCCAGGCCGATGATATAGGCCATGAGGGGGAACGAGATGAGGAAACCGCCCGTGGGGCCGACGAATTTGTCAATACCGCCGGAGAAGCTGGCCAGCACGGGCACGCCCACGGCACCCAGGATCAGGTACACGAGGCTTGCCATGGCGGAGAGCTTGGAGCCCAGCACCACAGCGGCCAGGGTGATGGCGAACGTCTGCATGGTCATGGGGACGCCCAGGGGCATCGGGATGGAGATCTGGGCCATCACGGCGATGACGGCGGCGAACAATCCGGTGTAGCAGATCTCGCGGACCGAAAATTTCGAGCTTTGGGTGTTTTTGGCAGCTGCCTGACTCATAAAAAATCCTCCTCTATTTGCGGCCCGCTGTTTTGGACGGGCCGAGAACATCGCATAAAAACTGCGCTTTGCCCCGTATTAAACCAGAAATTCCCGGGTGCGTCAACTTTGAAATATGCAGCAGGTTTACAATTTGGAAAAATCCGCCTGCCAGGCCGGGTTTCGGGCAGGCGGCAGCGGTGCTCCGGGGGCAAAAACCGGGAGAAACTGCCGGAATATTTGTCAAATATGCGTGAAATGAAATTTGGACGCTTGTTTAATTTTCCGAAATGCGATACACTACCTTATAATAGACACTTCTGCGGGAGGGGGATCTTGCCCCCCGCACCGCACAGCGAGGAGGAAAAGCATGATCTGGAAAAAGAAGAACGCGGCCATGCAGGGGGATGCCCCCTCGGCAGCGGCTGCAAACGATAAGACTGCCGGAAAGCTTGCCGGGGCCAAAGCATTTGCCCGGAAGAACTGGAAATGGCTGGTCCCGGCGGCGGTGGTCGTCCTTGCAGGAGGGGTGTTCCTGCTCAAGCCCGCCAAGGACAAACAGGCCAATGTGGACACCAGCTATGTGGAAACGGCGCCTGAGGAGCGGGATGTCTCCAACTCCCTCAGCGGCACCGGCACCCTGAACCCGGCCAATACTTACACCGTGAAATCTCTGGTGGACGGCAAAGTGCTCACCGCTGATTTTGAAGAGGGCGACACCGTGGAAGAGGGAACGATCCTCTACACCATCGACAGCTCCGACGCTTCCACCAACCTGGAAAAAGCGGAGATCGCCCTCCAGCAGGCCCAGCGCAGCTACGATAAGACGGTAGACCGCCAGTACGTCCGTGCTGAGGTGGCGGGTACTGTCAGCAGCCTGAAAGTGGCCAAGGGCGATGAAGTGACCAGCGGCCAGGAAGTGGCCGTCATCCGGGATAACTCCAAGATGATGCTCAGCCTGCTCTTCCCGGCGGCAGACGCCGCCAACTTCTCGGTGGGGCAGAGCGCGCAGGTGGTGCTGGACGGCACCTTTGAGACGCTGGACGGCACCATTACCGCTGTGACGGGCACCGATGAACTGAGCACTGGCAACCTGCTCACCCGTACGGTGACCATCGCGGTGCGGAACGCGGGCGGCCTGACCACGGCCCAGGCAGCCACGGCCAGCATCAATGGCGTCAGCTCCATTGCCTCCGCCACCTTTGCCTATCAGGCAGAGCGTACCCTGACGGCTCCCTCTTCCGGCACCGTCTCCGCCATCAATGTGCAGGAGGGCAGCGCGGTGGAAAAGGACGCCATCCTCATTGAGCTGACGGGCGATGACCTGACCGAATCCATCCAGTCTGCTTCGGAGACCCTGCGCAGTGCCGAGATCTCGATGCAAAATATGCAGGACACGATGGCCAACTACACCATCACGGCCCCCATCAGCGGTACCGTGATCGAAAAAGACGTCAAGCAGGGCGACGCACTGACCTCCGGCACCAGCCTCTGTGTGCTGTATGACCTGAGCTACCTGGAAATGAGCATCAATGTGGACGAGCTGGAGATCGGCTCCCTTTCCGTGGGCCAGAAAGTGCAGATCACGGCGGATGCGGTGGCCGATAAGACCTATGTGGGCACCGTGACCCGTGTCTCGATGAAAGGCAACTCTTCCGGCGGCACCACGACTTACCCCGTGACCATCCGCATCGACTCCATCGACGGCCTCCGCCCGGGCATGAACGCCAACGCGGAGATCGTGGTGGCCGAGTCCACCAGCGCTCTCTGCGTGCCCAACGCGGCCATCGTCCGCGGCGGCTATGTGCTGGTGACCAAGGATTCGCCCAGCGCGGCCAATGCGGACCCGGATATGGAAGCTCCGGACGGCTATGTCTATGTGGACGTGAAGACGGGCGTCAGCGACGACGATTACACCGAGATCCTCGACGGCATCACGGCGGAAGACACGATTGCTTACGATCCCAACTCGGTGAGTGACAGCTACTATGATGATGGAAGCGGTTTCTATGATGACGGAAGCAGTTCCTTTTGATGAGGAGGGCTGAACATGAGCGCTCTGATCGAATTTGATGAAGTGTGCAAATACTACCAGATGGGCGACACGACCGTCAAGGCGGCTGACCATATCTCCATGAAGATCGAAAAAGGGGAGTTTGTAGCCATTGTCGGCCAGTCCGGCTCGGGCAAGTCCACCTGTATGAATATCATCGGCTGCCTGGATGTGCCCACCCAGGGCACCTACCGGCTCAATGGCCGGGACGTGGGCAAGATGAACCGGAACGAGCTGGCCGCCATCCGCAACGAGATGCTGGGCTTTATCTTCCAGCAGTACAACCTGCTGCCCAAGCTCAACCTGATGGAAAACGTGGAGGTACCGCTGGTGTACGCGGGCGTCTCCCGCGCGGAGCGGCACAAGCGTGCCAAAGAGGTGCTGGAAAAGGTGGGCCTGGGCGATAAGCTCAAAAACAAGCCCAACCAGCTTTCCGGCGGCCAGCAGCAGCGCGTGTCCATCGCCCGGGCTCTGGTGCGCAACCCGCCCGTCATCCTGGCGGACGAGCCCACCGGCGCTCTGGACAGCCACACCGGCCGCGAGGTGCTGGGAATGCTGCAGGAGCTCCACAATGAGGGCCATACCGTGGTCCTCATCACCCACGACAATTCCATTGCCGTGCAGGCGGAACGTATCATCCGGCTGGAAGATGGGCGTGTCGTCTACGACGGCGACTCCCACTCCCCGGAGGCGGTCGTTCAGCCCACCCTGCTGCCGGAGCAGGAATCCCAGACCGAGGAGGCACAGGCATGATCATTGAAACTTTCCGGCAGGCCATCCAGAACGTCTGGAGCAACAAGCTCCGCACGTTCCTGACCATGCTGGGCATCATCATCGGCGTCATGGCGGTCATCGTCATCGTGGGCCTGGGCAACGGCATGACCAAGAGTATGCGGGACAGCTTTTCGGCCATGGGCACCAACACCCTGTCTGTCAGCATCTGGGGCTACGGCTCCCGCACCGCCTCGGTGGATGACGTGTATAACATCGTGAAGAAAAACCCCGACCTGTTGGAGTCCATCTCCCCGCAGATCGATTTCAGCAGCAACACGCCCAAGGTGGGCACCACCACCTACCGTTACACCAACCTGTACGGCGTGGACGAAGACTATACCGAGATGAAAAACTACACCCTGGCCAAGGGCCGCAACCTGCAGTACATGGACATGAAAGACGACAAGCAGGTCTGCGTCATCGGCGATTACATCAACCGCACCGCCTTTGGCGGCAACGGTGTGGGCAAGACCATCAAGCTGGGCCCCTACAAATTCCGCATCGTGGGCGTGCTGAACGCCAAGATCAGCGACCCCACCATGCAGCAGGGCAATGACGATGACTGCATCTACCTGCCCTATACCACCGCCATGCGTCTGTCGCAGAAAAGCACCGCGGATTCGTACATCTGCGTCATGGTGGACGAGAATCAGGCCAACGAGGCCAAGGCTGCCATGGAAAACGGACTGTATAATCTCTTCAAAAGTGACGATGCGTATTACGTTTACTCGGCCAGTGAGTGGCTGGAAGAGATGAACAAGATGATCAACATGGTCATCGTGATCCTCACGGGCATTGCCAGCATCTCGCTGCTGGTGGGTGGCATCGGCATCATGAACATCATGCTGGTGTCGGTCACGGAGCGGACGAAAGAGATCGGCATCCGCAAGGCCATGGGCGCCAAGGAGCGGGTCATCCTGGCCCAGTTCGTCACCGAGGCCGCTACCACTTCCGCTCTGGGCGGCGCTCTGGGCATCGTGCTGGGGTACATCGTCAGCATGGCTGCCAACCGGGTGCTGCCCATGTTCACCGACGGCATGGATATCACGGTGAGCCCCTCGTTCGACTCCATCGTGGTGGCGTTCGGCATTTCGGCGGGCATCGGCGTGCTGTTCGGCTACCTGCCGGCCAAGCGTGCTGCCAAGCTCAACCCCATCGACGCCCTGCGGTATGATTAAAAGGAGAAGATAAGCCATGAAAAAACGAATCCTTGCATTGCTGCTGGCGGTGTGCATTGCAGCCTCCATGCTGGTGCTCCCGGCTTCGGCGGCTGCCACCAACAACACCGCGGTCCAGATGGCCATTACCCTGGGGGCCATGGATACCGACCAGACCGGGGCCCTGAACGCCGTGGTCACCCGTGGTGCCTTTGCCCGGATGCTTACCTCGTTCTCCACATTCCGGGAGAGCGTGGGTGCACAGGGCACGGTGGGCACCCTCTATACCGACGTGCCCGGCACTTCGCCCTGGGCCCCCTACATCCGCATTGCGGTGCAGCAGGGCTGGCTGAACGGCTACACGGATGGCAGCTACCGTCCGGACAACGCTGTCACGCTGGAGGAGGCCTGCACGGCGGTCCTCAAGCTGATGGGCTATAAGATGACCGAGCTGAACGGCGCGTTCCCCAACGCGCAGCTCAACAAGGCCAGCGAGATCGGCCTGCGCACCGGACTGGACCGCAAGCAGGGCGAGGCCATGAACTATGAGGACGCCGCGGTCCTGCTCTACAACGCCCTCACGGCCAACACGGCTTCGGGCGGCGCTTACGGCACCACTCTGGGCTTTACCGTTTCCAACGGCCAGGTGGATGCCTCCACTGTCCTGCTCAGCAGTCTGCAGGGCCCCTTTATCTACGGCGAGGGGGCACAGGTGCCCTTTACCCCGGTAGCCGTCTACCGCAACGATAAAGTTTCCCCCTCGGGCGAGCTGAACCAGTACGACGTGTACTATTACAGCGAGAGCCTGCGCACAATCTGGGTCTACACCCGCCGCGCGGCCGGCCGCATCACGGCAGTGTCTCCCTCGGCCAGCGCGCCCACCTCGGTCACCGTGGCGGGCAGTACCTACACGCTGGGCAGCACGGCGGTGGCCTCGCAGGTGTCCTCCCTCAACGGCGGCGGTGTGGGCCAGGTGGTCACCCTGCTGCTGGGCATGAACAATGAGGTGGCCGGCATCGTCACCGGTGAAGAGGCCGACAGCGTCTTCTATGGCGTTGTCCAGTCCGCCTCCCGCAACCTGATTGAAGAGGACAACGGGGCCGATGTGCTCCAGAAAGTCTCTGTCATGTGCACGGACGGTATCGTCCGGAGCGTCAACGTGGACAAAAGCCTCAATTTTCCCACCGGTTGGCTGGTAGAAATCAGCGTGGACGGTGCCAACGGAGAGAACGTGAAAAAAATCAGCAGCCGGTCCGTCAGCGGCACCGTGAACGCGGACGCCACCGCTCTGGGCGACGCTGCCCTGGCCGACGATGTGGAAATTATGGATACAACGTCAGGAGGTGCGGCTGGGGCGATTCGTCCCAGCCGCCTATCGGGGGTAACGCTCTCGGGCTCTGACGTCCGCTACTACACCACCAATGAAAACGGCCAGATCGACCGCCTCATCCTCAACGATGTCACGGGCGATCTGTGGAACTACGGCGTGCTGGACGATGTGAAGAATCTGGCCGCCAACTACAGCAGCATCGAAACGCTGGTGACCACCGATTCTTCGGGCAACACGACCACCAAGACCACCGTGGATGAGGTGAAAAATCTGCTGGTGCCCACCACGAGCGAGATTTTGTGGGGCGTCATCAGCGGCGATATCCTCAGCACGGCATGGAATCGCCTGACGGGCAACACCGCAGGCCTGCTGGGCATTGGCTTCCGGCAGATCGGTGCCATTACCGGGGCTCCGCTGAGCAACATCTTCAACTTCATCGGCGGCGGTGCCAACTACATCTGCTACATCAATGGCCAGCAGGCCAGCCTGACCACCTCCATCAAGTACCCGGTGCTGGCGGGCGGTATTGCCGTCAGCCGGGAGGTGACGGGCTCGGTCAAATCCATGGTGCAGCTCATGCCCATGAAGATCGATAAGGTGGGCGCTGCCTCCGTCCTCTCCGGCGATAAGCGCTATGAGATGGCCGACGACACGCAGGTCTACCTGTGGTACAAGGGCCAGTATTACGCCACCAAGCTGGCATACGTCAACTCGGATGATTACTACCTGACCGGCTGGTACGATAACTTTGGCTGCACGGCGGGCAAGAAAGTCCGCGTTATCATCGCAGTCAAGAAAGACTGATGCCGGGGGATTATGCGGCCCCGTGCTGGCTGCTGCGGCAGGCCCGGCAGCTGCTGTATCCCCGCCGCTGCCCTTTCTGCCGCCGGGTGCTGGGCTTTGTGCCAACCTGCCCGGAATGCGCGGAACGGCTGGAACCGCTCCGCCGGATGCCCATGCGGCTCAAGGAAAGTGAGCACTATCTGGGGACCTTGAGCGGGGCCGCGGCACCCTACCGCTACACGGGCTGTGTCCGCAGTGCGGTGCTGCGGGCCAAGTACCAGGGCGAGCCGTGGACGGCCGTGGAGCTGGGCGTCGAGATGGCCCGGCTGCTCTTTGGCAGCGAGATCCTCATGCGCGGCGCGGAGCCCACACCCCAGCGGGTGGAGGGCTTTAGCCTTGGCTATGACGCCATCGTCCCGGTGCCGGCCTCCAGCAAAAAACGCGGCTATAATGTGCCGGAGCGGATGGCCCGGCCGCTGGCAAAGGCGGTGGGCGTCCCGCTGGCCGCCAACGCCCTTGGTCGTACCCGCACTGGCCGCCATCAGGCCGGGCTCTCGCTGGACGAGCGCCTGGTCAACGTGGCAGGCGCGTTCCGGGTGCTGGAACCGGACAACGTGGACGGGAAGCGGGTGCTGCTGGTGGATGATGTCATCACCACCGGAGCCACGGCAGCCGCCTGTGCGCAGGCTTTGCTGGATGCCGGGGCCCAAAGCGTGTTCGCCGTGGCGCTGGCTACCGTGGAATTTGACGCACTACCGTCCCGCAGCCAGCCCATTGCGGAAACGGCGGAGGAAGACGAAAAAGAAATCGAAAAAACTTGAAAAAAGCGCTTGACAAAACACCCTGCATCGGGTATACTAATTGAGCTGTGAGCGATAAGCCACATGCAATATCCGGGTGTAGCGCAGTTTTGGTAGCGCGCTTGAATGGGGTTCAAGAGGCCGTGAGTTCGATTCTCGCCACTCG
>ENA-USUJ01003406-USUJ01003406.1-human-gut-metagenome-genome-assembly--contig:-NODE-3406-length-10775-cov-4.327070_pt1 | contig 10775 bp, 9 predicted proteins | sample MGYA00250061_ERZ773398 | MGnify/ENA primary metagenome ERZ773398 (study PRJEB29103, sample SAMN06111992) | human gut metagenome | biome: human gut; feature: ankylosing spondylitis patient; material...
CATTAATTTTTTAGTATGACGATTAGGTTAAATAAAGTAACAAGAGATTTGAATGTAGGAATTTCGACGGTAGTTGAGTTCTTGCAGAAGAAAGGCTTTGCCGTTGAGGCAAACCCCAACACAAAGATTAACGAGGAGCAATACGCCTTGCTCGTGAAAGAGTTCAGTACAGATAAGAATCTTAGACTTGAATCGGAACGTTTTATTCAGGAACGACAGAATAAAGACCGTAACAAAGCATCGGTATCCATCGATGGTTACGAAGCTGAAACTGCTGATAAACCGAAAGTGGAAGAAATTAAGACTGTTGTCCCTGAAGATGCACGTCCGAAGTTTAAACCTGTCGGAAAAATTGATTTGGATAAGCTGAACCGGAAACCGGTAGTAGAAAAAGTGGAAGAAAAGAAAGTGGAAACATCTGCGCCTGTGGTAAAGGAAGAACCTAAACCGCAGCCCAAACCGGAACCGAAGCCTGAGCCCAAGCCCGAACCGGCTCCTGTGGTGAAGGAAACACCGAAACCGGAAGTTGTAGAGAAACCAGTTCCTGCTCCGGTAGTGGCAAAAGAAGAAGTGAAGAAGGAAACACCTGCTCCCGTAGCACCTGCTGCTAAGGAAGAAGTGAAACCTGCAGTTGCAGAAGAAGCACCAGCAAAGGAGGGAGATGAAATCTTCACCATACATAAGCCGGAGTTTGTTTCCAAAATCAATATCATCGGTCAGATTGACCTGGCTACGCTGAACCAGTCTACACGCCCCAAGAAGAAGACCAAAGAAGAGAAACGGAAGGAGCGCGAAGAGAAGGAGAAAATCCGTCAGGATCAGAAGAAGCAGATGAAAGAGGCGATTATCAAAGAAATTCGCCGCGAGGACAACAAAGCGAAGGATGGTAAGGAGAAAGATACTGATGCCAACGCCAACAAGAAGAAACGTCTTCGTATTAATAATAATAAGGAGAAGGTTGATATCAACAATGCATCCAATTTCCAGCGTGGAGGTGACAATCGTGGTGGAGGAGGTAAAGGTCCTCATGCCGGCGGTGGTCAGCAAGGTGCCGGTGGTGGTAATAACCATCAGGGTGGCAACAAGAACAACAACAACCGTAACAACAATAACAAGGATCGCTTCAAGAAACCGATCATCAAGCAGGAGGTTAGTGAGGAAGATGTAGCTAAGCAGGTAAAAGAAACCTTGGCACGCCTCACTTCCAAAGGTAAGAGCAAGACTTCTAAATACCGTAAGGACAAGCGCGAAATGGCGAACAGCCGTATGCAGGAACAGGAAGACCGCGAAATGGCGGACAGCAGAGTGCTGAAGATAACGGAATTCGTGACTGCCAACGAGTTGGCAAGCATGATGGATGTTTCCGTGACGCAGGTCATCGCTACTTGTATGAGTATCGGTATCATGGTGTCTATCAACCAGCGTCTGGATGCTGAAACCATCAATCTGGTGGCGGAAGAATTTGGATACAAGACTGAATATGTCAGTGCGGAAGTGGCACAGGCCATTGTAGAGGAGGAGGATTCTGAAGAGGATCTGGAACCGCGCGCGCCGATTGTTACCGTCATGGGTCACGTAGACCACGGTAAGACATCATTGCTCGACTATATCCGTAAGGCGAACGTTATTGCCGGTGAAGCCGGTGGTATCACGCAGCACATCGGTGCTTACAACGTGAAACTGGAAGACGGACGTGAGATTACGTTCCTCGATACTCCGGGTCATGAGGCGTTTACCGCTATGCGTGCCCGTGGTGCAAAGGTGACGGACGTGGTTATCATTATTGTCGCTGCCGATGATAACGTGATGCCGCAAACGAAGGAAGCTATCAATCATGCTATGGCTGCCGGTGTACCTATCGTATTCGCAATTAACAAGATTGATAAACCGACTGCCAACGATGACAAGATTAAGGAAGAGCGGGCAAGTATGAACTATCTCGCTGAAGAATGGGGTGGCAAATATCAATCGCAAGATATCTCGGCCAAGAAAGGCTTGGGTGTGAAAGAACTGTTGGAGAAAGTATTGCTGGAAGCAGAAATGCTTGATCTGAAAGCAAACCCGAACCGCAAGGCTACAGGTTCCATCATTGAGTCTTCACTGGACAAGGGACGTGGTTATGTAGCTACCATGCTGGTATCGAACGGTACACTTCACGTAGGTGACATCGTACTGGCAGGTACAGCGTATGGTAAGGTGAAAGCTATGTTCAATGAACGTAACCAGCGCCTGAAAGAGGCCGGACCGTCTGAGCCGGTATTGATTCTGGGATTGAACGGTGCACCTGCTGCAGGTGATACATTCCACGTAATCGATACGGAACAGGAAGCCCGTGAAATCGCTAACAAGCGTGAACAGTTGCAACGTGAACAAGGTCTGCGTACTCAGAAGATGCTTACTTTGGATGAAGTTGGCCGCCGTCTGGCATTGGGTGACTTCCACGAACTGAATATTATCGTTAAGGGTGACGTGGATGGTTCTGTTGAGGCATTGAGCGACTCACTGATCAAGCTGTCTACAGAACAGGTACAGGTGAATGTAATCCACAAGGGCGTTGGAGCTATCTCCGAGTCCGATGTTTCACTGGCTGCCGCTTCGGATGCTATCATCATCGGTTTCCAGGTACGTCCGTCGAACGCCGCTGCAAAGACGGCAGAGAACGAAGGTGTGGATATCCGCAAGTACTCAGTAATCTACGACGCTATCGAAGAGGTGAAGGCCGCTATGGAAGGTATGTTGGCACCGGAAGTGAAGGAGCAGGTAACTGCAACTATCGAGGTTCGCGAGGTGTTCAATATTACCAAGGTAGGTCTCGTAGCCGGTGCGTTAGTGAAGACCGGAAAGGTGAAACGCAGCGACAAGGCTCGTTTGATCCGCGACGGTATCGTAATCTTTACCGGTTCTATCAATGCTTTGAAACGCTTCAAGGACGATGTGAAGGAAGTAGGTACCAACTTCGAGTGTGGTATCAGCCTGACGAACTGCAACGATATCAAGGTAGGCGATATTATCGAATCTTACGAAGAAATAGAAGTAAAACAAACATTATAATGTGATAGTGTGGGGGAGTGATAATGTGATGAAGTTATAATGTTATATGTGCCAATGTGCCAATTGCCCTGCGGCATCTTTCGTACGCAGTCAATTGGCACATTGTTGTATAACATCCTATCATCTTATTGCTTACCATTCTTTATCACTCTTTAGCTATGACGATAATAGATATCATCCTATTAGTAGTGATTGGTGCGGGAGCAGTCACCGGCTTTATAAAGGGCTTCATCAGGCAACTGGCATCCATCCTCGGATTGATTGTCGGGTTGCTGGCTGCGAAAGCGCTGTATGTGTCGGTAGCGGAGAGAGTCTTTTCTAAGATAACGGACTCTATGACGTTTGCTCAGATCTTGGCATTTGTTGTTATCTGGGTCGTGGTGCCGTTGCTGTTTTTGCTGGTGGCATCTTTGTTGACGAAGGCGATGGAAGCAGTCTCGCTCGGCTGGCTGAACCGCTGGCTGGGTGCCGGACTGGGCGCATTGAAATTTCTGCTGCTGGTGAGTCTGCTTATCTGTGTTGTCGAGTTTATCGACTCGGATAATACGATGATTGATAGAACAATGAAGGAGGAATCCGTGTTATATTATCCTATAGAGTCGTTCGCGGGAATGTTTTTCCCGGCTGCAAAAGAAGTTACAGAACAATATATACTTAATACATAATGCAACCCGAAGAACCCAATAAATATGTAAAGGAACTAACGCAGGAGAAGTACAAGTACGGCTTCACCACCGATGTACATACGGAAGTCATTGAGCGTGGGCTGAATGAAGATGTTGTACGGCTGATCTCTGCGAAGAAGAACGAGCCGGAATGGCTGTTGGAGTTCCGTCTGAAAGCATATCGTCACTGGTTGACGATGGAGATGCCTACATGGGCACATCTCCGTATTCCTGAGATAGATTATCAGGCTATTTCCTACTATGCTGATCCGTTGGCGAAGAAGAAAGACGCGCCTAAGAGCATGGATGAAGTAGACCCAGAGTTGATAAAAACCTTCAATAAGCTGGGCATCCCCTTGGAAGAACAGATGGCGTTGAGTGGCATGGCAGTGGATGCCGTGATGGACTCCGTATCTGTGAAAACTACGTTTAAGGAAACGTTGATGGAGAAAGGAATTATTTTCTGTTCCATCAGTGAAGCCGTACGTGAGCATCCGGATTTGGTGCAGAAGTATCTTGGTTCCGTAGTGGGATACCGTGATAACTTCTTTGCCGCACTGAACTCGGCGGTATTCTCCGACGGTTCGTTTGTATATATCCCGAAAGGAGTACGCTGCCCGATGGAGTTGTCCACGTATTTCCGTATCAATGCGCGTAATACAGGCCAGTTTGAGCGGACGCTGATTGTGGCGGATGATGATTCGTATGTTTCCTATCTGGAAGGTTGTACGGCTCCGATGCGCGATGAGAACCAGTTGCATGCCGCTATTGTGGAGATTGTGGTGCACGAGCGTGCGGAGGTGAAGTACAGTACCGTACAGAACTGGTATCCGGGTGATGCCGAAGGTAAAGGCGGTGTTTATAACTTTGTTACGAAACGTGGTAACTGCAAAGGTGCGAACAGTAAACTTTCCTGGACACAAGTGGAGACGGGATCAGCTATTACGTGGAAATACCCTTCCTGCATTCTGACTGGAGATAATTCCTCGGCTGAATTCTACAGTGTGGCGGTGACGAATAACTACCAACAGGCGGATACGGGCACGAAGATGATTCATCTGGGTAAGAATACCAGCAGTACGATTGTCAGCAAAGGTATTTCTGCCGGACATAGTGAGAACTCTTACCGTGGCTTGGTGCGTGTAGCTCAAAAGGCGGATAATGCGCGTAACTATAGCCAGTGCGACTCTTTGTTGCTGGGTGATAAGTGCGGTGCGCATACCTTCCCGTATATGGATATCCATAATGAAACGGCGGTTGTGGAGCATGAAGCGACTACTAGCAAGATCAATGAAGACCAGATATTCTATTGCAACCAACGTGGTATTTCTACTGAGGATGCTGTAGGGCTGATTGTGAACGGTTATGCTAAGGAAGTGCTTAATAAGCTGCCTATGGAGTTTGCGGTAGAGGCTCAGAAGTTGTTGGCTATTTCGCTGGAAGGCAGCGTAGGATAAGTTTAAAATAAAAAAATAAATATCATGTTAGAGATAAAAGACCTGCATGCCAGTGTAAATGGCAAAGAAATATTGAAAGGCATCAACCTGTCGGTAAAAGCAGGTGAGGTGCATGCTATTATGGGACCGAACGGTTCCGGTAAGAGTACTCTTTCTGCTGTATTGGTAGGTAATCCTGCCTTTGAAGTGACAAAGGGAAGCGTGACTTTCTGCGGTAAGAACCTTTTGGATTTTTCACCGGAAGACCGTAGTCATGAAGGTATCTTCCTCAGCTTTCAATATCCGGTAGAAATTCCGGGTGTGAGTATGGTCAACTTTATGCGTGCAGCGGTGAATGAGCAACGTAAATACAATCATCTGCCTGCTCTCAGTGCAAGTGAGTTCCTGAAGTTGATGCGTGAAAAGCGTGCCATTGTGGAACTGGACAATAAACTGGCTAACCGTTCGGTAAACGAAGGTTTCTCCGGTGGTGAGAAGAAGCGAAATGAAATCTTCCAGATGGCGATGCTGGAACCGAAATTGAGCATCCTGGATGAAACGGATTCCGGACTGGATATCGATGCTTTGCGTATCGTAGCCGAAGGTGTGAATAAGCTGAAAACACCGGAGAATAGTACCATTGTCATCACTCACTACCAACGCTTACTGGATTATATCAAACCTGACGTCGTACATGTGCTTTATAAAGGTCGTATCGTGAAGACTGCGGGACCGGAATTGGCTCTGGAACTGGAAGAGAAGGGGTATGATTGGATTAAGAAAGAGTTGGGAGAATAAATTATGAATGCAGAACAACAATACATAGATCTTTTCTCCCAGACGGAAGCGATGATATGCCAGCACAGCACCGAGGTGATGAATACCCCTCGTGCGACTGCGTTTGCCGACTTTGAACGGCTTGGCTTTCCTACCCGTAAACAGGAGAAATATAAATATACCGATGTCAGTAAGTTCTTTGAACCGGATTATGGGTTGAACCTGAACCGTCTGGATATTCCGGTAAATCCCTATGAAGTATTCAAATGTGATGTACCCAATATGAGTACCTCTCTGTACTTTGTAGTGAATGATGCTTTTTATAATAAAGCATTACCTGCTTCACATCTACCCGAAGGAGTTATCTTCGGTAGTTTGAAGGAGATGGCGGAGAAGCATCCGGAACTGGTAAAGAAATACTATGGCAAGCTGGCAGATACTTCAAAAGATGGAGTAACAGCATTCAATACCGCTTTTGCACAAGACGGTGTGTTGTTATATGTACCTAAGAACGTCGCTTTGGAACGTCCCATTCAGTTGGTAAACATCCTGCGTGGTGACGTGAACTTCCTGGTGAACCGCCGGGTATTGATTGTACTGGAAGATGGCGCACAGGCACGTATGCTGGTGTGTGATCATGCTATGGATGCCATGAACTTCCTGGCAACCCAGGTGATAGAAGTATTCGTAGGTGAGAATGCTGTCTTTGATCTTTACGAACTGGAAGAAACGCATACAAGTACCGTACGCATCAGCAATATGTATGTGAAGCAAGAAGCCAACAGCAATGTATTGCTGAATGGCATGACCTTGCATAACGGTACTTCCCGCAATACCACTGAAGTATTGCTGGCAGGTGAAGGCGCTGAAATCAACCTTTGTGGTATGGCCATTGCAGATAAGAATCAGCATGTAGATAATAATACAATCATCGACCATGCTGTGCCTAACTGTACGAGCAATGAACTCTTCAAGTATGTGCTCGATGACCAGTCAGTCGGTGCATTTGCCGGTCTGGTGTTAGTGCGTCCGGATGCGCAACATACCAGTTCGCAGCAAACGAACCGGAACCTTTGCGCCACACGTGAGGCACGTATGTATACGCAGCCGCAACTGGAAATTTATGCTGATGATGTAAAGTGTAGCCATGGCGCTACCGTTGGTCAGTTGGATGAAAATGCACTCTTCTATATGCGCCAGCGCGGTATTCCGGCACGTGAAGCCCGCTTGTTGCTGATGTTTGCCTTCGTGAACGAAGTAATTGATACCATTCGTCTGGATGCTTTGAAAGATCGCTTACATCTCTTGGTTGAGAAACGTTTCCGTGGCGAACTGAATAAGTGCCAGGGCTGTGCGATATGTAAGTGAGAATATATTAATACCTAAACAACATGTATGATATTCAAAAGATAAGAGCCGATTTTCCCATACTTTCCCGTGAAGTGTACGGCAAACCGTTAGTCTATTTGGATAATGGGGCGACGACACAGAAACCGCGTTGTGTGGTGGATGCAATAACGGATGAGTATTATTCTGTCAATGCCAATGTGCATCGTGGTGTACACTTTCTGTCGCAACAGGCAACGGAACTGCACGAGGCAAGTCGCGAAACAGTGCGGAAGTTCATCAATGCCGGTTCTATAAATGAAATCGTATTTACACGGGGAACCACGGAAAGCATCAATTTGTTGGCATCCAGTTTCGGTGAAGAATTCCTGAGTCCGGGTGATGAAGTGATTGTTTCAGTAATGGAACATCATAGTAACATTGTGCCTTGGCAACTGCTGGCTGAACGGAAGCGTATCAACCTGAAGGTTATTCCAATGAACGACCGCGGTGAACTTCTGATGGATGAATACGAGAAACTTTTTACTGATAGAACGAAGATTGTCAGTGTGGTACATGTCTCCAATGTATTGGGTACGGTCAATCCTATCAAGGAAATGATTAAGGTTGCCCATAACCATAATGTACCTTTTCTGGGAGATGCGGCACAGTCCATTCCTCACATGGCAGTGGACGTGAAAGAGCTGGATGCTGATTTCCTTGTATTCTCCGGTCATAAAGTGTATGGGCCTACCGGTGTGGGCGTGCTTTATGGTAAGGAAGAATGGCTGAATAAGTTACCTCCTTATCAAGGTGGCGGTGAGATGATAAAGCATGTATCTTTTGAACGTACTACCTTCAATGAATTGCCGTTTAAGTTCGAAGCTGGTACTCCTGACTATATCGGTACTACGGGACTGGCGAAAGCTCTCGATTATGTTTCTGCCATTGGCATGGATAAGATTGCCGCTTATGAGCATGAATTGACGGAATATGCCACGCAGCGATTGAAAACAATCCCTGGTATGCGCATCTTTGGTGAAGCTGCTGAGAAAGGGAGTGTCATCTCTTTCCTTGTGGGTGATATTCATCACTTCGATATGGGCACATTGCTCGATCGTCTCGGCATTGCCGTACGTACAGGGCACCATTGTGCCCAACCGTTGATGCAACGCCTCGGCATAGAAGGAACAGTGCGTGCTTCCTTTGGAATCTATAATACGAAAGAAGAAATAGATGTTTTGGTGGCAGGTATCGAACGTGTCAGCAAGATGTTTTAGTTAGTGATTAGGGGTTATCACTAACCCCTAATCACTAATCTTCGTTTCCGCCAGTTTCTTCTGCCACTTATCCCGTGCCAGCTTCTGCATATCCGTTACGGAGTCTTTCTCATCCACAATCTCAAAACCTAAGGCTGTTTCGATAATATCCTCCATTGTGACAATTCCCCAGAAGCAGCCATATTCATCAATCAAGATTGAAATATGTTCTTTCTTTTCAAGCATTTGTTCCCAAACTGTGGAAACAGAACTATTTTCCGGACAAGAAAGGATAGGACGGGCCACATCTTTCAGGCACATATCGAACCTGTCCTCTGCTAACTTTTCGAGTACAGTTTGTCGCAATACGTATCCTGTGATATAATCTTCACTATCATTGTAAACAGGAATACGAGAGTAAAACTTATACTTTCCATCCTGATAGAACTCTTTCAGAGACATACTTTCGGGAGCTGTTGCTACTACAGTACGAGGAGTCATAATGGATTGTGATTTTACTTTATCCAGTTTAATGAGGTTTTGTATCATCTTGTTTTCTTTCATCTGGAAAACACCTTCTTCTACCCCGATGGAAATCATAGCCGAAACCTCTTCGCGGCTTACGGATAATTCTTGTTTGCCGGAAGAAAACAGACGGGTAATCAGCTCGGACAACCACACCAGGGGATAACAGATGATAATAAGGAAATTAATGATACGGGCTGATGGAAGTGCCAGTGTGCGCCAGTAGCAGGCGCCTATCGTTTTAGGAATGATCTCTGAGAGAACGAGGATTAAAATAGTCAGTATGGCGGAGATTACACCGAAGTAAGCTTCTCCGAATATCTTTACTGCTTCGGCACCTACACCGGCAGCACCCACGGTGTGGGCAATGGTGTTCAAGGATAATATGGCAGCAATAGGCCGGTCGATGTCTTGTTTGAACTTCTTTAATAAAATAGCGCTTTTCCCATGTGTTTTCTCTTTAGTGGAGATGTACGACATTGGAGTAGATAATAAAACTGCTTCAAGAATGGAGCATAAAAATGATAAAGCTAATGCAAGGGTTAAGTATAATAAAACAAGTCCCATATATAAATTAATTAATTAGACATAGCGGAACGAATGTATGATTCGTCCCGGATAGAATATAAAAATACGGTAATAGAAGGACTTGTGCTAAAGCCGATATATACAAAGTAGAGAGCGTTCGGGTGAATATACGCTCCTGAGGTTGTACGGTTGGCTGCCGTCACTATATTGATATAAATTAGTGTTTTCTGTAGAGAAAGTATAAGTAGTCGTAGTCTCTGCACAGAGCTTACGCGCACGGTTTAAAGAAAGTGTACGTGAGATAACAGCTTCATCGTTAAACTCTTCAGGTGAATGATGCTCATTTTGTTCGATGCAAAGAAAGGGAGGTTCGTTTTCGGAAAAGGAATTATAATCTTCCGGTTGCAGTGCAAAAAGCACTACTACCAGATACATCATTATTTTAAATATAAAATGCTTTGTTTCCATTTCTTCGGCACAAAGATAGATAAATGCTGACTTTGCTCATATATAGGTGCTCTCTTTTTTGTTTTTTTATTATAATGAGGAGTTATAAAAGCTCTCACCACTGCAACTTTTCGCCCTATTCATGCGTCTAATAGGTGCAAATAACTTAAATAAATAGAGAAAGATTATGTTAGTAACAACAACCCCAACTATCGAGGGTGGACGTATCACCCGCTATTATGGTATCGTTTCAGGTGAGACCATTATCGGTGCCAATGTATTCCGTGACTTTTTTGCCAGTATTCGTGATGTAGTGGGCGGACGTAGTGGTTCTTATGAAGAAGTACTGCGCGAAGCGAAAGATATTGCCCTGCGTGAGATGCAGGAACATGCCAGAGCACTCGGAGCCAATGCGGTGATTGGTGTGGATTTGGATTATGAAACAGTGGGTGGAAGTGGCAGTATGTTGATGGTAACTGCTTGCGGTACGGCTGTGACAGTAGAATAATGAATATAGAGGGAGAGCCGGAAAGCCCTTCCTCTGCATATCAATGTTTGGGAGAATAATCGCTGATGATTACTTTTCCCTTTTTTTGTTCCAGTAAGTTGGGTGAATGAAAGATGATGCTGGTGCGGTAATTTTTCTTTTATTCCTTTGTTTATTTCATTTCAAATCAATACTTTTAGCCTTTCTATCAACCTTTTAATACGAATAACACTATGGACAGTTTGCTTTTCTGGCTGATTCCGGCCGCTTCCGT
>ENA-USUJ01003410-USUJ01003410.1-human-gut-metagenome-genome-assembly--contig:-NODE-3410-length-10766-cov-4.243428_pt1 | contig 10766 bp, 9 predicted proteins | sample MGYA00250061_ERZ773398 | MGnify/ENA primary metagenome ERZ773398 (study PRJEB29103, sample SAMN06111992) | human gut metagenome | biome: human gut; feature: ankylosing spondylitis patient; material...
TGCTTCATTTGGGGAAGAAGAACTACCGGAATCTTTACCATTAAAACGATAAACGGGAAAATGATAAAGGACGGTATTTCTTTCAAGAAATTAAAAATCTTAGAAAAATCCACGAGTTATTTAATTGCTTGATTTTAATACACGAAAGGAGGGAACGGCAATTCCTCACCGCCCAATGCTTCACATTGGACGGTGTACCCTTGCCGTAACAATGGATCTCACAGAGCGCAAGATCACGAAAATCGCACGGGAGGCCAGCAAGCTGGCCGTCCGGACGCTGAAGGAGGACGGCATCGGCACAGCGGAATACGATTTCATCCATCTGGTGCGCCACCATCCCGGCATCACGCAGGCGGAGGTCCGGGAGCAGCTCCGGGTAGACAAGGGAGCCGCCGCCCGCCGTGCGGCCAGTCTGGAGGCCAAGGGCTATCTGATCCGGCAGGCCAACCCCAAGGACGGCCGCAGCCAGCTTCTTTTCGCCACGGAAAAGGCGGAGGGCCTGCGGAACTCCAAGGCGCAGGTGGAGACCACCTTTTATGAATGGCTGTTGGCGGAGCTGCCGGAGGCGGAGAAGGTCGCTTTCTGCAAAACGCTGGACACTATCTATCGCCGTTCCAAGCAGGAGAGCCGGGCGGGTTTCCCCCACATCACGGCCCTGACGGAGCAGGGAGAGGGGGAGCGCCATGAGTAAGCGACAGCTTCCGCCGGACCGGGTCAGCTCCTATTTCCGGGCAGAATCCGGGGTGCTGGCGGTCATCACCGTGACGGGTCTCCTCTATAATATAGGTCTGGTGGCAGGCCCGTGGTTCGAGGGACAGATGACGGAAACGCTGGCCCGGATCCTCTTGGGAGAGAACAGCTTTTCCGTCATGGTCTCTCTGGCGGCGGGGTACATCGCCGTCATCGCCGCGGTGCAGGGACTTCGGTTTTTGAAGCGGTTCTATGTCCGGCGCTTTGCCAACAAGGTAAACCGCCGTATGAAGCGGGTCCTGTACGGCGCGCTGGTCCGGTCGGATCGGGGGGACTTGGAGCGTCAGGGCGCGGGAACGGTGCTGACCAAGGCCATTTCCGACGTGGACGACTGCGCCGAGGGGATGCGGAAATTCACCACGGAGGTATTTGACACCGGCGTGGCCTTGGCAGCCTATGCCGGGATGCTGCTGTGGTATGACTGGCGGCTGGCGCTGCTGTCCATGGCCTTTCTGCCGGGGAGCTACGCGCTGGCGGAACGGATGAAGCGGCCCGTCCAGCGCACCGGCGCGGCCTTCAAGGAGCAGGCCGGGGTCTTGAACGCCGCCACCATGGATCGGGCGGTCAACGCCCTGACCTACCGGGTCTTTGGCCGGGAGGAGGAACGCCGGGCGGCCTATGAGGAGCACCTCACCGCTTACGAACACGCCGCTGTAAAGGCAGACCTGTGGACAGCGTCCCTGCCGCCGCTGTACCGGGTGCTCTCCATGATCGGGGCGGCGCTGATCCTGTATTTCGGCGGGAAAAACGTGCTGGGCACTGGCTGGACGGTCTGGTCCATCGCGGAATTCACCACGTTTCTGGCCTGCTTTACCAAGCTGGCCACCAAATCCTCCAAGGCGGCGAAGCTGTTCAACGCAGTCCACAAGGCGCAGGTGTCCTGGAAGCGCATCCAGCCCCTGATGCGGGAGATCCCCGCCGAGCCCGCCGTTTCCGCCGGCAGGGTGGAGCGTCTGGAGATCCGGGACCTCACCTGCGGCTATCCCGGCGACACGCCGCTGTTCTCCGGCTTGGATCTGACCGCCTGCCGGGGGCAGATCATCGGCGTCACCGGGCCGGTGGCCTGCGGAAAATCCACGCTGGGCAAGGCGTTCCTCTGCGAGCAGCCCTACGGCGGCAGCATCCGGCTGGATGGCCGGGAACTGGCAGACCTGCCCCAGTGGGAGCGGACGGGCCTCGTGGGGTATCTGGGCCACGATCCGGAGCTGTTCAGCGGCACGATCCGGGAAAATGTGCTGCTGGGAGACACAGGCGATCCCATGGACTACCTCCGGGCTGTGTGTCTGGACGGCGAAGTGGCGGCCATGACGGAGGGGCTGGAGACCCGGGTGGGCACCGGCGGCGTCCGGCTTTCCGGCGGTCAGGCCCAGCGGCTGGCGCTGGCCCGGACGCTGGCCCATCAAAGACCTCTGCTGATTCTGGACGATCCCTTTTCGGCGCTGGACCGGGCCACGGAGACGGAGATCTTCGCCCATCTGCGGCGTCTGGCGGCGGACAGCGTGGTAATTCTGATCTCCCACCGGCTGTATCTGTTCCCGGAGCTGGATCGGGTGATCTGGCTGGAAAACGGGGAGGCCAAGGTGGGGACCCACGAGGAATTGGAGGGGAATACCCCGGATTACACGGCGCAGTTTGACGCGCAGAGAGGAGAACAGCCATGAATGACCGCAAAAAAGCAGTCCATGTGAGGACTGTGGTGCTGGAAACGGTGAAAGACCACCTCTGGCTGTCCTTTGCCATTCTGGCGGTGGTGGCAGGGGCCGTAGGCGCGGCGCTGGTGCCGCCGCTGGTGCTGGGCCGCATTGTGGACGGCCTCACCGCCGGGGAGGGGCTGACCCTCCGCCTGCCCCTGTGGTATCTGGCCTTCACCGCATTGGCGGGAGGGCTGGAATCCGCCCGGGAGAGCGCGTTGACGGTATTCGGCCAGAAAACCACCCACGCCCTGCGGAGCCGTCTGATGGAAAAGGAGGGCCGCCTGCCCGCCGACGAACTGAACCGTCAGGAGCCGGGGGCGCTGGTGTCCCGCTTCGTGGGGGATGTGGACACGGTGGAGACCCTGTTCACCGCCGGGATCATCAGTATGGCAGCGGACGCCTGCCGGATCCTCAGTATTCTGGTGGTGGTGTGGCAGTGCAGCCGGGGGCTTGCCTATCTGCTGCTGGCGCTGCTGCCGGTGCTGTTCCTCTTTACCCGGTTCGTCCAGAAGCGGATGCTGCACAATCAGCTGAAAAACCGGAAGGCGGTGAGCCGGGCCTCCGGATATGTGCCGGAGACGGTGCGGAATCTCCGCACCATCCGGACGCTGGGCAAGGAGACCTACATGGAGACCCGGTATGACGGCGCACTGGGGGAGAGCTACCGGGCCATTGAGGGCACCAACTTCTATGACGCCCTGTATTCCCCCGTGATCCTCACGGTGAACGCCATTGTGGTGGGCGTGGTCATGCTGTTGTCCGCCTCCGGAGACCCGGCGGTACTGACGCTGTTCGGCATGACCGCCGGTACCGCCGTGACGGTGATGAACTACATCAGCCAGATCTTTTCCCCGCTGGAAAGTCTGGGCATGGAGATCCAGACCATCCAGTCCGCCGTGGCGGGCGTTCGCCGGATCAATGACTTTCTGGCCCAGCCGGAGCAGGAGCCGGTGGCCCCGGAAACGGAAAATCCCGCCGCTCCCATGGTGGAGCTGCGGGATGTGGACTTCGGCTATGAGGCAGGGCAGAACGTTCTGCACCACTTAAATATGGAGATCCGGGAGGGAGAGCTGGCTACCCTGTCCGGCCGGACCGGCGCGGGAAAGAGCACCGTGTTCAAGCTGGTGCTGGGGCTGTATGCCCCCCGGCGGGGCACCGTCCGGATCCAGGGCGTGGACCCCCGGTCCCTCACCGGCTCGCAGCGGCGGGCACTGTACGGCTATGTGGAGCAGCGGTTCCATCCGGTCCCCGGCACCGTCCGGGACCAGATCACCCTGTATGATGACACCGTCACAGAGGGACAGGTCCGCCGGGCCGCGGAGCTGGCGGGACTGGCGGAGGCCATCGGCGCCCTGCCGCAGGGCTATGACACCCCCTGCACCCCGGACATTTTCTCTCAGGGACAGTGGCAGCTGCTGTCCATCGCCCGGGCGGTGGCGGCGGACCCCAAGCTGCTTTTGCTGGACGAGATCACAGCCAATCTGGACGCGGAGACGGAGCGGGCGGTGCTGCGGGCCTTGAAGAGGGCTACGGCGGACCGGACGGTGCTCTCCATTTCTCACCGGGTCGGGGCGGACACGGGACGGCTCATTCCCATTGGGGAGGAGTCATAGCCAGAAACCGAGCCAGCGCGGGGTTGGGGTTGGTGGTCTGCCACGCGGCGATGATCTCCTCCACCTCTCCCTCGCCGATGAGGGGGACAAACACCAGATTGTCGGCGTTGTAGAGCTTGTCCACGCAGTAGGCGGGGAGGATGGAAATGCCTTCCTCGGCGGAGACCATCATGAGGATGCTCTCCGTGTCGGCGGAGCGGAAGAGGATGTTGGGCTTGTAGCCCGCCTCGTTGTAAAGCTGCATGAAAAAGGTGTCGCCGTAGGAATCGTCGGCGGCGTCAGGGGACATGTAGAGGATGGTCTCTCCCCGCAGCTCCTGCCGCCGGAGCTGCTGCCGCTGGGCCAGCGGGTGTCCGGCGTACAGTGCCACCACCAGCCGGGCCTTTTCCACGGTGCGGCAGGACACGCCCTCCTGGGTTTTCAGGTTGGTACTGTCCCAGGTGAAAATGATGTCGTATTCATGGTGCAGCAGTCCTGCCGCCAGCGCGTCGGTGGAGCAGCGGTAAAAGGTGATGAGCACGTTGCTGTTCTGCTGGTGGAATTGGCGGACATGGGCGGACAGGTCGCTGCGCTCGTACCCCCGGACGTAGCCTACCCGCAGTGTGCCGGAGAGTCCGGTGGAGGCGTCATGGACCCGCTCCTGCGCCCGGCTCATCCGCTCCAAGATCCCCTTGGCCTCCCGGAGGAAGATGGTCCCCGCGGAGGTCAGGCTCACGGGCCGGGTGCTCCGGTCAAAGAGAGGACAGCCCAGCGTCTCCTCCAGCAGACGGATCTGCTGGGTGATGGCGGTCTGGGAAATGTAGAACTGCTCGGCGGCCTTCGTGAAGCTGCGGCTCTCCGCCGCGGCCACGAAATACTTCAGCTGATTTCGATTCATAACGCCCTCCCACGACACAAAATAAGTTTTTCTTATTTTATCATGAAGAAATCCCCCTTGTAAAGGGGGGTTTTTTCCGCTAAGATAAGTGCATATTTGTTGTGTGTAAGCGAGGTACTTAGAAATGCAAAGAGAATCCTTCGGCTCTCGGCTGGGCTTCCTGCTGGTGAGCGCGGGCTGCGCCATCGGCATCGGCAACGTGTGGCGCTTCCCCTATATTACCGGCAAGAACGGCGGCGGCTACTTCGTCCTGTTCTATCTGGTGTGCCTGCTGCTGTTGGGCGTCCCCGTGATGACCATGGAGCTGGCGGTGGGCCGCGGCGGCCGCAAGAGCGCCGTGCTGGCCTACAAGAATCTGGAAAAGCCCGGCTCCAAGTGGCACATCCACGGCTGGTTCTGTCTGGCGGGCTGCTATCTGCTGATGATGTATTACACCACCGTCACCGGCTGGATGGTGAACTACTTCGGCAAATTCCTCACCGGCGGCTTTCACGCCGGTATGACCGGCGATGAGATCTCCGGGATGTTCGGCACCATGCTGGGCAGCCCCGGCTCCATGGTCATCTTCACGGAGCTGGTGGTGGTCACCGGCCTGATCGTGTGCAGCTTCGGCCTTCAGAAGGGTCTGGAGCGGGTGACCAAGGTCATGATGATCTGCCTGCTGGCACTGATCGTGGTGCTGGCGGTCCACAGCCTGACCCTCTCCGGCGCGGCTGAGGGCATGAAGTTCTACCTGCTGCCCTCCGTGGACACCATCCGGGAGCACGGTCTCGGCAGTCTCATCACCGACGCGATGAATCAGGCGTTCTTCACCCTGTCTCTGGGCATCGGCGCCATGGAGATCTTCGGCAGTTACATGAGCGATGAGCAGACTCTCCCCGGCGAGGCTGTCCGCATCTGCATTCTGGATACCTTCGTGGCCCTTATGGCGGGCGCCATCATTTTCCCTGCTTGCTTCACCTTCGGCGTTGCGCCCGGTGAAGGCCCCGCGCTGATCTTTCAGACCCTGCCGCCTCTGTTCGTGAACATGTCCGGCGGTCGCTTCTGGGGCACGCTGTTCTTCCTGTTCATGGTGTTCGCCAGCTTCTCCACGGTACTGGCGGTGTTTGAGAACATTCTGGCCGTCTGCATGGACACCTTCGGCATCAGCCGCAAGAAGGCTGTGCTCATCAACGGTGTGCTACTGGCCCTCCTGAGCCTGCCCTGCGTGTTTGGCTACAACATTTGGAGCGATTTCCACCCCATTCTGGGCAAGGACGTGCTGGACAGCGAGGACTTCCTCGTGAGCGGCCTGCTGCTGCCCATCGGCTCTCTGGTGTATCTGCTGTTCTGCGTCAGCAAGTGGGGCTGGGGCTTCGACAAGTATGTGGCGGAGGCCAACAAGGGCAAGGGGCTGAAATTCGCCAAGTGGCTGAAGCCCTATTTCCAGTTCATTCTGCCGGCGCTGATCGTTGTGATCTTCCTGCAGGGCCTGCTGTAAAGCAAAACTATATTACAGTAATAGAGGGGGGAATTTCCCCTGTACGGGACATTTTCCCATCAGCCTGCCCAGGGAAAAGACCGGAAAAAACGAAAAATGTAAGAATGTAGGAGGCGTGTCAACAGACACGCCTCCTATGACTTTTATTGGGGGAATTTACAGAGACCGACTCATGCGATGTTACAGCACCAGCGCTTCCTTTAACACCCGGAGGGAGGTCAGGTGGCCCTCCAGCATGGGCATGGTCAGGTCCTCCATTTCCAGAGATACGTCGCCGTCGTAGCCCGCCATCCGCACGGTGGAGAAAAACTCCTTCCACCACTGGGCACCGTGGCCGCAGCCCACGGCCACGTAATTCCACGAACGCGTGCGGAACTGGTCGATGGGCTTCGTGTCCAAAAGGCCGTTTGGTCCGGCCATCCGCCGCTCCGGGCGGGAGTCCTTGCCGTGGACGTGGTAGAGAGCGCCCTGCTCCCCCAGCACCCGGGCGGCCTCGATGGGGTCGCCGCCCATCCAGAACAGGTGGGAGGGGTCCAGATTCATGCCCACCAAAGGGCCCACGGCTTCCCGCAGGCGGAACAGGGTCTCCGGGTTGTACACCAGCTGCATCCCGTGGTTTTCCAGCGCGATCTGACGGATGCCGCAGTCCTCCGCCATACGGACCAGCTCCTTCCACTTGGGGATGGCCACCTCGTTCCACTGGTAGTCCAGAATGTCCTGGGTCTCCGGCGGCCAACTGGTGGTGATCCAGACGGGGGTCTTGTCGCCGGGACAGCCGGCGGGCAGGCCGCTCATCATCACGATCTTCTCCACGCCCAGCAGCTTCGCCAGACGGAAGGTTTTCTCCGTCACCTCCCAGTCCTTCTGGAAGGCAAGGGGGTTGCCGGAGCAATTCAGGGCGCACAGGGCGATATCCCGGCGGCGAAGCTGGTCCATCCAGCGCTGCCGGGCCGTTTCGGAGCCGAGCAGTTCGTCCAAGTCGATGTGGGGCGCGCCGGACCAGTTGCCGGTGCCGATCTCCACGGCCTGAACGCCCTGCGCCACGCAGAAATCCAGCATGGCCGCAAAGGGCATATCCAGTGTGCAGGTTTTGATAGAAAGCCGCATAGGGGTGACCTCCTTGGTCATTGATCTTTTTAGGGGCCGCCGCGGGGCGGCGCATGAAGATCGTCTTTTTTCGCGGGGAGTTGAGGGGCGCTATTCCTTGGTGAACCACAGATCCAGATCCACAGGACCCTCGATGCCGTCCACAACGCCGCTCTCGCTGTACTGCCAGAGGGTCACGCCCCGGTCCAGCGCCGGGACGGGGCCGTAGCTGGCCAGCCAGACCGGCAGGTGCGCCAGCTCCTCCATGCCGTACATACTTCCGGCCCAGTGGAGGTTCATGTAGACCACCGGCTCATAGCCCGCCTGACGGATCACGTCGCAAAAGGCGATGGCGTTCTGGGTGGCCTGTTCGCCGGTGAGATCGTCGGTCCGGGCCTCGTCCGCCGTGTAAAATTCCAGATCATAGGCAATGGGGCCGCTGACGTTCGTCCCCCGGAGCCGCTCCACCACGAACCGGGCTTCCTCGGCGGCTTCCTCCTCCGTGACGGCCTGAGAGTAGAAGTAAACGCCCACCGTCAGCCCCGCATTGGCGGCGTCGGCGGCGTTCTGGGCGAAGGCGTTGTCCTCCACCAAAGCCCCGGTGCCGTAGCCCCGGAAGCCAACCCGCAGCATGGCGAAGTCCGCTCCGGCGGCTTTTACGGCGGGCCAGTCCACGACACCCTGATAGCTGGAAACGTCCACCCCGGCATAGGCGGTGACGCCGGGGGCGTCATATTGGTAAAACGGCTCCCTGCGGGTCAGGGCTTCCTCGTTGACGGTGATGCCCGGCCCCGGCGCGGTATGGGCCCGCCATTCCAGAATACCCCAGATCCCCAGGCCCGCCAATACCAGCACCGCCAGCAGCCAGCCACGGCGGTTGGGCGCGGCCCGCTTGCCGCCTTTCTTTTTTTCTTCCATATGTGTTCCCCCTCTTTTCTGCCCATAGACTACCACCGGCGGCGCTGCCTTTGGTGAACAAAGTCTGAATTTGCCGCAAAAAGGGGAGGGGACGGCTCAGGTTTCCTGCGCCAGCATCCGCAGGGCGAACAGGGTGTGGAGCGCTGCGCCGGTGGGGAGAACGTCCTCATTGAACACCACCGCCTCGTTGTGCATGGGCTTGCCGTAGCGGGGGTCCTCCTGCGGCGTTCAGGCCCCCAGCAGCAGGTAGGCGCAGGGCAGCTCATAGGTGAAGGAGGCGAAGTCCTCGGAGCCCATGCCGCCCTGATCCAAATGGTACACCCGCTCCTTGCCAGCCAGCTCCTCCGCCCAGCCGGAGACTTGCTCCATCAGGGCGGGATCGTTCACCAGCGGCGGCGCGGAGGCGATCTCCTCCACCTGGGCGCTGCCCCGGAAGGCCGCCGCCGTGTGCTCCGCGATGGCTTGGATCCGCTCCATGATCCGGGCGGTGAGTTCCCGGTCAAAGGTGCGGATGGTGCCCTCCAGCACGGCCTCCTCCGGGATGATATTGGGGGCCTGTCCCCCCTGGAACCGGCCCACCGTCACCACGGCAGGCTCCTTGGCGGAGATCTCCCGGGCAGTCAGCGCCTGCAAGGCAAGATAGATGTGGGCGGCGATGTTGATGGGATCCACGCCGGTCTCCGGCATGGCCCCGTGGCAGCCGGTGCCCCGGACGGAGATCCGGAACAGGGTGCAGCCCGCCATGAACGTCCCCCGGCCGCAGAGCACCATGCCGGAGGGAGTACCGGAGTTGACGTGGAGGGCCAACGCCGCTTGGGGCGTCGGCGCATCCTTCAGGACCCCGGCTTCCAGTATGGACTTGGCCCCGGTGAAGCCCTCCTCATCCGGCTGGAACACCAGCCGCACCGTACCCTTCAAGTCCGCCTGATGCCGCTTGAGTAAAGCGGCGGCGCCTAACAGCATGGCGGCGTGCATATCGTGGCCGCAGGCGTGCATGGCGCCGTTTTCCGACTGAAAATCCAGCCCCGTGGCCTCCCGGACCCGGAGAGCGTCCATATCCGCCCGGAGCAGCACGCACCGGCCGGTGTCCTCACCAGTGATGTCCGCCACCACGCCCCCGGCCAGCGGGCGGGGCGTATACCCCAGCGCCGTCAGCCGTTCCGTCACATAGGCGGCGGTGCGGGGCAGGGAGGGGCCCACCTCCGGGTCCCTGTGCAGGGTCCGGCGATCCGTCAGAAGCTGGGGCTTCAGGGCTTCCGCCTCCGCCAGTAGAGCTTTGGTATCCATGGTCATAGCACGTCATCCTTCCTTTAAACTGCGCCGTTTCGGCAAGCTTACAATACGGTTATTATACCGCAGGGCGGTGCATTGTCAAACACCGCCGGAGAAAAAACGGAGCTGCGCCAAGTATCTTTCTTATTTTCCTGATAGGACTTCGGCGAGAAAAGTGAGTGCGGACTGTCTTGGTAGCCGCTGGCGGCGCTGGACTGAGCGGCAGAGGCACTTGCCGCAAAGGGCAGAGCTTAGGCATGCAGATCAGCCAGTTCTGGTGATGCGGACTGGCCAAGCTGTGGAGTAAGCGGGACAAAGTGTTTAAATTTTTACCGGGCAGAAATTGAGATTTGGAAAAATTGATTAATAAAAGGCGCACACCTTTTCCAAAGCAGTTTGGGAGGGGTTAGCCTTTTTCCTTACAGGAGGCTGTGATCCAGGGACTGAAATTCGGACAGGATTACTACGATGATCTGCTGGCGAAATATACCCACAAGAAGGAGCTGTTCCTCAAGGGACTGGATGATCTGCACATCATCCACAACGATCCGGAGGGGGCGTATTATGTCCTGCTGGACATTTCCGAATTCGGCTATGACAGCGATCTGAAATTTTGCGAGGATCTGACCCGGCTGGTAGGCGTCGGAGCAGTGCCCGGCTCCAGCTTCTTCCGCGAGCCGGTGAATCATCTGATCCGCTTCCACTTTGCCAAGCGGGACGAAACCCTGTGTGCCGCCCTGAACCGCCTGGAAACCATCCGCAAAAAAATCCCGGCCGGAGGGTTCCGGCCGGGATGCGTTTGATGTGCTCAGGTCTGCGCCGCGCCGTCGACGCTGACGACAGTGCCGGTCACGTAGCTGGCCAAGTCGCTTGCCAGGAACAAAAAGACGTTGGCGACCTCCTCCGGCTCGCCGATGCGGCGCAGCGGGATCGGCGCGGAGATCCGCGCGACCAGCTCCTCCGGCAGCGCTGCGACCATGTCCGTGCGCGTCACGCCCGGCGCGACGGCGTTGACGCGGATGCCGGCCGGGCCGAGCTCGCGCGCCAGACTCTTCGTCAGGCCGTTGTGCCTTTTT
>ENA-USUJ01003411-USUJ01003411.1-human-gut-metagenome-genome-assembly--contig:-NODE-3411-length-10764-cov-7.492280_pt1 | contig 10764 bp, 10 predicted proteins | sample MGYA00250061_ERZ773398 | MGnify/ENA primary metagenome ERZ773398 (study PRJEB29103, sample SAMN06111992) | human gut metagenome | biome: human gut; feature: ankylosing spondylitis patient; material...
TTGCGAAAGGCAGTATCAAGCTGCTCTTTCCGAAAAAATCAAAAGCATCAAAGCATCTGCCCACCCTGCCGCACAGCAGGTTGCGGAAAGCGAAAGCCGTATTGCCGCGCTGAAAGTCCAAAAACGGGAGCTGCTGGAAGCTATCAACGCCGGAAAGACCGCCCTGCATACGGTCAATGAAGTTCTGGAAACCCTCGACAATGCCGAGGGCTGGAGTACATGGGACGTAATGGGCGGCGGTTTGATGGCCGATCTTGCCAAGTATGAGGAACTGGACGATGCACAGGAACAAATCGAACAGCTCCAAGTGGAACTGCGGCGGTTCAAAACTGAACTTTCCGATGTTGAAATCACCGCAGACCTTCAGGTTACGGTGGACAGCTTTTTGAAATTTGCGGATTTCTTCTTTGACGGCCTCTTTGCAGACTGGGCAGTTCTGGATCACATCAATCAGGCACAGAGCAGGGTGGAAAACACCAAGGGTCAAATCAAGCGAGTCCTCGCACTTCTGAAAAAGATGCGCGAAGATATTGACGTCCAAATCGCTGACGAAAAAGAAAAACAGGAGCAGCTTGCGGTGGAAACCGAACTGTAGGTTTGGAGTGTCTGTGTATGAAACGAAAATTCCCAAAGATTTTGGATGTCGCTATTCATTCCATAAATCTTATTCTTATCAATTATGCGCTATCGAATATGATGGCTTTTTTTCGGAGCAGCCTCCTTTACATTTTGTTTTTCACCTCTGAAATGTGGGTCTTTGTCCAATACCGAAAAAATATTGAAGAATTGAGCGACAGTAAAGCTCTTGCAAATCTTCTGCTGATAATCTGTGTTGCTATCGAAATCGGGCTTTTGTATTTCTTTGGGATTGTTTCTGGCGAACTGATTCCATTTAAGATCAAGTGGTGAAATCAAATCTTTTAGTGTACTATTGATTAGGAGACGCTGATATGAAATGTCCTATTTGTGGAGAAGAAATGCTTGCGGGAGGATTGATTTCCGCTGGTATCTCAGTTGGGTGGGTTCCAAAAGACGAGTTTGATAAAAAAGGACTTAGAAGAATTTCCTATCAGGAATGGCACAGTATTGGCAATTCCAGCATTTTATTAGGACAGACAAAGATACCAAACGCTTTTCTATGCAAAAAATACAATAAAGTCATTGGCGTGTTTGATGTTCGCAAAACATTTTCTCATTATGAAGCTGTAACTTTATAGATTAAGGAGATGAATTCTCATGAGTTATGGATGGGCAACTGTTTTCACTTTAGCGGCATGGTTTGCAGGGCTTGTGATTGATGTAAATGTGCGGGTCGGCGACCTCGGTTTACGAACCGTGCTTCCCGTCATCGTGATGGGGTGCTGCGTTATGAAGTACATAAAGGGCAATAGCAAATAATCTTATCTCGATAGACGATGCAGCCGTTCTCTTTCAGAGCGGATGCCGTGCACCGCCCGATGCCGGAGCTTCCTCCGGTAACGATGACCACCTTGTTGGTTTCTTCTGCCATGATTTTCCTCCTGAATATGTTGACCTGGTTCGAGTATACCGCATCGCAAGACGACTGTCTATACGGATAGCCGGATCGTGGAAAAGTACAGGGATCAACTTGCGCAAATTTTCACGCAGATTTTTTACACAGCCAATGCCAATTAGCACTTGAAAACGAAACGCTGCGCAAGTATACTATACTAGCTATACTGTACAAGCTTGATCAAAAATCAGTATGCCAGTTGACCATAAAAGACATACCAGAATTGAAGTGCGCGGCAGAATCAAAACCCTACGAGGATGAAAATGAAATTCGATAGAAGACTTACAGATGAAATCTACACTTCCGATACGGTAAGGCTGGGAAAAGATGCATTTCAGGCCATGCAGGAGACGATCTATCATAATGGCGGTGTCGGAACCATTACCGGGTACTATGATGCCGAATTGTCGATCCTGTCGGTCAGTGATCTGTTGCTGCATAATCTGAACCACAGCTATGCATCCCTGATGGAGCAGACAAAGGGTTCGCTGAAGAATCTTTTCTATAAGAAAGATGCCACATTCCTCGACAATGCGCGCTTTCGTCAGATCAAGGGCGAAGGAGAAGGCCGGATCCTTACAGCAGATGGCTCTCCCGTCTATGTGCGTCTCTACAAAAAAGATGCAGTCGATACGGATGGAACACCAATCTGGATCCTGTCAGTACAGATGAACTGGGCGTATGAGAACCTTGCGCTGGTCAATGAATCCATCCATTCGGCACTATGGTATTTTGAGTGTAATGAAAACGGTGAGATCATTCATGTGAACTGGAGCCATGCGTTCCGGCAGATCCTTGGTTATCATGACATTCTGGATTTTCCGAATAAACTGGATTCGTGGTCGAACCTTCTGCACCCGGAGGACTATAACCGGGTAATGCAGCTGCTTTTGGAAACGATTGCGGACAAAACCAATACTACAAAATATAATGTTGAGTACCGACTGAAAATGCAGGATGGCCAATACCACTGGTTCCGGGCATCGGCGGAGGTGATACGCCGTCTGGATGGCTCGGCCAATCGAATTGCCGGAATCATCAGCAACATTGACGCGGAAAAAAGAAGCCTGATGCAGGCGCAGCGGGCAGCGGCATTCCACCGCGCATTCACCAGCGCAAACCTCTGCGAATACTATGTAAATCTGGAAAAGAACACCTTTGATACTTTCAAAGTGGAGCCTTCTCTGATGACGGCCTTTGAGCAGAACCACACATGGGATGGACTGGTCCGATTCTTTGTGGATAACTATGTGGTGGAAGAGGATAAAAAGTCTGTAACGAATTTCTATAATCGCGCCTACATCACGGAAAAATTAAAGGGGCTGGAGACGGAGCTGCGTCAGGAGTGCCGCATCGTTCTGAATGGGGAGGAACGATGGGTCAGCAACGTGGTCATGCGCGGTGAGATCGAAGATTCCGAATATGCGATGATTTTTCTGCGGGACATCACAGAGTCCAAAGCAGAGACGGCACGGCGGATGCAGATGGCCTCAGATAACGCATCGATGGATCTTTTGATCAAGAGTATGGTGCGTCTGCTGGACCGCTTTGTCGTCTGCGATCTGGAGAATGACCGGTATCGGTTCTATAATCTGCAAGGCGACATGATCTACGCGCCGACGGGAACCTACCATGATTTTGTGGAGCAGGTGGCTGCAAAGTATAAGACACTGGAACCGCTGGACGCATTGGCCGCTTTGATTTCACCGGAAAATATCCGCAAGAATTTGCAGGATGAGAACGACATCTACAAATTTGAATACTGCTCCATAGATGAGAACACCTATAAGATCGCTTCCTTCATTCCGCTGGAGTGGGATGGCACAAAGCTGGTCAAAGCACTGTTGGCCTCTATGGATGTGTCACAGGAGAAAAAGGCCGAGATCGAATCCCATAAGGCACTGAAGGATGCGTACCGGGCGGCGGAAAACGCAAGCCGCGCCAAGACAGAATTTCTCTCCAATATGTCCCATGATATCCGTACACCGATGAATGCAATCGTTGGCTTGACCGCCATTGCGGGCGCGAATATCGAGAGTCAGGACAGGGTGGTCGAGTGCCTTGGCAAGATCACAAAATCGAGCCGTCATCTGTTGGGACTGATCAATGAAGTGCTGGATATGGCCAGAATCGAGAGCGGGCGAATGAGCCTTGCCGAGGAGGATTTCAGCCTGCCGGAGCTGGTCGATAACCTGCTCACCCTCACAAAACCGGCAATCGACGAGCACAAACATCAGCTCGAAGTCCATGTTGAGCACATCGAGCACGAAGCTGTCTGCGGCGACAGTCTGCGCATCCAGCAGGTCTTTGTGAACCTGATGAGCAACGCCGTCAAGTATACCCCGGATGGAGGAAACATCACCCTTACGATCAAGGAAAAACCGAACGGTTTCTCGGCGCTTGGCTGCTACGAGTTTTCCATCGAGGACAACGGCATCGGTATGACGCCGGAATTCCAGAAGATCATGTTCGAGCCGTTCAGCCGGGCAGACGATCACCGGACGACCAAGGTGCAGGGCACCGGTCTTGGCATGGCCATTGCAAGAAACATCGTCAACCTGATGAATGGTGATATTCAGGTCGAAAGCGCTCCCAACAAGGGAACGAAGATCACGGTCACGGTCTATCTGAAGCTTCAGGAGAACGAGAAGGAACAGGAAAAAGAACTGCTCGATCTGCCGGTACTGGTCGTGGACGATGACAAGACCTGCTGCGAAAGCACCGTTGCGACCCTTCAGGAAATCGGCATAGCGGGCGAATGGGTCCTGACCGGTAAGGAAGCTGTGGAGCGCTGCTATGTGCGTCATGAGACCAACAGCGACTATTTTGCGGTGATTCTGGACTGGCAGATGCCGGAAATGGACGGTATTGCAACCGCCAGAAAAATCCGGGAACGGGTAGGAGAAGAGGTCACGATCATCATCCTGACTTCCTTTGACTTCAGCGAAATTGAAGAAGAAGCCAGAGCGGCGGGCGTGAATGCGTTTATGGCAAAACCGCTGTTCCGTTCCCGTCTGACGGCAACTCTGCGGCAGTTTACATCCGGGAAGAAGGAGAAAAACGCCCGGAACTATCTGGAAGACTTTGCGAAGGAAAACTATGCGGGCAAGCGGATCCTTCTTGTGGAAGACAATGCGCTGAACCGTGAGATCGCAACCGAGATCATAGGCATGACGGGCGTGACCATTGACATTGCCGAAAACGGAAAAATTGCAGTCGAAAAGGTGATGGAAGCGCCAGAAAAGTGGTACGATCTCATTTTTATGGACATCCAGATGCCCATCATGAATGGTTACGAAGCCACTGCTGCGATCCGTGCGCTTGCCGGCAGCCGGGGCAAAGTGCCCATCATTGCCATGACGGCAAATGCCTTTGCCGAGGACGTGCAGCTGGCAAAGAACACCGGCATGAACGAGCATATCGCCAAACCGCTTGATTTGAATAAGCTGAACGATGTGCTGAAACAGTGGCTGTGATCTGTGCATTGCCGTAAGGTGTGTGATATTGGGTTGAGAATAAGGCTGAAGCCCCAATTGCTCCAGCCAATGTCAGAGTCTCTTATCGCAAGTCAAGAAATTAGCGCAACATTTAACAGCATATTTGCGATATGCAATTCAACGTTGCTGCTGTTGCATTAAAAAGTTGAATTGCTATCATTGTCCATCAAAAATACGTTGGTACGTTTTACACTGTGACGATTCAAAAAAAAACAGAGGAGAGATATTTTACTATGATCTACAAAAAGCGATACGGTCAACCGTTTGATACCGAAAGTGTAGTGGGTTCTTTTTTGCCCATGATGGAAACGATACCCTATCTGACCAAGGAGCCGGATGGTTTCTCCTATGCCATGGGGCCGCAGGATGTCCTGTATGGTCTTGGCGAAAACGTCCGTGGTATCAACAAGCGCGGGTGGGTGTACGAAAGCAAATGCTCCGATGACGGCAACCATACCGAGGGCAAATCCTCGCTGTACGGTGCTTATAATTTTATGATCGTGTCCGGCAAGGATACATTTGGCTTTTTTATCGACTACCCGGGCAAGGTCACCTTTGACTGCGGCTACACCGACCTGGATACCTTACGCATCACGGTGGCCGAGGAAAATTACGATTTCTACATCATTGAGGGCGAAAGCCTGACCGATATTGTGCACCAGTTCCGCCAGTTGGTGGGGCGCAGTTATATTCCGCCCAAATGGGCTTTTGGCAACGCCCAGAGCCGCTGGAGCTACATGAACGAGGACGAGGTCCGCGAGGTGGTGGCAAATTACCGTGCCAATCATATGCCGCTGGACGCTGTGGTTCTGGATATTGATTACATGGAGCGTTACAAGGACTTTACGGTGGATGCGCAGCGCTTCCCGCGTTTTGCAGACTTTGCCGCCGAGATGAAAGCGCAGGGCATCCATCTTGTCCCCATCATCGATGCAGGAGTCAAGGTCGAAGAGGGATATGATGTGTACGAGGAAGGCGTGAAAAACGGCTACTTCTGCACGAATCAGGATGGCACCCCCTTTGTAGCCGGTGTGTGGCCGGGACGGGTACACTTCCCCGATATGCTCAACCCGGAAGCCCGCGCTTGGTTTGGCAGTCAATATAAAGTTCTGCTGGATCAGGGGATCGAGGGCTTCTGGAATGATATGAACGAGCCTGCGATCTTCTACGCAGAGGAAAGACTGAAAAAGACCTTTGCTAAAATTGAGGAATACAATAAGCAAAACCTGGATATTTCCAGCTTTGCTGCTTTTACCGGCATGGTGGCAGAGCTTTCCAACAACGAAAACGATTATAAGCTGTTCTACCACAACACCAAACAGGGGCGTATGCGGCACGACAGGGTACATAATCTTTTTGGTTATAACATGACCCGTGCGGCGGGCGAGGCTTTTGAGCGGCTGGAGCCGGACAAGCGCATTTTGATGTACTCCCGTTCTGCCTGCATCGGGATGCACCGGTATGGCGGCATCTGGACTGGCGACAACCATTCTTGGTGGAGCCACATTCTGCTTGCGCTGCACATGATGCCCTCCCTGAATATGTGCGGCTTCCTGTACGAAGGCCCCGACATTGGCGGCTTTGGCAGCAATACCACGGAGGATCTGGTGCTGCGCTGGTACGGCTTGGGCATCTTCTCTCCGCTGCTGCGGAACCACTCTGCCAACGGCACCCGCCGGCAGGAACCCTACCGCTTTAAGAACAAGGCTGCCTTTGCCGGTATTTTACAGCTGCGCTACCTGCTGCTGCCCTACATTTACAGCGAGTACATGAAAGCTGCCCTGCACGACGGCATGTACAGTATGCCGTTGGCGTTCGCCTTCCCGGAGGACGACTTTGCCCGCCGGGTGGAGGATGAGGTGATGATCGGTGAAAGCCTGTTGATCGCCCCGGTATATGAGCAAAATGCCCGAGGTCGGTATGTTTATCTGCCGGAGGAGATGCTGCAGGTGCGGGTAAAGTGCAGCGAAAGCAACCGCATCGAAACCAGCGTGCTGCCGGCAGGCCATCATTACATTCCGGTGGAGCTGGATGAAGTGGTGTTCTTTATGCGCAAGGGACACCTTCTGCCCCTTGCCAAGGACAGCAAAAAGATCCAGAGCGTTGCCGATGTGGATTTTGCAGATCTGCGCCTGCTTGCCTATGCTCCCGATGGTGCATCCTATGAATACTATACCGATGACGGCGAGACAAAGGATTACGACAAGCCGGAACATTTTGTGCAGATCACGCTGGATGCGGATGGAAACGCAAAGAGCAATCGTGCTACGGTCAAAGTAGAAGGATAATCGTCAGTCATTACGCAGTTCCTACAGAGTGGCAGCGTTTCAGCTTGAAATGCTGTCACTCTTTTTTGTTGTCTGAATCACAGATATCGGTTCTGTTTGAGCTGTTTCATGAAGTCGTCGGGTACCCGCTGTGTGCTGGGAAGTGGCTCAAGGATAGATTGGCGTTCACAGCGACATTTGTGAAAAGAGCATATCCTGTAGGGATGAGCTTTGCAACACCGAAAACGGACGGATGATCGTGGAGCTGTATCTGGGCAAGCAGGAACATCACGTCTCCAGAATTTTGTACTGAAAAAAAGGGCTGCTGCACAGGGAACAGACCTTGTGCAGCAGCCCTTTATGGTATGTAGGAACTCAGTCTTTCTTCTCGGCGGTGCGGGCAAAGAAGTTGGCGAGGACGGCACCGGAAATGTTATGCCACACAGAGAACACAGCGCCGGGGATGGTTGCCAGCGGATACTGTGCAAAGTGGGCGGCAGCCAGAGAGGTGGCCAGACCGGAGTTCTGCATTCCGACCTCGATGGAAATTGCACGGCACTTGGTGGAATCCAGCTTCAGCAGCTTACCCACGCCAAAGCCGGTGAGGTAGCCCAGCAGGTTGTGCAGGATGACCACGGCAAGGATCAGCAGGCCGCTGGTCATGATCTTGGCGGAGTTTGCGGACACAACAGCGCAGATGATGAGCACGATGGCGGTGGTGGAGATCAGCGGCAGCACCCGGACGGCGTTCTGGGTGAAAGCGTGGAAGAAGTGATTGACCACAAAGCCCAGTGCGATGGGCACCAGCACCACCTTGACGATGGACAGGAACATATTCACCGGGTTCACATCCACTCGCTGACCGGCATACAGCAGGGTCAGCAGCGGGGTGAGGAAGGGCGCCAGAACGGTGGAAACAGCGGTCATGCCAACGGACAGTGCAACATCGCCCTTGGAAAGGTAGGTCATCACGTTAGAGGAGGTGCCGCCGGGGCAGGTGCCCACCAGAATGACGCCGATAGCCAGCTCGGTGGGCAGGTGGAACACCTGGGTCAGCGCCCATGCCAGAAAGGGCATCAGGGTGAACTGCGCAATGCAGCCGATGATCACGTCTTTCGGGCGGCTGAACACCACCTTGAAGTCCTCCGGCTTCAGGGTAAGACCCATGCCGAACATAACGATGCCCAGCAGGGTGTTGACCCATGCGGTCTTTACCACGCTGAAGGTGCCGGGGAACAGCAGAGCCAGTGCCGCTACCACAATGACGATGGCGGCCATGTACTTGCCCACAAAGTCGCTTACTTTTTCCAATGTTTTCATGATGAAATCTCCTTTTTCAAAACACTTGTTTTTGCGGATGCAAAGGCAATGAAACATCCGGAAAATGGCTTTCCCGCAAACAAAAACGCCTTTGTCCCCTACGGTTCGTAAGAGACAAAGGCGTATAAACTCCTCTGCGGTACCACTCTTATTGCCGGTGCAAAGCCCGGCCCCTCAGTGCGCATCCAACAATGCGCGGCCCGTGATAACGGGGGCCTGCCGTTCCCGCTTACTGGGGCGTAGATACCGCCCATTCAGCCGGAAAGCTCGGAGAGGATCTTCCCACGGATGCCCTGCACTGCCTTGCACCATCCGGCAGCTCTCTGCAGCATTCTTTCCGGGTACTCTTTCTCGTCATAGCCGAATATTTCACTGCCACGGAGTATACTCCTCTGCCGGGTCGAAGTCAAGAAAAACGACCCCTCTAGTTTTTCATCTGATTCACACCGGAAGTGAAAGTTGCTCACGCAATAACTGCTCCGGTGTCCCCAGCAGGCGACAGCCACAACAATGGCGGCGGTGGTGGCGGAGACGGCAGCGGCAGCGGCTGTCTCATCGCCATTGCGGTGGTCGTGGTTTTGATTCTGATCGTCATGGGCGGCTGAAGGAATCCCCACAGGCTATATGCTTCCTGTGGGGATTTTTTGAATCTGCTTGTAGAAACCGGCAGTTTGTGGTAGGATGGGACTAAAGAAAAACAGGAGGGATAGTATATGGTTTTACTGGTTGTGGATACACAGAAAGGTATCGTGGATGAACGCCTGTATGCGTTCGAAAAGTTTGTCAGCAATGTTAAAGAACTGATCCGGACCGCTCGCGAACAGGGGATAGAGGTCATCTATGTCCAGCATGACGATGGGCCAGGGACAGGCTTCTCCATCGGGGACGACGAGTTTGAGGTCTACTCTGAGTTCACACCGCTGCCGACCGAAAAACGGTTCGTCAAGACCGTCTGCAGTGCATTCAAAAAGGAGAGCGGCCTGCTGGAATATCTGACTGCAAAAGGCGAAAAAGATGTGATGGTCTGCGGCATCATGACGGACTTCTGCATCAATGCAACGGTGGAGGCAGGCTTTGAGCATGGCCTGCACATGATCGTTCCTGCCTACGCAAATTCTACGCAGGACAATGAGTATATGACAAGGGAGCAGAACTATCGCTATTATAATGAGTTCCTCTGGCCGGATCTCTATGCAGACTGCGTACCGATGGATAAGGCGCTGGAATTGCTCAAAAAGTGAAATGGAGTGAGTTTTGAAATACAGAGAGATCGTGGACGGCATTTTTCTTGACCGTCCCAATCGTTTTATTGCCCATGTAGATGTGAACGGCACAGTGGAAACCGTCCATGTCAAAAACACCGGGCGGTGCAGGGAACTGCTGCTGCCCGGTGCGGCGGTGCGTCTGGAAGTGTCGGACAACCCGAAACGCAAGACAAAATACGACCTTGTGGCGGTACGCAAGCAGAAACTTGGCTGGGTCAATATGGACAGTCAGGCACCCAACAAGGTGGTAGGAGAATGGCTCTCAAAGCAGGAGTTTGACCTTGTCCGGCCGGAGTTTACCTACGGAAAATCCCGCATCGACTTCTACATGGAAAAGGGCGAACAGAAATACCTGCTGGAAGTCAAAGGCTGCACACTGGAAGTGGGCGGTATCGGTTATTTTCCGGATGCGCCCACCGAACGGGGCGTGAAGCACTTGCACGAGTTAGCGCAGGCACAGCGGGCAGGGTATCGGTGCGCAGTGGCTTTTGTGATCCAGATGGAAGGCATCACCGAGGTAAGGCCGAATGTTGACACACAGCCGGAGTTTGGCACAGCGCTGGCCGAAGCGAAAGCCGCAGGCGTGAGCGTGTTGTTCCTGCTTTGCCATGTCGGGCGGGACAGCCTGGAAATCGTGGAGCAGAGAGAAGCGTAAAAAGGGAGGGAATGAAAGGACACTCTGTTTGCGTTCGTTCGATCATGAAGAAGGATCTCACAGAGATTGTTTTTATCCTTGACCGCAGCGGCTCTTTTTCGTGCAGGAACGTTTCTGTAGGGAGAAAGTGTGGTATACTGAACTCGACGAATCGGAATTTACTTCTACTTAGACATACAAACTGTTGACAGTAAAACTCCTATATAGTATTATTTGATAAAATACT
>ENA-USUJ01003414-USUJ01003414.1-human-gut-metagenome-genome-assembly--contig:-NODE-3414-length-10754-cov-4.878805_pt1 | contig 10754 bp, 9 predicted proteins | sample MGYA00250061_ERZ773398 | MGnify/ENA primary metagenome ERZ773398 (study PRJEB29103, sample SAMN06111992) | human gut metagenome | biome: human gut; feature: ankylosing spondylitis patient; material...
TTCGCTCGACTATTTCATCGTCGAAAACACCCGTTCGGCGCGGCGCTTCCTGTCGAAGGCCGGCATCGCGCGGCCGATCGACACGCTGGAGTTCCGCGAGCTGAACGAACATACCGTCGCCGGGCGTGAGGTCGAAGAGCTGGTGAAACCGCTCGTTGAGGGCCGCTCGGCGGGGGTTGTTTCCGAAGCGGGCGTGCCGGGCGTCGCCGATCCCGGGGCACTGGTCGTCGAGGCGTGCCACCGCCACGGTATCCGCGTGGTGCCGCTCGTCGGGCCGTCGTCCGTCATCCTGGCCGTCATGGCCTCGGGGCTCAACGGGCAGTCGTTCGCCTTCAACGGCTACCTGCCCGTCAAGCCGCCCGAACGGGTGCAGGCGATCCGTCGCTTCGAACGCCGTGCGCAGTCCGAACGCCAGTCGCAGCTCTTCATCGAGGCGCCTTACCGCAATGTGAAGCTGATGGAACAGCTCCTGCAAACCCTTGCCCCCGAGACGCGCCTGACGCTGGCGATGGACATTACCGCTCCCGGCGAATATATCCGTACGCTCCCCGTGCGCGAGTGGCGGTCGGTGCGGCTGCCGGAAATGAACAGGCACCCGGCGATTTTTATCATCGGGTAGGCATGGCCCGGCGGTTGGTATACAATTTGTTCGAATATAAGACGGAAAATCTGAAAAACACGAGATATGAAAAAGGAAAAAACTTATAATGAGGCTGTTGGCGGCGACGAAGGATTCGTTCCCGGTGAAGGTTACCCTTCGTGCGACGGCGAACCCTGTGCCAATGTGTCAGACGATTCGCAGGACGGGACTGACACAATGGCAGACGCTGCCGAAGGCGGCGACAAGGCCGGAGCAGGATCGGATCTGACGGCGGCGCTGGCCGAGTGGCAGGATAAATTCATCCGCCTGCAGGCCGAATTCGATAATTACCGCAAGCGTACGCTCAAGGAGAAGATGGACTTGGTGCAGACCGGCGGCCGTGACGTGCTGCTGGCGATGCTCCCCGTGCGCGACGACGTGCAGCGTGCCGTCGATGCCATGCAGAAGAGCGACGACATCGAGGCGCTGCGTGCCGGCGTGATGCTTATTTCACAGAAATTTACCGATACGCTCCGCCAGAAAGGGGTCACCGAGATCGACGTCAAGGGCAAGGAGTTCGACGCCGACCTCTGCGAGGCGGTGGCTAAATTCGCTGCCGGAGAGGAAATGCAGGGTAAGGTCGTCGACATTGTCCAGACGGGTTACATGCTGGGCGACAAGGTGCTGCGTTTCGCAAAAGTTGTTGTAGGAGAATAATGCCATGGCAGAAAAGAGGGATTACTACGAAGTGCTGGGCGTCCAGAAAAACGCTAACGCTGACGAAATAAAGAAGGCTTACCGCAAGGCGGCCATCCAGTACCACCCCGATAAAAACCCGGGTGACAAGGAGGCCGAAGAGAAATTCAAGGAGGCGGCCGAGGCATACGATGTGCTGTCGAACCCCGACAAACGTGCCCGTTACAATCAGTTCGGCCCTGCCGGAGTGAGCGGTGCCGCGGGTGGCGGGGCAGGCGGCTTCGGCGGGTTCAGCGGCGGCGGTTTCTCGATGGAGGATATCTTCTCGCAGTTCGGCGATATTTTCGGCGGACATTTCGGCGGGGGCGGGTTCCGTTCGTCGTCGTCCGGCGGCCGGCGCGTGAACCGCGGCTCCGATATCCGCATCAAGGTCAGGCTGACGCTGGCCGAGATCGCCAACGGCGTCACCAAGAAGCTCAAGATCAACAAGACCGTCGCCTGCGACAAGTGCGGCGGCTCGGGAGCCAGGGACGCCAATTCCTATTCGACCTGTTCGACCTGCAACGGCACGGGCTATGTGACGCGGGTGGAGAACACCTTCTTCGGCCGGATGCAGACGCAGGGCGTGTGCCCCACGTGCGGCGGCACGGGCAAGGTGATCACCGCGTCGTGCGACAAGTGCAAGGGCGAAGGCACGCTGCGCGGGCAGGAGGTCGTGGAGATCAAGATCCCGGCCGGCGTGGGCGAGGGTATGGTCCTCACCGTCACGGGCAAGGGCAACGCCGCGCGTCAGGGCGGCGTGAACGGCGACCTGCAGGTGGTGATCGAGGAGGAGCGCAACCCCGAACTGGTGCGTGACGGCAACGATCTGATCCACAACCTGAACATCACCGTGACGACGGCCCTGTTGGGCGGTACGGTCGAGGTTCCGACGGTGGACGGGCGCGCCAAGATCAAGATCGCCCCGGGAACGCATGCCGGCAAGGTGCTGCGCCTGGGCGGCAAGGGACTGCCCGACGTGAACGGCTACGGTCGCGGCGACGAACTGGTGGTGGTGGACATCACCGTTCCGTCGAAACTCTCGGCCGAGGAGCGAAAACTCGTCGAGCAGTTGGCCGCGCAGCCCTCTTTCCAGAAGGCGGAGTCGGTCAAGAACCAGAATATTTTCGAACGGATGAAAAGCTTCTTCAGGTAATAATCCGGGATGAATTATCAATCGTTCGTACATTGATTCCGGCTTGTAATTGGCGGCGGAATGCCGCGTTTGCAAATCTGACCCACCCCTAAACCCCCGCCTGAGGCGGGGGCTTGTCGCAATGCAACCACAATAAAGAGAGTCATGCAATAAAATTGCGAAGATATTCGTATCTTTACAAAAAATAGAACGACCATGTTAGGCTTTACCCCTTTCAAACGGCACCCGAACAAATTCAATTACATCCCGCGTTATTACGACCCCGAGAAGGAGGCCCGTGAACAGCGCCGTGCCGAGTTGCGCGGCGAGCGCGCCGAGGATGCCGACCGCGAATACCAGCCCGGACAGTACATCCGCACCCAGCGCGAAGCCCGGGATGCGCGGCGTTCGAACGAGGAGGAGCGGGGGCGTATCCGTGTGCTGAAGATGGCCGCGGGGGCCGTGCTGGTGCTGCTTTTCATCTACCTGCTCTACCCGAAGCTGGCCGATGTGTTCCTGCGCGCGCGGACCGCACCCGCGACCGAAACGCAGCAGGTCGGGGAGGAGGAGTTCAATCCCTATGCGCCTATTAGGGTCGTTCCCAACGATTACGAGGAGTAAATGGCAGACAAGATCAGATTATTACCCGAGGTCGTTGCCAACCAGATCGCCGCGGGCGAGGTCGTCAACCGGCCCGCCTCGGTGGTGAAGGAGATGATGGAGAACGCCATCGACGCCGGGGCGACTTCGGTGAAGGTCAACTTCCGCGACGGCGGCAAGGACCTGATCCAGATCGTCGACGACGGCTGCGGCATGTCGCCCATCGACGCGCGCATGGCCTTCGACCGCCACGCCACGAGCAAGATCGGGGCCGTGGAGGATATTTACGCCCTGCACACGTTCGGATTCCGCGGCGAGGCCCTGGCTTCGATCGCCGCCGTGTCGCAGGTCGAACTGCGCACCCGGCAGGCCGGCGACGAGGTGGGTACGCAGACCGAGATCAACGGCGGGCAGTTCGCGGCGCAGAACCCGGTGATGTGTCCCGTGGGTTCGCAGTTCTTCGTGCGCAACCTTTTCTACAACGTCCCGGCGCGCCGCCGTTTTCTGGACAAGAGCACCACCTCGGCGTCGCAGATCAAGGCCGAGTTCCAGCGCATCGCGCTCTGTAACCCGCAGATCGCCTTCGAACTCTACGCCAACGACGCTCCGGTCTATACGTTGCAGGCCGGATCGCTGGCGGGACGCATCGTCGACGTGGTGGGGCGTCACATCAAGCAGAACCTGCTGGAGGTCGAGGCCGACACTTCGATTGCCTGCATCGAGGGATATATCGGCCGTCCGGCTGCCGCCAAGAAACGCAACACGGAGCAATACCTTTTTGTCAACGGGCGCTTTTTCAAGAGCACCTATCTGACGAGCGCCATTCTGAAAGCCTACGAGAAGCTGATTCCCGAGAGCTGCCAGCCCTCCTATTTCCTCTACCTGACGCTCGATCCCGGGCGTATCGACGTCAACGTGCACCCGCAGAAAACCGAGGTCAAGTTCGCCGACGAGGAGGCCGTGTGGCAGACCGTCAACGCCGCCGTGCGCGAGACGCTGGCCAAAACGGGCGCCGTGCCGCTGATGGATTTCGACCGGGACAGCCCGGTGGAGATTCCCGTTTTGCAGAAAGGAGCCGTGTACAGCGAGCCGTTGGCCATGTCGAACAGCGACTACAACCCTTTCCGCGAGGAGTATATCGACCCTTCGGCGCCCGATCCCAACGAGGATTTCACGGGCTTCGACGTGCCGTACCGCGACGGCGGGGTCGTGTCGGACAGGGCGGCCGGAGGATTGCGCGCCGGCGGAGTTCGGAGCGCAGCGGCGTAGTTGCCGCAGGCCGGGGCGGGCGGATTCGCACGGCCGGGTGCGGACGCCGGGGAGTTCGAGGAGTTCGAGTCGGGCGGCGGTTTCGAGATCACCCCTTCGGGCGGCGGATTCGACGACAGCGCCCTGGATTTCATCCCTTCGTCGGCCGTTCCCGAGCAGCAGCGGTTCGACATGCCGCAGCGTCCGGAATTCACCGATGCGCTGCCGCTGCCGGGCGGATATGTCGCCGCTCTGCTGGGCGGCCGCTTCGTGGTGGTCGACGTGCGGCGCGCCCGCGAGCGGATTCTTTACGAGGATTACCTCCGGATGCTGGGCAACGGCTCGTCGGTGAGCCAGCAGTTGCTGTTCCCCGAACGGCTGGTTCTTTCGGGCGACGAATACGCCCTGCTGGAGGAGAATGCCGTGGAGTTCGCTGCCCTGGGCTTCGACATCGACTTCTGCGGCGAAGGGACCGTCGAAGTGAGGGGCACGCCCGCCGACATGCCCGCCGACGCCGTGGACCGGCTGCTGTTCGACCTGTTGCAGGCCTTTGCGACTCCGGTGTCGCTCTCCGATGTGCGGCGCGAGAAGATCGCCGGCGTGATGGCCCGCTCCGGCGCCAAGGGTGCGGGGCGGACCTTGTCGCGCGAGGAGGCCGCGGCGCTGCTCGCACAGCTGGCCGACACGGGCAGTTTCAGTTTTTCGCCCTCGGGCAAGGCGATCACCGCCGAGATCACGCCGGAAGATTTGCGCGCCAAGTTGGGATAATCCGGCGGAAAAAGAGTTACATTTGCAAAAATTAAAACGCATGAACCGCTATTTTCAGACCCCTCCGGTGGTCAAGAATTTGATAATCATCAATGTACTGGTTTACATGGCCACGGCGCTGCTGCCCGTCGGCGACACGATCATGCAGTATTGCGCCCTGTCGCTGGGAACGCCCTATTTCCATACCTACCAGTTCATCACCTACATGTTCCTGCATGCCAATTTCGAACATATCTTCTTCAACATGTTCGCATTGTGGATGTTCGGACGTACGCTCGAATACGAACTCGGCTCGCAGCGTTTCCTGACCTTCTACATGGTCTGCGGCGTGGGTGCGGCGCTGATCCAGTACCTCACGGCGCTGGCGTTCGGCGAACTGCCGCTGCTGCTGGTCGGCGCGTCGGGCGCGGTGATGGGCCTGCTGCTGGCGTTCGGCGTGATGCATCCCAATGCGGTCATCATGCTGCTGATTCCGCCTATTCCGATGAAGGCCAAGTGGTTCGTCATCATCTATGCCGTCATCGAGCTGTTCCTCGGATGGAGGGGCGTGGGCAACGTGGCTCATTTCGCCCATGTGGGCGGCATGCTGTGGGGATTCCTGCTGCTGCATTGGTGGAAACGCCGGGGAACGATCCGTTTTTAGACGATGGCTCCCGATTACTATAACGGATACGGGGGAGGCCCTTCGGGGAAACGGCGCCGCAGTCTCGTCATGCGGCTCGTCGACCTGGCGCTGACGCTCGTGACGCTGGCCGTGGGCGCGACGATGGTTCTCACCTATTTCGTCCCCTATGTCGATCCGGGCAGCGTGTGGTTCTTTCCCGTGCTGGGGCTGGCCGCTCCGGCGGTCTATGTCGCGTCGGTCGTGCTGACGCTCTACTGGATCATCCGCTGGCGCTGGGTGTGCGCCGGGGCGATGCTGGTCGTCGTCGTGGCGGGGCTTTTCAAGGTCTCGCTCTTCTGGCGTCCTGAAATCCGCCGCAGCTATGCCACGGAGACGGCCTTCGACCGCGCTGCTGTCAAGGTTATGAGCTACAACGTGCGCAGTTTCTACGGCGAGGACGGCCGGAGCAGCGTCGACGACATCCTGCGCCTGATCGAGGAGCAGGCTCCGGACCTGATCTGCCTCCAGGAGTTCAATGCCCGCCTCGCGGAGCAGTCCGAGGAGTTTTCGCTGCTGGGCGAGAAGTACGAGATCGCGCACTTCGGACGCACGCAGGCCCCGGATTCGGTCTACGGCTCGACGCTGACCATCTTGAGCAAATACCGCATCCTGCGTTCGGACACCGTGCTGACGCCTTCGTCTTCGGTCTGGGCCGACGTGATTGTGGGCGAGGACACCGTGCGGGTTTTCAACAACCACCTGCGCTCGACGGCCATCAACGCTTCGGACAACCAGTTCATCACCAGCCATCAGTTTCTCTCGGACACAGCGCGCGAGACCAAAATCCGCAGTATCGTGACCCGTTTGCGCGAGAATAGCGTGCTTCGGGCCGCGCAGGTCGACAGCATCGCGCAGGTCGTGGGTGCGACGCGCACGCGGCGGATCGTCTGCGGCGATTTCAACGATACGCCCATGTCGTATGTCTACCGCACGATGGCGCGGGGGCTGCGCGACGCCTTCCGTGAGTGCGGGTCGGGCTATTCGCATACGTTCCGCGGTTTCTACAACACGCTGCGCATCGACTACGTGTTGAGCGGCGGTTTCGAACCGCTCTCCTACGAGGTGCTTCCGGTCGACTATTCGGACCACCATCCCGTCGTCGTGCGGCTTCGGAAAAGTTCCTGACGAATTACCCGGAAAACGGGATGCCCCGGCGGAGACACTCTTTCCGCCGGTTTTAATTTGCCGGCAGGTGTTGTCCGGAACGATTTTTTTGCTATCTTGTGGAAAAATTCAGCCAATCGTTCGCCATGATCCGATCCCTTCCGCTCGTAAGGAGAACGCTCCTCCTCTCCGTATGTGGGCTGTTCCTTTTCTCCGGCCGGCTTTTTGCCGGAAATCCGTTGCTGGTGCCTTCCGAAGCCCCTTACGGGGCGCCCCGCTTCGACCGCATCCATGCCGCCGACATCATGCCCGCCATTGAGGAGGGCATCCGCGCCTACAAGGCCGGGATTGCGAAAATCAGGGCGCTGGACCCCGCGGAGGCGACTTTCGAAAACGTCGTCGTGCCGCTCGACCGTGCCGACAGCCTGCTGGACGTTCCGCGCGCGGTGCTGGGTTACCTGAAATCGAATTTCGGAGGCGACTCCGTCATCCGGATCTCTCTGGAATCCGCGCAGCTGACCGGAGAGGCATACGACGCCGTGACGCTCGACACGGCGATCTTCCGCCTGGTGAAGGCCGTCTACGACCGGCGCGATGCGGCCGGGCTGGATTCGCTCCAGCTGCGGACGCTCGGCAAGGTCTACCGGAGCTACATCCGCGGCGGGGCGCTCTGCACGCCCGGGCAGAAGGTGCGGCTCAAGGAGCTGAACCGCGAGATTTCGCTCAAACGCATCCGCCACGGGCAGAACATCACGCAGGCGACCCAGGAGTTCGTCCTGTACGTGCAGGACAGCAGCCTGCTCGACGGGCTTGCGGGGACGACCCGGCAGCGTTTCGCCCGCAATGCGGCCCGGCAGGGGCATCAGGGCGTCTGGGCCGTCGGGTTCACGAACGGCGACTATGCGTCGGTCATGGCTTCGGCCACGAACCGCGATCTGCGCAGGAGACTCTACGAGGCCTACACCTCGCGCTGCATGGACGGGAAGTACGACAACCGCCAGTTGTCGGTCGACATCGTCAACCTGCGTCTCGAACGGGCCCGGATGCTGGGATACGAGAACTATGCCGCCTACACGCTGGAGACGAACATGGCCGGAACGCCCGAAAAGGTCCGCGAACTGCTGCTGCCGCTCAAGGACGCTGCCGCGGGGAAGGGGCGTGCGGAGCGTGCCGAACTGGAGGCTTTCGCCGTGAAATACGAGCGGGATTCGGCCTTCCGGCTGGAACCGTGGGACGTGGCCTTCTATTCGGGCAAGCTGCGCAAGGCGAAATTCGGGTCCGAACTGGGGCGCATGCGCAACTACCTGCTTTTCGACAATGTGCTCAACGACGGCGTTTTCTATGTGGCCAACCGTCTTTTCGGAATCACGCTGACGCAGCGCACGGACATTCCCGTTTTCCACCCCGACGTGCTGACCTTCGAGGCGAAAGACGCCGAAGGCCGCCCCCTCGGACTGCTTTATCTGGATTGCTTCGTCCGCAAGGGCAAACGCGGCGGCGCGTGGTGCTCGCGCCTGCGCGGGTATTCGTGCGCCGGAGAGCGGGAGGTGCTGCCGCTGGTGACCATCAGCTGCAACTTCTCGCGTGCGGCCGAAGGCAGGCCGAAGCTGCTGTCGACCTCCGAGGTCAAGACCCTCTTCCACGAATTCGGACACGCTCTGGCGGGTTTCCTCTCGCGCGGGCCGTATCCACAGGTGACGGGCAGCTTCCCGCGCGACATGGTCGAACTGCCCTCGCAGTTGAACGAGCATTGGGCCTGGGAGCCGGAGGTGATGAAACACTACGCCCGCGATTACAAGACGGGGCGTCCGATTCCCGATGCGCTGATCGCGAAGTTCAAGGAGTCGGAGAACTTCCTGAAGGGGCTTTACCTGACCGATTTCTATGCCACCGCGCTGCTCGACCTCGAATGGCACACCGTGCTGCGGCCGGTCGAAGGGTGCGACGTGGCGGCTTTCGAACGGGCGTTCCTGAAACGTTACGACTTCCCGGAGCATACCGCTTTACGCTTCCGGACGACCTATTACAACCACATCTTCGCCAGCAGTTACCCCGCGCAGTACTACTCCTACACGTGGTCGGCGGTGCTGGACACCGATGCCTTCGCGGCATTCACCGGCACGGGCGATATTTTCGATTCCGAAACCGCGCGCCGTTACCGCCGCCATATCCTGACCGAAGCGGGCTATGACGAGCCGCTGGCGCAGTACGTGCGTTTCCGCGGCGCCGTGCCCGACGTGAAGCCCCTGATGCGCCGTTACGGGCTGGCGGAATAGCGGCCCGGCGGAATGAACAGCCCCGGCTCATCGGGCCGGGGCTGTTCCGTTCGGTCACTCTCCGATCTTCTTGCGCGGGTGGACCATGTTTTCGGGTTGCAGCACCTTGTGCAACTCCTCTTCGCTCATCAGCTTATGCTCGAGTACGAGGTCGTAGATGCCCTTGCCGGTTTTGAGGGCCTCCTTGGCCAGCATGCTCGACGTTTCGTAGCCCAGATAGGGGTTGAGCGCCGTCACCAGCCCGATGCTGTTAAAGACCATCCGGCGGCAGACCTCCTCGTTGGCCGTGATGCCGGCGATGCACTTCTCGCGCAGCGTGTTCATGGCGTTGATCAGCATTTCGATGCTCTCGAACAGGCAGTGGACGATGATCGGCTCCATGACGTTCAGTTCGAGCTGTCCGGCTTCCGATGCGATCGTCACGGTGAGGTCGTTGCCGATCACGCGGAACGCTACCTGGTTGACGACTTCGGGGATCACGGGGTTGACCTTGCCCGGCATGATCGACGATCCCGGCTGGCGCGGCGGGAGGTTGATCTCGTTCAGCCCGCAGCGGGGACCCGACGAGAGCAGCCGCAGGTCGTTGCAGATTTTCGAGAGTTTCACCGCAAGGCGTTTCTGGGCCGAGGAGTTCATAATGAAGGCGCCCGTGTCGCTCGTGGCCTCGATCATGTTCGACGCCTCGACGAGCGGCAGTCCGGTGATCTCGCGCAGGTAACGGGTGCAAAGCCCGGCGTAGTCGGGGTCGGCGTTGATGCCCGTTCCGATGGCCGTGGCCCCCATGTTGATCTCGAAGAAAAGTTTCATGTTGGCCGTCAGCCGCTCGGTCTCCTCGGTGAGGTTGGCGGCGTAGGCTTCGAACTCCTGTCCGAGGGTCATCGGCACGGCGTCCTGAAGCTGCGTGCGGCCCATCTTGATGATGCCGGAGAACTCCTCGCCCTTGGCGTGGAACGCCGCGATGAGTTCGCGCAGCGAGGCCACCAGTTTCTCGATGCTGCGCACCAGTGCGATCCTCACGGCCGTGGGGTAGGCGTCGTTGGTCGACTGCGAGAGGTTGACGTGGTTGTTGGGGTGGCAGAACTGATATTCGCCCTTTTCATGGCCGAGGAGTTCGAGCGCCCGGTTGGCGATCACCTCGTTGGCGTTCATGTTGGTCGACGTGCCGGCGCCGCCCTGCACCATGTCGACGACGAACTGCTCCTCGAGTTTCCCGGCGCGCAGCTCCTCGCAGGCCCGGATGATCGCGTCGGCGATCGCCGGGTCGAGCAGTCCCAGGTCACGGTTGGCCATCGCGGCGCCCTGCTTGACGTCGGCCAGGGCGCGGATCAGCTCCGGGAAGAAGTTGAGCCGCACGCGGCTGATGTGGAAATTCTCCACCGCGCGCATGGTCTGCACGCCGAAATAATACTCCGCCGGGATTTCCATTTCGCCCAGCAGATCGTGTTCACGACGGGTTTTGCCCGAAAGTCTGATTTCCGTAAAGTCCATGATCGGTATGTTTTTATTAAAGGTACGCAAAAGCAGGGTGGAGTCCAAGCCGAATCGGGTGCGGTCCGGTAAGACGTTCCGACATCAAATATAATGCTTTTTCCGCCACTTTGTCAAAACAAAAAATCTTGTTAACTTTGTATTCGCTCCGCGGGG
>ENA-USUJ01003419-USUJ01003419.1-human-gut-metagenome-genome-assembly--contig:-NODE-3419-length-10741-cov-4.899569_pt1 | contig 10741 bp, 10 predicted proteins | sample MGYA00250061_ERZ773398 | MGnify/ENA primary metagenome ERZ773398 (study PRJEB29103, sample SAMN06111992) | human gut metagenome | biome: human gut; feature: ankylosing spondylitis patient; material...
CGGGCTGTGCTGAACCCAAAAGGAGCGGCCGTGGCTTTTTACGGAACCACCCGGACGGTGTATTCCGACCGTAACAGTTTGATGAATCGTTATTTTACAAGGTCTGTTTTGGGGAAAGATATGTATGGTCGACGCAATGCAGTAGGAGATGCCGTTCGTTTAGCTAAAGTAGAATTGCTTTCACCGCATTATTGCGAAAATCATGGATATAGTATTTGTTCACATTATAATGACGAATCGGTGAATAAACTCCATTATGTCCTTTTGGGCGATCCTGCTTTGAAACTCGGGGTTCCCGAGTATAAACTCGTGGTAGATAGCATTAACGGGACACAAATTGGGGATGATTTGCCTTTTGCCAATTTTGAGGCGGGAAGTATAGCCCGTGTATCCGGACATGTGACAGATGCTTCAGGTACCCGATTGCCTGATTACTCGGGCGTGCTTTCTGCAATGGTATATGACAGTGAAAGTGTCATTACCTGTTTGAACAATGATGGACAATCGGATACTGCCGTGGTTTATGTGACGCGTGACAAACGTTTGTATACCGGTAGCGATTCCATTAAGCAGGGTGAGTTTACCATTACGTTTCCGGTACCGATGGATATCAAGTATTCAGGAGAGACCGGTCGGGTTTTGTTGTACGCAATCGACAATGGGAAGCGGCGTGAGGCTAATGGGTATACGGAAAATGTGACGGTGGGCGGCAGCAGTGATGAATTGTCCGGAGACAAAGAGGGGCCGAAGATTACGGCTTATCTGAACCGTGAGGATTTCATTTCCGGGGGAACGGTTAACGCTTCACCTTATTTCGTGGCATTGTTGGAAGATGAGAGTGGGATTAATGTGACCAATACGGCTGTGGGGCACGATTTGGAGCTTACGATAGACGGAGATCCTGCTATGACTTATATTTTGAATAATGATTACGTAAGTGACTTCGGCGATTACCGGAGGGGGCAATTGGCTTACGTCATACCTACATTGCCGAATGGCAAGCATACCCTGACTTTCCGGGCATGGGATGTGATGAATAATTCCTCCACCGTGACTTTGGATTTCAATGTAGACAGCAGCCTTAGTCCTGATTTGATAAATCTGACTTGCACGAACAATCCGGCTCGTGAGCAGACTACGTTTATTATGCGGTATGACCGTCCGGGCACGGAGTGTAGTTTTATGCTCGAAGTATTCGATTTTGCCGGACGCAAGCTATGGACGCATACGGAAGAGGGGATGTCGGAAGACGGGATTTACCGAGTGAATTGGAATTTGACGACATCTACCGGCATGCCGCTTTCCACCGGAGTCTATTTATATCGGGCTACTGTGTCTACACCGGACAGTAAGGCGGTATCCCGTGCGAATAAAATCATTATATTAGGCAATAAATAGAAAAGCCTCACGTTATTTTATCATGTGAAAAAGAAAGAAAACCAGTATGAAGAAATATCTGTTTGCTATTTTGTGCCTGTGGTGTGGCACGATGTTATCCCTACATGCACAGGACAAAAAAAATATGTTCAACCCCGTAACCACCAGTGTGACCTCTCAATCCATTGCGCCGGATGCGCGTGGCGGTGCGATGGGCGATCTTGGGGCGGCCACGGAGCCGGACGTGAGTTCGCAGTATTGGAATCCGGCCAAGTATCCTTTTTGTATCGGTCGGGCAGGAGTTGCCGTGAACTATACACCTTGGTTACGTCAGTTGGTCAATGATATTAACTTGGCATACGTGAGCGGTTTCTATCGTTTGGGTGATTATCAGGCGTTGAGCGCTTCCCTCCGTTACTTCTCTTTGGGGGAAGTGTCTACGAGTAGCGATATGTCTTCATCGGATAACATGACCATCAGTCCGTATGAAATGTCGGTGGATGTAGCCTATTCCCGTATGTTGAGCGAAACGTTCTCGGCGGCTGTAGCTTTGCGTTTTATTTATTCCGACATTACTTACGATTATTCGGATGAGACGAGTCCCGGTAAAGCTTTTGCTGCGGACATAGCACTTTATTGGAACCGTTACTTTACGGGGCGTACGCGGGAGTGGAACATGGGCATCGGCTTGAACATCAGTAATATCGGTAGTAAGATTTCTTACGGTGGAGATGATAACTCCGAATTCATCCCGACGAATTTGCGTTTGGGAGTCAATTTCCTCATTCCTATAAATGAGTATAACAAGTTCTCCATTGCGGCTGATGCCAATAAACTTTTGGTGCCGACTTATCCGAAACAGAACGAAGGCGAGGCCGATCAGGATTATACGGATCGTGTACAGCGGGATTATTACGATATATCCCCCATTGCCGGTATTTTCAAGAGTTTTGGTGATGCCCCCAACGGTTTTAAGGAAGAAATGCAAGAGATACAATGGAGCATGGGCTTGGAGTACATATATAATGACCGCTTTTCGCTTCGTGCCGGTTACCATCACGAGAGCGAAAACAAGGGAAACCGCAAGTACTTCACCGTGGGTGCCGGTTTCCGGATGAGTGTATTTTCGTTGGATGCCGGTTACGTATTCTCTACGGCTCAAAGCAATCCGCTCGACCAGACCATGCGTTTCACTTTAGGTTTTGATTTGGACGGTATGAAAGATTTGTTCGGTCGTCGTCGTTAATCGTAAAGGGTAAATCATGGGAAAGATTAGAGTGGGTTTCGGTTTCGACGTACACCGTTTGGTGGAAGGACGTGAATTATGGTTGGGGGGGATACGTTTGGAGCATTCCATGGGGCTGTTGGGGCATAGCGATGCCGATGTCTTGATTCATGCCATCTGCGATGCCCTTCTCGGGGCAGCCAATATGAGAGATATCGGTTATCATTTTCCGGATACGGGAGAGGAGTTTCGTGACATCGACAGTAAAATCTTGTTGCGCAAGACAGTGGAACTGATTGGCACGAAAGGCTACCGTGTGGGGAACGTCGATGCCACGGTTTGTGCGGAGCGTCCGAAATTGAAACCTCATATTCCCGCCATGCAGGTTTGTCTGGCTGAGGTGATGGGTATTGATGCAGACGACGTGTCTGTAAAAGCTACAACCACAGAAAAGTTAGGTTTTACAGGGCGAGAAGAAGGTATTTCCGCATACGCGACCGTGCTTATTGAAAGTTAAAAGTATAGACGCTCATCCAATCGTTGAACTCTTTTTCCATTTTATATCCTGGCTCGGTTTGTAAGTCCGGGCTGTTTTTTGCGCCGTAAACATAGACGGTCGTGTCTTCTTCTGCGACATAATGTCGGATGTCAGTCGTGTGTTCCACGATGGCGATTTCTTGTTTGTCACCGATGAAGTGGGTTATAAGGAGAAGGGTGTTCTTTTCCTCGTGGTCGGGACCGTAAAGCAAGATTCGTTTCGCGTGTGACGGCCATTCTCTGTCCGAGGTACGATTCACGTATTCCATGGGGCGTTCGCACCATGCATAAGCGATAAACGCCGCTACGAATATGCCGGCCAGAACTTTGGGGACGCGCTGCAAGCCCAAGGCGAGATAGTAGGCTACAGCCACTAAACACAGTGGAACGGAAGGGCTGATATACCGAGTCGCTTTCCAGTTGGCCATCCACATGACAACTACGGCCCATGCCATGGTGCATACGAACAACCATGCGCCCGGCAGTCGGTGGGAATGGAACGGTTGTTTCGGTTTACGGACAAGGAGGGTTACCAAGTAGAGAATAATGGCTACTCCCCATACGGGGGTGAGTATGCGCAAGGCGGTGATGTAGCCCAGTCCTATTACGGTAAGCCTCAAGTTGCTAAGCCAGTCGCCGCCTTGCATCTTATCTGCTACTTCCGTTGCGCGGGCATCATGCAGAAAGTTGAAGAAACCTTCATAAAGGAGTACGCATAAGAGCAGGCTGGCTATGCCCAGAACCGGGTAAAAGCCCAAGTCCTTGTAAGCGTGTTGACGGCAACTGTACACAGCAAGGCATAAGAGGGTAAATCCGAAAAACAAGGCATTGAAGTATCCACATGACAATAAGGCGGCTGATATGGCAAGCCCACCCGTAAAAGTACCGGGTGCCCAAAGTGTCTGTTGGTTGTGGATGCGTGCGGCTGCTCGCAGGCACCAATAGGCCCAAAGGACAAATAGCCATTCCGCCATGAGGTATTCGCGAGCCTGTAGGACGTTTGAAACGGAGACAGGATTCATATAGGCCAATAGCAGGCAGAAAGTCGTCAACATGGTCTTTCCAGGAAATAACATGCGTAAGAGGAGTGCCATGGACAGGAAAGACAGGCCGAAAAACACAAGGTTCAACCCGCAACTGCGGCGGATTAGCATATCTGTCGATGGGGTGTCCACTCCTGTCAGTGCACAACGCAGAGCCATATAATAGAGGCTGGCATGCGAGCCGTCCCTATTGTCATGATGTAATGCGGCCAAATCGTCCCACAAACCTTCCAGTCCCCCGCGGTCGTCGATGTAACATTGTTGGCGTAGTTCCTTTCCCGTAAGGATATGTCCGGCCTCGAACGTCTTCTTTCCCCACCCCGGCAGGTTGTAGGCAAGACTGACGGAAGTCGGGTCGTCGATGTACATGTATTCCTTTTCGTGTATCCAGTATAGTCTGGTGAGAAGGGCCAGAAAGAAAACGAGTAGGATGGGCCATGCGTGGAATATCTTTTGTGCCCGGTGGACAGAGAGAGAAGTCGGTTTTTCCATATTTGTTTCTTATAATGTTTGGTTATGATAAGCTTTACGGTAATTCATCGGAGTCAGTCCCGTCGTTTTTTTGAAGATACGGTTGAAATAAGCTTGGTCTTCAAAGCCCAGTTGGTAAGCTATTTCCTTAATCGGAGTCAGTTCCGTCACCAGACGAAGCTGTGCTTTCTCCATCCTTTTCTTGTTGATATAGCATAAAGGTGTCATTTTCATTTCCCGTTTGAAGATTCTGATCAGATGGTCTTTGGACAGGCAGGATAGGGCAGCCAAAGCTTCAATGTCCGGTTTGGCATTCAGGCGTGTACGTATATAAGCCAAAACCCGGGTGATGCGTTCATCAGCTACGTATTTTTTCGGTTGTGCCTGATGCAGGAATTCTGCCAGTAATAGGTAGATGATGCCACGGGATTCCACCCGTGCATACAGTTCCCGTTGTTTGTTCTTCAGGATGTTGCGGGTAAGTGCCGGACTGTTGTCATAATATTGCGGGTCGGTTTGCGTAAGTTCCAAACCCGGGCACAGTTTATACAATTTCCGGATGTAGGAAAGTGTTTCGTTTTCCGTCCGGATTTCTGTCGGGAGTTCCCAGTCTTCCAGAATATCGTGGTCGGATTCGTTATAAATGTGGATATAATAATGGCAAAACTCTCCATGGCAAATGTAACTGTGTGTGGTAAAGGCCGGAATGATATACATAAGCCCGGGATGCAAATCTTGTTTTTTGTCGGGTAGTTCGATTTGTGCATACCCTTTCGTTACATAATATATTCGGGTGAACGGGCTACAGATGTTTTTGTAGTTCCAGTTCTCTCTGCAACAAGCTTCCCCGATGTGAAGCACGAGGAAGTGCATTTGGTCGATGTCATTGTTCATAGATTTTGTATTTCGGCTTTTGGGGGCAAATATAGTGAAAAAGCTTTTGAACGGAGAGGCTTACACGATATTTTTTCCTCGTAGGGAAAGATAAGAAGTCGATATAATCCTATTCTTTGACGGCTTAGTACCATTTTTCCGGAGATGGAATCACTAATTTTGCATCGGATGGACAAGAGAGTGTTTTTCCACAATATGATTATTCACAAACTACCTTTAATATTATGAACAAGTATCCTAAGATTGGTATTCGTCCGACCATCGACGGTCGACAGGGCGGTGTCCGCGAAAGTTTGGAAGACAAGACCATGAGTTTGGCTCGGGCTGTCGCAGATTTGATTTCTTCGCACGTGAAGTATAGCGACGGTACGCCGGTGGAATGCGTGATTGCCGACGGCACGATAGGGCGCGTGGGCGAGAGTGCTGCCTGTGCCGAGAAATTCGAGCGTGAAGGGGTCGGGGCCACGATTACCGTAACTTCCTGCTGGTGTTATGGCTCGGAGACGATGGACATGAATCCTTATTGGCCGAAAGCCGTATGGGGCTTCAACGGGACAGAACGGCCGGGAGCCGTATATTTGGCAGCCGTATTGGCCGGACATGCCCAAAAAGGATTGCCCGCATTCGGCATCTACGGGCATGACGTACAGGATTTGGATGACAATTCCATTCCGGCCGACGTGGCCGAGAAGATATTGCGTTGGGCGCGTGCAGCCGTGGCTGTGGCTCAGATGCGCGGGCAAAGCTATTTGTCCATCGGCAGCCAGTGCATGGGTATTGCCGGCAGCATAGTAGACCAGAATTTCTTCCAGGAGTATCTGGGCATGCGCAATGAGAGTGTCGATGAAACCGAAATCCTGCGCCGCATGGAAGAGGGCATTTACGACCACGAAGAATATGCGAAAGCCATGGCCTGGACGGAGAAATATTGCAAGACGAAGGAGGGATGGGACAAGAACCGTCCCGAACGGCAGAAAACCCGGGAGCAGAAAGATGCCGACTGGGAGTTTGTGGTGAAGATGACCCTTATCGTGCGTGACTTGATGAAGGGTAATCCCCGGCTTCGTGAGATGGGCTTCAAGGAGGAGGCCATCGGGCATAATGCCATTGCCGCCGGTTTTCAAGGGCAGCGTCAGTGGACGGACTGGAAACCAAACGGCGATTTCACGGAAGCCCTGATGTGCAGCACGTTCGACTGGAACGGTATCCGCAAGGCATACGTGTTGGCTACTGAAAACGACTCCTGTAACGCTGTGGCCATGTTGTTCGGCAACTTGCTGACCGGTTGCGGGCAGATGTTCAGCGACGTGCGTACGTATTGGAGTCCCGAAGCCGTGAAGCGTGTGACGGGAAAAGAACTGACCGGTCTGGCAGCGGGGGGCATGATTCATTTGATTAACTCGGGTGCCACCACGTTGGATGCCACGGGCGAAAGCACCAATACGGCAGGCGAACCCTGCATGAAACCTTGTTGGGAGATGACGGAGAAGGACGCCGAGGCTTGCCTGAAGGCCACCAACTGGTTGCCGGCCGACCGTGATTATTTCCGTGGGGGCGGTTTTTCCAGCAACTTCTTGTCGAAAGGAGGGATGCCCGTCACCATGTCGCGTCTGAATCTGGTGAAAGGATTAGGTCCGGTGCTTCAGATTGCCGAAGGATGGACGGCCGATGTGGATCCGGAAATCCATGAGGTGCTTAACAAGCGTACCGACCCCACTTGGCCTACGACTTGGTTCGTGCCCCGTTTGTGCGACAAACCGGCTTTCCGTGACGTCTATTCCGTGATGAACAACTGGGGAGCCAACCACGGAGCCATCAGTTACGGCCACATCGGACAAGATTTGATTACGTTGGCTTCGATGCTCCGCATTCCCGTCTGCATGCACAATGTGGAGGAAGACAAGATATTCCGTCCGGCGGCGTGGAATGCGTTCGGCATGGACAAGGAGGGAGCCGACTACCGTGCATGTCGGGTGTATGGACCTATTTATAAATGATAAGTGAATAATGTTTAGTGTTGAAAGTTGACAGATTATCCGGACGGGAAACTTGTGAAAGTTTCCCGTCCGGTTCTGTCTGTTGTTTTCGACGTTGATTTTTGAATGGCTTTGAAAAAACGAAAGATGATATGATAACCTCAGAACAGATAGAAAAATTCATAATGCAGGCCCACCGTGTGGGGGATGCCGGTTTGACCGTTTGCAGCAGCGGCAACCTTTCCTGGCGCATCGGAGAGGAGGCTTTGGTGTCTGGTACCGGTTCATGGGTGCCCTCTTTGACAAAAGAGAAAGTAGCCGTATGCCGCGTGGCCGACGGGGAAGTCTTGAACGGGGTGAAGCCCTCGATGGAGAGCGGATTCCATCTCGGTGTCCTGCGCGAGCGTCCCGACGTGGATGTCGTGCTCCACTTCCAGTCGCCTTACGCTACGGCGGTGGCCTGTATGAAGGAGATACCCCGAAACTTCAACGTGACGGCGGAGGTGCCTTGCCACGTGGGGAGCGAGATACCCGTGATTCCTTATTTCCGTCCCGGTTCACCCGAGTTGGCGGAGCAGGTGAAGGCAGCTCTGAAAGACCATAATTCCTGTTTGCTGCGCAAGCACGGGCAGGTGGTGTGCGGGAAGGATTTCGACCAGGCTTTCGAGCGTGCCATGTTCTTCGAGATGGCCTGCCGCATCATCGTGCTCTCGGGAGGCCGTTATGAAGTCCTTTCGCAGGAAGAAATAGACGATTTGGAAACTTATATATTGGGCAAGAAACCATGAGTACGTTCTTGGCTGTGGATTTCGGAGCCGGAAGCGGACGGGTGATAGCCGGGCGCGTATCCGGCGGGCAGTTGGAACTGGACGAATTGCATCGCTTCCCCAACCGGCAAGTACGGCTGGGCGGACATGTGTACTGGGACTTCCCTGCCTTGTTCGAGGAGATGAAAGAGGGGCTGCGCCGTGCTGCGGCCAAGTATGCCGATGTGGAAAGCATCGGCATCGACACGTGGGGTGTGGACTACGGGTTGGTGGACAGGGCCGGCAATCTGATGGGGAATCCTTTGTGTTACCGTGACGCTTCCACGGCCGACACCCCGGAGGAAGTGTTCGCCCGTATAGACGAGGCAGCGCATTACGCCGAAACCGGCATACAGGTGATGCCCATCAATACGATGTTCCAGCTCTATGCCCGGAAAAAAGAGAATGAGGCTTGGTTGCGCGAAGCCCGCCATTTGCTGTTCATGCCCGATTTGTTTGCCTATTATCTGACCGGCGTGCCCGGCAATGAATATTGTATCGCATCGACATCCGAACTTTTGGATGCGCGTAGACGCACATGGAACATGCCGCTGATACGCGAACTGGGTTTGCCGGAACATCTGTTCGGCGAGTTGTTGGAGCCGGGAACTGTCCGTGGGACGTTGTGCCCGGAAGTCGCTGCCGAGGTCGGCCTGTCCCCGGGAGTCAAGGTGGTGGCCGTAGGTTCTCACGATACGGCCAGTGCCGTGCATGCTGTTCCTTTCCGCAAGGGAAAGGAGGCGGTCAGTGCTTTTCTCAGTTCCGGCACGTGGTCGTTGCTGGGTGTCGCCTTGGACGAGCCTGTGTTGACCGAAGAGGCCCGCCGTGCAGGGTTTACCAACGAAGGCGGCGTGGGTGGACATATCCGCTTCCTGCAAAACATCACGGGTTTGTGGATATTGCAATGCCTCGTCCGTCAATGGGAAACTCGTGGATGGCGTGCCGGTTACGATTTCCTGATAGCCGAGGCGGAGCAAGCAGAAGATGTTTCGTCCATAGATGTCGATGCACCGGATTTCAAGCATCCAACTGATATGGAAAAGGCCATTGCGGACTATTGCCGGGCCCGGGGAACGAAAGTGCCGGTCACGCAAGGCGAATATGTGCGTTGCGTGTTGCAGTCGTTGGCAGAGCGTTACCGGATGGGGATACAACAAATGAATGCCCTGTTGCCCCGGCCCGTGGAGTGCCTGCATGTCATCGGCGGCGGATGCCGCAACCGCTTGCTCAACCGTCTGACGGAAGAGGCTACGGGCATTCCTGTACTGGCCGGCCCGGTAGAGGCTACGGCCATCGGCAACCTGTTGGTGCAAGCCGAAACGTGCGGAAGAATCAAGAATAAGAACGAAATTCAAATTATAATCTAAAAAAATATGAAAGGTTATCAAGTAAAGCAATATAACGCACCTGTTAAGCGTTATTGCCAGACATTGGAATTGCGAGACAATCCCGAACTGATTGCCGAATACCGTCGGCGCCATAGCCGTGAGGAAGCTTGGCCGGAAATCCGGCAGGGTATCCGTGAAGTGGGTATTTTGGAGATGGAAATCTACATATTGGGTACCAAGCTTTTCATGATAGTCGAAACTCCGCTGGACTTCGATTGGGATGAGGCCATGGCAAAACTGGCCACACTACCGCGCCAACAGGAATGGGAAGATTATATGTCTGTGTTCCAGAAGGCCGCCCCCGGTGCGTCTTCGGCGGAAAAGTGGCAACCGATGGAGAGAATGTTTTACCTTTATGAGTGATTTTAAACTTTGATCTAATATCAAAAAAACGAAAATATGAAAGATAGTCGGAAAATTCCAGTTATAGGCGACGGTACATGGGCTGCCGTGGTTCCATTTTAGCTTGTGGGGAGAGTCTGTGTGTCGGCTCCCATTGCCGCGCCGGCCATAAGCGCGGCACCGATAAGAGTAAAAATCTTTTTCATATCGTTGGGTTTATGTGATTATCGGGTATTTATTATGTATCTAAAAAACTCTTTGAGGGGGCGGAGGGCATCCGGAATGAGATACGTCTATTGCAAAGGCCGGCTATCTGATTATTGACAGATACGTTTTTATCAATTCTATACTCAATTCTATATTTGGCTCCATTCCGGTGCCGTCCGTCCCTTCACGGTTGTAATTTTACTTAAGAATCTGCTTGCGTACCGAGCCGTCGGAGTAGCGGACTATATAGATGCGTCCGGGTGCCGGATGGGCTATGCGTGCGCCGTCAAGGCCATATACTGCCTCGATGCTGACTGCCTCTGTGGCGTCAATCTCCCCCACTCCGGTCGGAATGGTCACGTCGGTGATGTTCTCGAAGTTTTTCCATGGCTCGGCTGCCTGATAGGCGCTCAGCGTGCCTGCCGGCACATGTACTTTAGTAGTGGAATAGAGCCGTGAGATGAACGATGTGGCC
>ENA-USUJ01003420-USUJ01003420.1-human-gut-metagenome-genome-assembly--contig:-NODE-3420-length-10739-cov-4.703714_pt1 | contig 10739 bp, 9 predicted proteins | sample MGYA00250061_ERZ773398 | MGnify/ENA primary metagenome ERZ773398 (study PRJEB29103, sample SAMN06111992) | human gut metagenome | biome: human gut; feature: ankylosing spondylitis patient; material...
CACGAACAGCAGAAAACCCGTGAGAATGAGCATGAGGCCGATGAAGAAGGTATGATAGTAGAGCTGCTCGACCTTGTCGTTGATCGGCAGGATCAGAAACAGCGGCAGCGTCGCCAGAATGATCATGAGCACCATGCGCGCAGCGGGAAGCTCCTGCTGCCGCTGCGCGGCTGGCAGACGCGTGTTGCGGAAAAACGCGAACACCTCACGCACCATGGCCACAATGTCCCGCCAGTAGACGATACAGATGGAAATAAGCGTGCCCAGATGCAGCAGAACATCGAAAAACAGATGACCGTTTTCCGTCGTAGACATATGAAACAGGTTTTGCAGGATGGACAGATGGCCGGAGCTGGAGATCGGCAGAAACTCTGCGATGCCCTGCACCAGACCGAGTATAATCGCATTCCAGATGCTCACGGACATACCTCCCAATGTGCAGATATGAATGTTTGATTATAACACGATTTCCTTCTCATCACAAGAGAAAACGGGCATAGTGCCCGCCTTCCCCCGTTATATCCGGTCACACCTGCGTGTCGCAGTAGGCCGCCAGCACACCGCGGTAGGTCATCCAGCAGTCGAACTTTGCCACGAGCTCGAACGGCGAATGCATGCTCAGCACCGGCACACCGGCGTCGATGGTGTCGATGTTGCGGTCGGCCATAAACTTGGCGATCGTGCCGCCGCCGCCCTGATCGACCTTGCCCATCTCGGACAGCTGCCAGACGACGCCGTTATCGGCAAACAGGCGGCGCAGATAGGCCACAAGCTCAGCCGAGGCGTCGCTCGTGCCGGACTTGCCGCGCGCACCCGTGAACTTGCAGATGCCCATACCATAGTTGAGCTTGGCCTCCGTGCGCTTGGCGCTCACTTCGGGAAAGCTGGGATCAAAGGCCGCGCAGACGTCCGCCGAGAGGCAAAAACTCTTGGCAAAGCAGTGGCGCAGCGCAACATCCTGCTGCTCGCAGAGGTCGGCCATGAAGGCCTCAAACGCCTGCGACTGCATGCCGGACACGCCCTCGGAGCCGATCTCCTCCTTATCGGCGAGGATGCACACGGCCGTACGCTCCGGCGCGCCGTCAAGGTCTAGGATGGCACGCAGCTCAGCGTAGGCGCACACGCGGTCATCCTGACCGTAGGCGCCGATCATGCTGCGGTCAAAGCCGATGTCGCGCGCCGGGAACGCCGGCACAGCAGCCAGCTCCGCCGACAGGAAGTCCTCTTCCGTGATGCCGTACTCATCATAGAGCAGCGACAGCACGGCGAGCTTCACGCGGTCGCGTCCCTCGCCGGCATACGGCATACTGCCGATGACGATGTTGAGCGCCTCGCCTGTGATACCCTCTTCCATGGTCTTGCGCATCTGATCCTTGCCGAGGTGCGGCAGCAGATCGGTGATGACGAACTGCGGCTCATCCGGCTCGCGGCCGATGGCAATGTCGACCGTGCTGCCGTCCTTGAGCGCGACCGTTCCGTGCAGCTCCAGCGGGATCGTGACCCACTGGTACTTCTTGATGCCGCCGTAATAGTGCGTCTTGAAATACGCCAGCTCCGAATCCTCATACATCGGCGTCTGCTTGAGGTCGAGGCGCGGCGAGTCGATGTGTGCGCCCGCAATCACGCAGCCGTGGTCGAGCGGCTGCTCGCCAAGGACAGCCAGCATAAGCGCCTTGCCGCGGTTATTGACATACACCTTCGAGCCCGGCTGCAGCTCCATGCCGAACGTATACGGCACAAAGCCCGCGTCCTCCGCCATGCGGATCGCCTCCTTGACAGCCTCGCGCTCGGTGCGCGCGGCGTCGAGAAAGCGCTTATACCCCTCGGCATAGGCAAAGATCTCACCGGTCTGCTCGGCGTCGATCTGATCGTACCCGTTCTTCGGACGGTAAAACAGCTTTTCCTTCCACTGCTTGACTTCCTTATCTTCGCTCATGAGAGCACCTCCTGTATCAGTTGATGGCAGCGGCGCTGAAAATCGGCGAGCGTGCCGCCGTTATCCAGCACATAGCTGCAATGCTTGGCAAACCATTCGTTGGGCTTCTGCGCGTCGATGCGCGCCTCGGCATAATCGCGCGTCACGCCCTCGCGCGCGATGAGCCGCTCGATACGCACCTCGCGCGGCGCCGTCACGCCGATGGTAACGGTGCACAGCTCCGCCAGTCCGCTCTCGATGAGCGCGATGGCGTCGATCGCCGCGACCGTGCCGCCCTGCCGCGCCCACGCGCGCAGGCGCGCGCGCACCTCGGCGCGGACATACCGGTGCGTGATGGCGTTGAGATCGCCGAGCGCCGCCGCGTCCGCGAACACGACCGCGCCGAGCTTTTTTCGCTGCAGCGCCCCATTTTCTATTGTACCCGGAAAACGGGCGTTGATCTCCGCAAGCATGGCGGCATTCGATGCCAGCAGCTCGTGATACACTGCGTCGCAGTCGATGACGAGCGCGCCCTGCCGCTCCAGCTCCATGAGCGCGGTCGTCTTGCCGCAGCCCGTGCCGCCCGTGATGCCGATGATGTGCATCTTGCGCACAAGCGCGTCCCAGACAGCATCGTCCGGCACGGCGGCGGCACGCAGGATGCGGTACGGCGTGCACGAGAGATCAACGAGCGTGGACTCCCGCCCGATGCCGCAGGGGCCGCCGTCGATGACGGCTGCGATCTGTCCGTCAAAATACGCCAGCACATCGTCCGCCGTTTTCGGGCTCGGCGCGCCGGAGGGATTGGCCGACGGCGCGGCCAGCGGCAGCTGCGCCGCCTCAATGAGCGCGAGCGTGGCCGGGTGATCCGGACAGCGCAGGCCGACGGTCTGCCCGCCCGCGCGCACGATCTCGGGCACGCAGGCTCTGGCGCGCAGCACGATCGTGAGCGGCCCGGGCCAGAAGGCCTCGGCCAGCGTATGGGCCGCCTGCGGCACGGGGTCGCAGTAGCGCGCCATCGCCGAGGCATCGTGCACCATCAGCGACAGCGGCTTGACGCTCGGCCGGCCTTTGACTTCATAGATCTGCGCGACGGCCTTGGGGTCGAGGCCGTTTCCGGCAAGGCCGTAGACCGTCTCCGTCGGGACAGCGACGAGCTGCCCGGCGCGGATGGCATCTGCCGCCTGCGCGATCTCGGTTGTGATCCGTTGTGTTTTCATGCTTCCTCCACGGATACGCGCAGCTTCTCGGCCTGATCGGCCAGCGTGAGCGCATCGATGATCTCATCCAGATCGCCGTCGAGCACCTGATCGAGCTTATAGAGCGTCAGGCCGATGCGGTGATCCGTCACCCGCCCCTGCGGGAAGTTATAGGTACGAATGCGCTCGTTGCGCATCCCCGTTCCGACCTGACTGCGCCGCTCGGCCGAGCGTTCGGCGCTCTGCCGGGCGCTCTCGGCGGCATACAGGCGCGAGGCGAGGATCTTCATCGCGCGATCCTTATTCTTATACTGGCTGCGCTCATCCTGACACTCGACGACCGTGCCCGTCGGCAGGTGCGTGATGCGGATGGCGCTCTCGGTCTTGTTGACGTGCTGACCGCCCGCGCCGGAGCTGCGATAGGTGTCGATCTGCAGGTCCTTCGGGTCGATGTGCACCTCGACGGCGTCCATCTCCGGCAGCACGGCCACGGTGGCGGTGCTGGTGTGGATGCGTCCGCCGGTCTCCGTCTCCGGTACACGCTGGACGCGGTGCACCCCGCTTTCAAACTTCAGGCGGGAGTACGCCCCCTGCCCGCTGATGAGCAGGCTTGCCTCACGCACGCCGCCGAGCTCCGTCTCGTTGAGGTTCGCAAGCTCGGTCTTCCAGCCGTGCGCGTCGGCGTACATGGTGTACATTCGATAGAGACTATGCGCAAAGAGCGCGGATTCTTCCCCGCCGACACCGGTGCGCAGCTCCAGAATGACATTGCGGTCATCGTTCGGGTCGCGCGGCAGCAGCAGCACGCGCAGCGTCTGCTCGAGCTCCGCGCGGCGGGTCTTGCCGCTCTCGAGCTCTTCGCGCGCGATCTCGTGCAGCTCGGGATCGCCGAGCAGTGCCTGCGCCTGCGCGATCTGCGCCTCACAGTCGGCATAGGCGCGGTACGCCTCCACGACCGGCTGCAGCTCGCGCTGCTCGCGGCAGAGTCCGGTAAACACCGCGGGGTCGGAATAATACGCGGGGTCAGCCAGCTTGCTCTCGAGCTCACTATACCGGTTTTCAATTTGTCGCAGCTTTTCGAGCACACTGCCGCCTCCCTCGTTGCGATATTCGCTCAATGTATCAGTTTACCACAGCGGCGCAAAAATGTAAACAGGCCGCAGCACGCAAAAAAGCGCCGGCCATAGGCCGGCGCTTCTCGCAAAAACAGAGAGACTCGTCAAAAATGCAAAACAAAAGAAAATGTAGGTTAGGTAAAGAGGAGAGAGTCGAGAGAATATCGCAATAAGACAGATGGGTATCGTTTACACGATGCGGTTGACGAGTTCCTCCCCGTGGATCTGGCGGAGAATGTTCTGATAGCCGATGCTGAAGCAGCGGATGACGGTTTCGCGGGTCGCCGCGCCGAGGTGAGACGTGGTGATGACCTTCTCCATCTTCACGAGCGGATCGTTGGGATCGAGCGGCTCCTTCTCCCACGTATCGATGGCAGCACCCCAGATGGTGCCGTTCTGCAGCGCCTCGACCAGTGCCTTGTCGTCGATGACGGCGCCGCGTGCCTCGTTGACGATAATGGCGTTCGGCTTCATCATGGCAAGCTGCTCCTTGCCGATCATGCCGCGGGTCTGCTCGGTCAGCGGGCAGTGCAGGGACACGACATCGGACTCGCGCAGCAGCGTCTCGAGGGAAACATATTCGCAGTTGAGCTTCTTCTCCATTTCCTCGGGCATACGGTACGGATCGCTGTAGATCAGCTTGCAGTCCCAGCCCTGCAGACGCTGCATGACCATGCGGCCGATGGCGCCGCCGCCGACAATGCCGACCGTCTTGCCGCGCAGCTCATAGCTGTCGTGACGCCAGGTCCAGCTGTGCCACTCGCCCTGCTTGCAGCGGCGGTCGATCATGCTCAGGCGGCGCATGCAGGCGAGCATGAGCGCAATGGTGAACTCCGCAGTCGTGGAGGCGTTCTCACCGGCGGAGTTGCACACCGGGATGCCCTTTTCCTTGGCGTAGGTGATGTCCACGTGGTTATAGCCGGTCGCGGGAACATGGATGAGCTTCAGATTCTTGGCACGGTCCATCTCCGGCTTGCCGATCTTGCAGATCGAGGCCAGGATGTAATCAGCGTCCTCAAAGTCGCCCTTTTTGCCGTTTTTCACGGGGTACAGGAAGCGGAGGTCCAGCTCCTTCGGGCAAAGTTCAGAAATCAGGGTCTCCATTCCCTCCGTCGGGAGTTTTTCACAATAAAGAACTACGTTCGGCATAGGTTTTCCATTCCTTTCTTTCTGTTTCTGTTCTGTTTTCTTCTTTCGTTTAGGCACCGCGCCTGCTCAGGGCTTCATGGTGCCTGTGGCCAAAAACCGCTGGTGCCAGGACAGCGCCTGGGCCAGATCATGCGGCGTCTGCTTTCCGGCCGCAACGTCGAGCGCGTGCTCGTAATATTCACGCAGCATGGGCCGGTAATCCGGGTGCGCACAGTTTTCAATGATGAGCTCGGCACGCTCGCGCGGCGTCTTCCAGCGCAGATCGGCGATGCCCTGCTCAGTGATGATGACCTGCACATCATGCTCGGTCTGGTCCACATGCGACACCATCGGCACGATGCAGGAGATGAGACCGCCCTTGGCAACGGACTCCGTCGCGAAAATGCACACGCGTGCATTGCGCGCAAAGTCGCCGCTGCCGCCGATGCCGTTCATCATCTTGGTGCCCATGATGTGCGTAGAGTTGACGTTGCCGTAGATGTCCACTTCGATCGGGGTGTTGAGCGAGATCACGCCGAGGCGGCGCACCACCTCCGGATGGTTCGTGATCTCCTGCGGACGCAGCAGGATCTTATCCTTGAAGAAATCGATGTTCTCATAGAAACGGCGGCGGTTTTCCTCGCCGAGCGCGATGGAGCTGGTGGACACAAAGTCAAACACACCCTGCTCAATCAGGTTCAGCGCCGAATCCTGCATGACCTCGGTGTACATGCTCAGGCCATGGAAGCCGCTCGAGGCGAGGCAGCTGAGCACCGCGTTGCCGACGGAGCCGACACCCGACTGGATCGGGCCCGGATTCTCCGGCAGACGGCCGGCGGCGATCTCTTGCTTGAGGAATTTGACGACGTTCTCGCCGATGGTCCCGGTCGCCTCGGAATAGGGCTTGAACTTCTGCGGCTCGTCACGGCGGTCCGTGAGAACGATCGCCGCGATCTTCTCCGGCGGGCACGGGATGTACGGAGTGCCGACACGGTCGTCCGGCTTCGTGATCGGGATGATGCGCGCATGCGGCGGCAGGCCGATCTCGAAGATGTCGTGCATACCGACCAGGCCCTCCGGGAGCGTCTCATTGACCTCCACGATGACCTTATCGGCATTGCGCACAGCCGCATCTGCACTGCCGCCGGAAGCGGCCAGGTACAGGCCCTGCTCGCTCACCGCCGTACATTCTACCACAGCCACGTCGATTTTGGGACCGGTATGTTGATTCATGTGCATGGGAAAATGCGAGATGTGCACATCACTGTAGCCGACCGTGCCGGCGTTGATGGCATTGCGCAGGTCCTTATGCGACTGGTGGGCGTAGCGCTTTTTGACCAGGCCGGCGCGCACCATTGCCCCGTCGATCTCGTCGCCGACGGCGGCGCCGACGCAGATGGTCAGGTCACGCGCGTGGCCGGAGCGCACCAGTGCCTCGGGAACGGCCTTCGGATAGCCGACGCTGGTAAAGCCGCTCACGCCAATGGTCATGCCGGTCTGGATAAATTGCGCCGCCTGGTCCGCGGACATGATCTTGCTTTTCAAGAGTTCCGGTACTCTTTCCATGGGTTCCTCCTGATTGTTGAATTCGTTGACGGCCGGCAGATCAGGCGAGATCCGCCTTGCCGTGCTCGTAGCCGAACTGCAGCGCCTTGAGGTTGAGATCGACCACCTTCGGGTTCATGACCGCACGGATGGCGTTCTGCGCATTCTCAAGCGAGATGTCCGGATTGTGCGCCACGATATAGCCCATCATGACGATGTTCGTGCACACGACGCGGAAGTTTTCCTCAGCGTACTTCGTGGCCGGGAACAGGAAGACCTGTTTGGCCGGCGTGCCGGAAACGTCCTCCGTCGTGACAAACGTGCTGTCCACAAACAGGCGGGTATCGGGGTTGATGTCGCCCTTGAATTTATCAAAGCTGGGCTTGTTGAACGCAACGAATGAGTCGAGCTTATCGGCCTTGACGTAGTCGATGCGCTCGTCGGAAACGACGAGCTCCGCCTTGCAGGCGCCGCCGCGGGCAGCGGGACCGTAGCTCTGCGTCTGCGCGACTTCATAGTTGTTCTGCACACCATAAGCGTTTGCCAGCAGCACCGCCAGGGAGATAACGCCCTGGCCGCCGGAACCGCCGAATCGAAAATCCTTACGCATGGTTCTGTCCTCCTCTTATTCCTTGGTGACCTCGATGCAGACATCGGGGCAGGTACGCTCGCACATCTTGCAGGTGATGCAGGCATCCGGGTTCTGGGCATACGGCATCAGGTAGCCGCCGCTGCTGCGCTGCTCACCGATGGCGAGCACGCCCTTTTTGCACGCGCGCACGCACAGTGCGCAGCCTTTGCACCATTTGCTGTCGATCGTGATCTTCATTTCTTCGCTGCCTCCTGTTTCTCTGCCTGCACGTCGCAGAGCTCTTCCTTGTGCGTGTCTTCATACAGCACGCCGAGCGTGATCTTGCCGTCCTCGGACACGCTCTCGCCGTTTTTGGCATTGCAGACCTGCGCTGCGTACCAGTCGTACATTTCGGTCGGGGTCTTGAAGTTGAAAATGTTGCGGCCGGCAGTCGTCGGGCACGGGCTGAGCACCTCGATGAACGAGAAGCCCTTGTGCTCCATAGCACTGACGATGATGTGCTGGATCTGCACGGGGTTGGTGACACTGGCTCTGGCATAGAACGTGGCGCCGGCGCCAGTCACGAGCTTGTACATGTCAAACGGGTGCTCCTCATTGCCGAGCGGAGAGGTCTTGGTCGTGGCACCGTAGGGCGTGGTCGGGGCGCGCTGACCGCCGGTCATACCATAAATATAGTTGCTCATCATGATGACGGTCATGTCCACGTTGCGCTTGGCAGCGTGAATAAGATGGTTGCCGCCGATGCCGGCACAGTCGCCGTCGCCGGAGAACACGACAATGCGCTTATCCGGGTTGACCGCCTTCAGGCCCTCGGCCTGCGCGAGCGCTCTGCCATGCAGAGTGTGCAGGCAGTCGAACTTCAGGTACACCGGGCTCCAGGAGGAGCAGCCGATGCCGCTGACGAGCGCCATTTCATTTTCCTTTATGCCGAGTTCATCGATCGCGCGGATGAAGCTGTTGACTACGATGCCGTGGCCGCAGCCGGGGCAGAAGATGAACGGAAGTGCTTCCTGACGGATATATTTTTCTGCGATGCTGTTCATATCACTTCACCTCAACAATCTGATTGTAAATCGCGGTCGGTGCCGGGAACACCCCGCCGATGGAGCTGAACGTCTCCACTTTGTCATAGCCGACGACGCGCTGCACTTCGCGGGCGTAGTCGCCGACGTTCATTTCCGCAACGATCACGCGCTTGGCGTTGGCGCAGGCGGCACGGATCTCTTTTTCCGGGACGGGCCAGATGGTATTGAGCTTGAGCAGGCCGACCTTGTGCTGCTCGTCGCGCGCGCGGCGAACGGCGGACAGAGCGCTGCGGCTGACGGAACCATAGGCCACGACCACGGTCTCGGCATCATCCAGGAAGAAGCCTTCCACGGATGTGATGTCGTCGATGTTGTCGAGGATCTTGTCGCAGTAACGGTGGATGGCAGCGGCGCAGACCTTCGGATCCGTGCCGGCGCGGATACCGCGCTCGTCATGAAGCTGGCCGTCGACGAGGACGTTGTGGCCCTCGAAGCAGCGGATACGCGGCGGGATCTTGTGCTCATCAGGCTGGAAATACGCAGTGCACTTGCCCTCGAACTTCTCGTCGAAGATTTCGACCTCGTCGGGGATGACGAGCTTCTCGCGGGTATGACCGACGGTCTCGTCGGAGAGTACGAACACCGGCACGCGATACTTATCCGCCAGGTTGAAGGCGCGGACCGTGAAGTCAAACGTCTCCTGCACGGACGACGGCGTAAGGGCGATGATCTCATAGTCGCCATGGCCGCCGTAGCGCGCCTGCATGACAGCGTCCTGCGCCGTGCAGGTCGGCTGGCCGGTCGCCGGGCCGCCGCGCATGACGTTGACGATGACCAGCGGCGTCTCGGAGACGATGGCGTAGCCAATGCCCTCCTGCATCAGGGTGAAGCCCGGACCGGACGTGGCCGTCATGGCACGCGCGCCGCCCCAGCTGGCGCCGATGACCGCATTGATGGAGGCGAGCTCGTCTTCCATCTGCATGAACACGCCACCGGCGGCGAACATCTTGTCGGACAGATATTCGGGGATCTCCGTTGCCGGAGTGATCGGATAGCCTGCCATGAAGCGGCAGCCCGCTGCCAACGCACCGGCCGCACAGGCCTCGTTGCCCTGCATCAGCTTCGGGCCGCTGTTGCTTACTTTTTGCATACTCATAAGCCATAACCTCGTTTTCTCAAAAATTGAATGGTTTCCAGATAAAAAAATCCGGCAAAAGGCAGTCTGGCATCGAGCGCGAGCAGACTGTTTTTTGCCGGAAGCATATCTCTTATGCTGCGCGCGGAAACGCGCCGCCAAAATACGCCAAGCAGATATGAAATTGGTTCCACGCGGATGTTACCCAACATTGGTAAGCACACTGAACCCGGGCCAGAACGTGATAAGTGCCCAGCCGATGACGGATACCGCCAGCACCATGACGACAGTGAGCACGATGCCGCGCACAAACATGTACCGCGGGCTCAGGCCGTAACCGATCGGTATCGAACGGATCGACGTCGGCAGCGTGTAGGACAGGTTATACGACACGGTCGCGACCCAGAGATACGGGATCACGGGCAGGGAGAGGCCCTGCGCGATCCCGATCACGATCGGGATCGTAACAGCGGCGCAGGCCGTGTTGTTGATCACGTCCGAGAGGACAACGTTGAGCGTCACAATGATCAGGACGAGCAGGAACGTATTGTGCACCGGGAACCGGGCGATCAGTCCGGCAAACACCTCCGACGCGCCGCTGCCGTTGACGAGCGCACCGAGCGCAGTGCCGCCGGCAAAGAGGAAGAACATGCCCCACATCAGGTTCTGTTCCACGTGCTCCCACGTGATGATGGGCTTTTTCTCCTCGTCACGCAGGAAGAACATGAGCAGGCCGCCGATCAGAAACACGAAGCCGGGTTTGAGCCCCGGGAACTGCCGCTGATACAGCTGCCGCGTGAACGCCAGCAGCGCCGCTGCCGCAAACACGATCAGCGAGATACGCCCTGCGCGGCTGAGTTTCGGCAGGCTTTTGCACAGATCACTGAAATATGTTTTCGAGCCCTCAAGCGTTTTCTTTTTGCAGGGCAGCAGCAGCAAATATACAAGCGTCAGCACCGTTACCGCCAGTGCGAACGGCCAAAGCGCCCGCACCCAGTCGGTGTACAAAAACTCCGCACCCGTCAGCTCCTCGATATACGAGACCGTGATCAGGTTCATGGCGCCGCCGAGCGGTGTGAACATGC
>ENA-USUJ01003435-USUJ01003435.1-human-gut-metagenome-genome-assembly--contig:-NODE-3435-length-10717-cov-4.388816_pt1 | contig 10717 bp, 8 predicted proteins | sample MGYA00250061_ERZ773398 | MGnify/ENA primary metagenome ERZ773398 (study PRJEB29103, sample SAMN06111992) | human gut metagenome | biome: human gut; feature: ankylosing spondylitis patient; material...
CTGCCAAGGCCGCGAAGTAAGAGCTTCCTAAAGCAATAAAAGAGTGCCATCCTTCGGATGGCACTCTTTTTTGCATCTTACCGCCGCAACCGGAGATTTTTATTGTTTGAAAACCGGTGCTTGTCAAAGAGGGTTCTTTTGATAATTTACAGGATTTCCGTTTCCGTCATAAAAATGGATAACGCCAGCATTTGCGGGTAAGACGATCGCAAAGGGCTGATCGCTGTCGATATCGATCGCTTGTTTGGCGTGGCCATCATCGATTTGAAGCTGCTGCACCTGCTGCTGATTCATGGAAATCAATGCGCGCTCATTAGCACCCTCTGTGGTGAACTCTGCAATTCCTTCCTGGATCTCCGAGAGTTTTCCACCCGCGCGGAAGAAATATCCGAAGGAAAGTCCGGGACGATTTACGTAGACAGAAAAAGTATGATCGCTCCGATCTTGGGGATAGGAGATATAGGCGGCCATCGTATCGGAAACATTTCCCTCAACGATCCAATCCCCCGGAATCTTCTGCAAATTACGAATATCTGATTCCAAATTGGCAGCAGATGTGCCAATATCGTTGTCCATATAAAGAAACCCAAGAAGCAGAACGCAAACAAGAAGAATCCGCAGAACTATTTTTGGAAAAGGCTTCTTCATAAACACCTTCCTCCTAAAATTCCAATTCTACTGGGTGAATCACATATAAGCTGCCTGATTGTCACTTCAAACAACCGCCCCGGCTTACCCGTTCAAAATTCCCATGAATTCCTCGCCGGTGATGGTTTCCTTTTCATAGAGGAAGTTGGCCAGCTCGTCCAGCTTCGTTCGGTTTTCCCGGAGAATATCCAGCGCCTTCTGGTGCTCCCGCTTCACCAGCGCCACTACCTGCTGGTCGATCTTAGTCTGGGTCTCGGCGGAGCAGGCCAGAGAGGCGTCGCCGCCCAGATACTGATTGGTAACGGTCTCCAGCGCCACCATGTCGAAATCGTCGCTCATGCCGTACCGGGTGATCATGGCACGGGCCAGCTTGGTGGCCTGCTCAATATCGTTAGAGGCGCCGGTGGTGACGGAGCCGAAGGCTACTTCCTCCGCAGCCCGTCCGCCGGTGAAGGTGGCAATCTTGTTTTCAATCTCCTCCTTGCTCATCAGAACGTGGTTGCCCTCATCCACCTGCATGGTGTAGCCCAGCGCGCCGGAGGTCCGGGGAACAATGGTGATCTTCTGCACCGGTGCGGAATTGGTCTGCTTCGCCGCCACCAGCGCGTGGCCAATCTCGTGATAAGCCACGATGCGCTTTTCGTGGTCCGTCATAATGGCATTCTTCTTCTGATAACCGGCGATGACCACCTCGATGCTCTCTTCCAGATCCGCTTGGGTGGCGAATTTCCGCCCGTCCCGGACAGCCCGCAGAGCGGCCTCGTTCACAATGTTGGCAAGCTCTGCGCCGGATGCGCCGGAGGCCATGCGGGCGACCTTGTTGAAATCAACATCCTCAGCCACCTTGATCTTCTTGGCGTGGACCTTCAGAATCTCCTCCCGGCCCTTCAGGTCCGGCAGCTCCACCGGCACCCGACGGTCGAACCGTCCGGGACGGGTCAGGGCGGGGTCCAGAGACTCCGGACGATTGGTGGCTGCCAGAATGATGACGCCGGTATTGCCCTCGAAGCCGTCCATCTCCGTCAGCAGCTGGTTCAGGGTCTGCTCCCGCTCATCGTTGCCGCCGTACTGGCCGCCGCTGCGCTTCTGGCCGATGGCGTCGATCTCGTCGATGAACACGATGCAGGGGGCCTTTTCCTTGGCCTGGCTGAACAGGTCCCGGACCTTGGACGCGCCCATGCCCACGAACATCTCCACAAACTCCGAGCCGGAGATGGAGAAGAAGGGCACCTGGGACTCGCCTGCCACGGCCTTGGCCAGCATGGTCTTGCCGGTACCCGGAGGGCCCACCAGCAGGATGCCCTTGGGCATGGAAGCGCCGATTTCCTGATACTTACTGGGGTCATGGAGATAATTGACGATCTCCGTCAGATTCTCCTTGGCCTCGTCCTCACCGGCCACGTCGTCAAAGCGAATTCCCTCGGCGGACTTCACATACACCTTGGCATTGGACTTGCCCATATTGAACATCATGGAATTACCGCCGCCCATTTTCTGCATCAGCTTCCGGGACATGAACTGCCCCAGGGCGATGAAGATCAGAATGGGGGCCACCCAGCTCAGAATATTCATGAGCAGGGAGGTCTGCTCGATCTCCTCGCCGCTGGTAGAAACACCGGCGTCCAGCAGTCGCTGGACAAGTTGGCTGTCCGTGGAGATCATAGCGGTCTTGTAGATGGTTTTTTCATCCTTGCTGGTGAACAGGATCCGGTTGTCGGCCTCCTGAATTTCCGCCCGGCCGATCTCGCCCTTTTCCGTCATGTCCACAAAGGTGTTGTAATCTACCTCCTGGATCTGATACTGGGACAGCCAGGGCATGGCGATGAAGTTGAACAGCATCACCAGCAGCATGGCCACCATGTAGTAGAAGATCAGAGGCTTTTTCGGGGAATGGACCTCATTCATGGATCGTTCCTTCTTTCTCTTGGAGCGGAAACCGACAGAAATTCCGCTTCTGAATTGGTATGTATTCTATGGATAACAGCAATTTTAGCACGGCGTGGAAAGCGTGTCCAGAAAACAATTTGTGAACGAAAAGCGGCTGATTTCATACTTGAGACGAGGTTGATTGGAATTTTTGCCGCTTTTTTCAGATAAGTTCCGGGAAAGGCGGTCTCGGCGGCGATCCATACCCGCGGTTGGCCGCCTTCCTGACAGGAAACAGACCGGGAGACTGCGGCTATCCGTGGGAAATGTTACCGTTTTGATGTAGATTTACGGCAGATCCTGTGGCATACTAAGAAAAATGAAAGGGGGAGACGTTGTGGATACGAAGATGGATCTGCGTCCGCCCATCCGACGCAGCTGGCTGCGCCTGCGGCTGGGAAAGGCGTATTACACCGGGAAGCGCTATCTGCTGTGGTGCTCGCCTAAGTACCGTTGGGCAAAGACCCGGAAGGAAGAGCGGCTCCCCTGTGTCCAGTTCTCCCACGCCACGCCGCTTATGCGCCACCTTCGGGGAGAAGAAATGGTCTGGCAGGAGAATAAGGTGACGAACCTGAGACTGGCCGTAAAGCGGCTGGACGGGCTGATCCTGTATCCCGGCGAGACCTTCAGCTACTGGAAACGCATCGGAAAACCCACCGCCCGGAAGGGCTACAAGGAGGGCATGGTGCTGTTTCTGGGACAGATCGGCGGGGATATTGGCGGTGGGCTGTGCCAGCTGTCCAATCTGATTTTCTGGATGACCCTCCACACGCCCCTGACGGTGACGGAGCGCTACCGCCACTCCCATGACGTGTTCCCGGACGCCAACCGCACCCAGCCCTTCGGCAGCGGGGCCACCTGCGCCTATCCCCATCGGGACCTCATGATCCGCAATGACACGGATCGGCCGTATCAGCTGTGCCTGCGGGTGGGGGAGACCCATCTGGAGGGGGCGTGGCGCTCGACAGAGCCGCCGGCGCTGCAATTCCGGGTCATAGAAAAGGACGCCCGGATCGATCAGGCGTCCTGGGGCGGCTATATCCGGCACAACCAGCTTTGGCGGGAGGTGTATGGCCTGTCCGGTGCGCTTTTGGAGGAGCAGTACCTCTGCACCAACGATGCCATTATGATGTATAGCCCCCTGCTGTCAGCCGCGCCTGCGGATGGCGAATGATACGAAGGAGACAGCAATGCACTATCAGAATGTCCGGGCGGCGAAATTCATCGACCGCCCCAACCGCTTTATCGCCCATGTGGAACTGGACGGCAGCGTGGAGACCGTCCATGTGAAGAATACGGGCCGGTGCCGGGAACTGCTGGTGCCGGGCTGCACGGTCTATCTGGAAAAGGGAACGAATCCCAACCGAAAAACCGCATACGATCTGATTGCGGTGGAAAAGGGTAGCAGCCTTATCAATATGGATGCGCAGGCTCCCAATAAGGTGTTTGCGGAGTGGGCGGCGACCGGAGGTTTCCTGCCGGACGTCACCGCCATCCGTCCGGAGTATACTTACGGCGGGTCACGGCTGGACTTTTGCGTCGAGACGGAGGGACGGCTTCATCTGGTGGAGGTGAAGGGCGTCACACTGGAGGAAAACGGAAACGCCCTGTTCCCGGACGCCCCCACGCAGCGGGGTGTCAAGCACATCCGGGAACTGCAGCGGGCGGCGGAAACCGGCCTTGACGCAGTCCTGTTCTTTGTGGTACAAATAAGAGATATTCACAGCGTCGCACCCAATGACGCAACCCATCCCGCCTTTGGAGAAGCCCTGCGGGAGGCGGCGGCCCATGGGGTTCGGGTGCTGGCCTATGACTGTGATGTGACGCCGGACAGCCTTAAAATTCGCAGAGAAGTTCCGGTGATCCTGTAGGAGGCTTACATCAGTATGGGATTTCTTGAGCTGTTCCTCATCGGCGTGGGACTGTCGATGGACGCCTTCGCCGTGGCGATCTGTCAGGGCCTGTCCATGACGAAGATCAAATGGGGCCATGCCTTGACGGTGGGATTGTATTTCGGCGGCTTTCAGGCATTGATGCCCCTTCTGGGCTGGGTGCTTGGTTCTCAGTTTTCGGGTTATATCCAGCAGTATGACCACTGGGTCGCCTTTATTTTGCTGCTGCTTATCGGCGGCAACATGATCCGGGAGGCCCTCTCCGGCGAGGAGGACGAGGCGGAGGACGCTGCTGCCGATGGAAGACTGGACCATAAAAAGCTTTTTCTCATGGCCATTGCCACCAGCATCGACGCACTGGCGGTAGGCGTGACCTTCGCCTTTCTGGAAACGCCGATCCTCTCGGCTGTCAGCCTGATCGGCGTGACAACCTTCTGCATCTCTGTGGCCGGCGTGGCGGTGGGGTGCTGGTTCGGCGCCCGGTACAAGCAGCGGGCGGAGATCACCGGCGGTGTGATCTTAGTGCTGCTTGGCTGTAAAATCCTGCTGGAGCATTTAGGACTGCTGTCATTTTGATGAAATGTGTCGCGTCCCGGCGGTTTCCGTTCTGAAACTGTTAGGGGACACGCAATGAAGCTGATAGATAGAACGGAGGACATACTATGCCGGAACCATACAGCATTTCACTTTTAAATGATTCCTTCCCGCCGCTGATCGACGGCGTGGCCAATACTGTTGTGAACTATGCCCAGGAGCTGACAAAGCTGGGGGATCGGGCCATCGTGGTGACGCCGGAGCATCCGGATGCCGATGACAGCCGCTTTCCCTTTCCGGTGGCCCGCTATCCAAGCGTGGATACCCGGCGGCTGTTCGGCTACCTGGCGGGGTATCCCTTTTCCCCGGAGACCCTGCGGCAGCTGAAGGAGCAGAAGGTGGACCTGCTCCACAGCCATTGCCCTGTGATGTCCACGATCCTGGCCCGGTCCATCCGGGACGTGGTGGACGCGCCGCTGGTGTTTACATACCACACGAAGTTTGATGTGGACGTAGCTAAGCTCCTCCGGGGGCGGCTGCTGCAGGAGAGCGCGCTGTATGTACTGGCCTCCAATATCTCCGCCTGCGACGAGGTGTGGGTGGTGAGCCACGGCGCGGGGGAAAACCTCCGGTCCATCGGCTATCAGGGAGACTATCAAGTGATGGAAAATGGCGTGGATATGCCACGGGGCCGGGTCAGCGAGGAGGCAATCACCGCCGCCACAACGGACTACGATCTGCCGGAGGGCGTGCCTGTGTTTCTGTTCGTTGGCCGCATGATGTGGTACAAGGGACTGCGGATCATTCTGGACGCGCTGAAGCTGCTTCAGGCCGGGGGTCAGGATTTCCGCATGGTGTTCATCGGCAGCGGCGCTGACGCGGCGGAGGTGCAGGAGTACGCAAAGCCCTTGGGCAGCAAGTGCATCTTTACCGGGGCCATCTCCCAGCGGGAGACGCTGCGGGCTTGGTACTGCCGGGCGGATCTGTTCCTGTTTCCTTCCAGCTATGACACCAACGGGCTGGTGGTGCGGGAGGCGGCGGCCTGCGACCTTGCGGCAGTGCTGATCGACGGCAGCTGCGCGGCGGAGGGCGTGACCGATGGGGTGGACGGCTTCCTCATTGATGAAAATGCCGGGTCCATGGCCGCAAAATTGCAGGAGATCTGCAAGCGCCCGGAATGTATGGCTCAGGTGGGCTGTCAGGCCGGGGACCGGCTGTATCTCTCTTGGGGCGATGCGGTAAAGCGGGCCAGAGAGCGCTATGGCATTGTGATGGAGAACTACCGCATGGGCCGGTATGACGATCACCATAGGCCCATGGACGGTGTTTTGAATGCTCAGGGCAGCATGATGGACACACTGGCAAAGCTCCGGGATCTGGGCGACGGTCTGGCAGAGCGGTACCGTGAGGGCTGGGATGAGCACCGGGAAGGCATCCAGGAGCGCCGGGATGAGTTCCGGGAGGAATTTCAGGAGCGCTTGGAAGAACACAGAGAAGGCCGACGAGCCTTCCGCACAGAACTGAAGCAGAAGGGCGAAGCCCTCTGGCAGAAGCTGGACCGGTATCTGTAAGAACCTATAAAATTGCTGACAAACGGGATGCGGTGTGCTATACTGTGCACGGTATCCCGTTTGCTTGGATTTTCCGGCAAATGGCAGGAAACCGCATGAAATTTCGTGTATAAGCAGTGCGCTACAAAATGCACAAATGCCAGTGCATGAAGTTTTCGCGCAGCATTCCGGTTGCCCCGCAGGGGCGCGGGAAAGGCACATTTCTTATTTTGTGATGCTTTTGCATGGCAAAAAGGGAGCGAATTATGGAAAAACGAACAAAACGATGGGGTGACCGGCCGGATGCCTGCTGGATCCGGAATCTGGACGGGCTTCACGCCATCATGCCCCATCTGATGAATAAGCGCACCGACGCCGAGGTCTACGTCAATATGGAATTTGACGTGACGGAGGCCCTGCGCTATATCGAGGAAAAGAACCGGGGAGAGGACGAATACAAGACCACCCTGTTCCACTGTATCCTCATGGCCGTTGCCAAAACCGTATACCTGCGGCCGGATCTGAACCGCTACATCTCCGGACGGCGGTATTACCAGCGCCACGAGATCACCCTTGGCTTTGTGGCGAAAAAGCGGTTTGAGGACCACAGTGAGGAAAAGCTGGTGGTGGCCACAGCCCCGGAGGATTGGACCCTGACCGCTGTGACCCGTCAGGTGGTGGGGAAGGTCCACAAGGCCCGGACGGAGAAGAGCGGCGGTGCCAACGGTGCCATGGATATCCTGAAGATCATGCCCCGCTGGTTCCTGATGCTTTTCTTCTGGGGGCTGAAAACCCTGGATTTCTATGGGAAGGTGCCTGCTGTGCTGAAGGAGGATGATCCCAACTTTGCCAGCGTGTTCCTCACCAACCTGGGGAGTATCCAATGCCCCAGCGTGTACCACCATTTGAACAATTACGGCACCAATTCCATCATGATCGCCATTGGCACCATGCACAAGGCGGAGAAGATCGCCGCTGACGGCACCCGTCAGGTGCGGGACGTGGTGGAACTGGGGATCACCTTGGACGAACGGGTGGCGGACGGCTTCTATTTCGGCCGTTCCCTGAAAATCGTGCAGCACCTGATGAGCCACCCGGAGCTGCTGGACAGACCCTTGAAGGAGGCCATCGACCTTGACTGCTGAACAGACAAAAATCGCAGAGGAATCCCATGTGAAAGCGCCGTGGCTGAATGTTTACGGCGTGGTGCCGCCCCATCTGGATTACCCGGACTGCACCATGTATGAGGCCGTGGAGCGCTGCGCGGGAACCTATCCCAACCACACTGCCTATGTGTTCATGGGCCGGAAAACCACCTACCGCGCTATGGCGGCGGAAATCGACCTCTGTGCCCGGGCGCTGAAGGCCACCGGCGTCCGTCCCGGCGACCGGATCACCATGGCTATGCCCAACTGCCCCCAGGCGGTGATCATGTTCTACGCCATCAATCTGGTGGGGGCCACGGCCAATATGATCCATCCCCTCTCCAGCGAGAAGGAGATCGAGTTTTACTTAAAGGAATCCGGCTCCATCTTTGCTGTGACGCTGGATCAGTTTTACCATAAATTTGAAGCCATCCGTCAGAATGTGACACTGGACAACATCATTCTGGCCTCCATTCCGGACGCCCTATCCAAGCCGGTCCGGGTGGGCTATATGCTCACCGAGGGCCGCAAGCAGGCCAAAATCCCCAAAGACGCGCCGGTGCTGCGCTGGAACGAATTCCTGCGCCGGGGCCGCGGCTACCATTGGACGTACCGGGTAGAGCGGAGAGCCGGGGATGAGGCGGTGATCCTCTATTCCGGCGGCACCACCGGCGTCACCAAGGGCATCCAGCTTACGAATCTGAACTTCAACGCGCTGGGAAAACAGATCATCGCCACCAACCCCATGTTCCGCCCCGGTGACAAAATGCTGGCGGTGATGCCCATGTTCCATGGCTTCGGTCTGGGCGTGTCCATCCACTCCATGCTGGTCAGCGGCGGCTGCTGTATTCTGGTGCCCCGGTTCACCCCGGACAGCTACGCAAAGCTGCTGCTGAAATACCGGTGCAACCTGATCGCCGGCGTCCCCACGCTGTACGAGGCGCTGCTGCGGCTGTCCAAAATGAAAAACGCGGACCTGAGCTGCCTGAAGGGTGTTTATTCTGGCGGTGATAGCCTGTCCGTAGAGCTGAAAAAGCGGTTCGACCAGTTCCTCTTTGATCACCATGCCACCATTCAGGTGCGGGAGGGCTACGGCCTGACGGAGTGCGTTACCGCCTCCTGCCTGACGCCGTACCACATCTCCCGGGAAGGCTCCATCGGCATCCCCTTCCCGGACACCTACTATAAGATCGTGGAGCACGGGACGCAAAAGGAGGTTCCCTACGGCACCGAGGGCGAGATCTGCCTGTCTGGGCCTACGGTGATGATGGGCTATCTCCACCACCCGGAGGAAACGGCGCAGACTCTCCAGACCCATGAGGACGGCCTTGCCTGGGTCCACACCGGCGACCTTGGCTATATGGACCCTGACGGCTTTGTGTACTTCCGGCAGCGGCTCAAGCGCATGATCGTCACCAGCGGCTACAATGTGTATCCCTCTCAGATGGAGAACATTCTGGACGCCCACGAGCTGGTGCAGATGAGCTGCGTCATCGGCGTACCGGACCCGCTGAAAATGCAGAAAGTAAAGGCGTTCGTCATGCTGAAGCCCGGCGTGCCCGCCAACGAGGAGACCAAGGCTGTGCTGATGGCCTATATCCGCAAAAACGTAGCCAAATACGCCCTGCCCTATGACATCGAATTTCGGGCGGAGCTGCCCAAAACGCTGGTGGGCAAGGTAGCCTACCGGGTCTTGGAGGAGGAAGAACTGAAAAAGCTGTCCGAGACTGCCCAGGAGCAGTGAACTTTTCCGGATCGGACATAGGATGGGTTCTTTGCAGCAACTCTTAATGAAAAACAGACCATCCCCGCAGGCAACTGCCTGCGGGGATGGTTTTTGCTTGAAACTGTCGATAAAAGCGGTAAGATTTTCACAACGGTAAGGTAGGGCAGCCGTTAACGGCTGTGCTGCTTTATGGATGCTGCATACCCCTTGCGGGTAAAGGCGGTGCGTGGAAATCCGGCGCGGCTGGGCGATTGTGTGTTGAGAGGGTAAGAGTTGGAGGGGGCTTTAGTCCTGACCGGGCACCTTGGGCAGCGTGGCGAAGCTGGCTTCCAGTTCCGCGTCGGTGGGGATGTAGTCCGTCATCTCGCCGTTGTGGAACTTCTCGTAGGCGACCATGTCGAAGTAGCCGGTGCCGGTAAGGCCAAAGACGATGGTTTTGGCCTCGCCGGTCTCCTTGCACTTCATGGCCTCGTCGATGGCCACCCGGATGGCGTGGCTGGACTCGGGGGCGGGGAGGATGCCCTCGATCCGGGCGAACTGCTCGGCGGCCTCGAAGACCTTGGTCTGCTCCACGGCCACGGCCTCCATGTAGCCGTCATGGTACAGCTGGGAGAGGATGCTGCTCATGCCGTGATACCGCAGACCGCCGGCGTGGTTGGGAGAGGGAATGAAGTTGCTGCCCAGGGTGTACATTTTTGCCAGGGGGCACACCATGCCGGTGTCGCAGAAGTCATAGGCGAACTTGCCCCGGGTGAAGCTGGGGCAGGAGGCGGGCTCCACGGCGATGAACCGGTAGTCCTTCTCACCCCGGAGCTTTTCACCCATGAAGGGGGAGATCAGACCGCCCAGGTTGCTGCCGCCTCCGGCGCAGCCGATGATGATGTCGGGCACAATGTTGTACTTATCCAGCGCCGCCTTGGTCTCCAGGCCGATCACGCTCTGGTGCAGCAGCACCTGGTTGAGGACGCTGCCCAGCACGTAGCGGTAGCCGGGGGTGGAGGTGGCCACTTCCACGGCTTCGGAAATGGCGCAGCCCAGAGAACCGGTGGTGCCGGGGTGCTCCTGCAGAATTTTCCGGCCGATGGCGGTGGTCTCAGAGGGAGAGGGAGTGACAGAGGCGCCGTAGGTCCGCATGACCTCCCGGCGGAAGGGCTTTTGCTCGTAGCTGACCTTTACCATATACACCTTGCAGTCCAGACCCAGGTATGCGCAAGCCATGGACAGGGCCGTGCCCCACTGGCCGGCGCCGGTCTCGGTCGTGACGCCGCGCAGCCCCTGCTGCTTGGCGTAGTACGC
>ENA-USUJ01003444-USUJ01003444.1-human-gut-metagenome-genome-assembly--contig:-NODE-3444-length-10695-cov-7.373517_pt1 | contig 10695 bp, 16 predicted proteins | sample MGYA00250061_ERZ773398 | MGnify/ENA primary metagenome ERZ773398 (study PRJEB29103, sample SAMN06111992) | human gut metagenome | biome: human gut; feature: ankylosing spondylitis patient; material...
AAATATTAACTTGTACTAGAGCAGAAGATGGTGGAGAAGAAATAGAAACTGTTATAGTAAAAGAAACATCTAAATTAAAGAAAAACCCGGACATGGCTGAGCTGTGCCGCGGCAAGACCGGGCGGGTCTACGGCGATCTGATCGCGCTTCTGACGACGCTCAAGGGGCTTCCGCTGGCCTATAATAAGGATATGCAGGAGGACAAGGAGGCCGTGTTTGACTGCGTGGACACGACGAAGCTTTGCCTGCAGATCATGGCTCCGATGCTTTCCAGCCTTCGTGCAAAGCCGGAGGCTATGCTGCTGGCCGCGCAGAAGGGCTTTATCAACGCGACGGATCTGGCCGATTATCTGACAAAAAAGGGCGTTCCGTTCCGCAGTGCGTACAAAATTTCCGGTCAGCTTGTGGCGTACTGCATCGCGCATGATACCGTGCTTGAGAAGCTGCCGCTGGAAACCTACAAGATGTATTCGGACGTTTTCACGGACGATCTGTATGAAGAAATTTCGCTCAGGACCTGCGTGGCGCGGCGCATTTCCGCCGGAGGCACCGGCCCCGCGTCGGTACAGGCGCAGCTGGATTCCGTCGCGGCCTTCCTCGCGGCGCATCAATAAAAAGGAGTACGACATGAACATCAAAGGACAGAGCTTTTTAAAGCTGCTTGATTTTACGCCGGAGCAGATCGCGGAGTTTTTGGCGCTTGCCGCCGAGCTCAAGGCAAAGAAAAAGGCCGGTATCCCCCACCGGCTGTGCGAGGGCAAGCAGGCTGCGCTGATTTTCGAGAAGACCAGCACGCGGACGCGCTGCTCGTTCGAGGTCGCGGCGCATGATCTGGGCATGACGGTCACGTATCTCGACCCGTCCGGCTCGCAGATCGGCAAAAAGGAATCCATCGCCGACACTGCGCGCGTGCTTGGCCGTATGTACGACGGCATTGAGTACCGCGGCTACGGGCAGCAGATCGTCGAGGAGCTGGCAAAATACGCGGGCGTCCCCGTCTGGAATGGACTGACGAACGAATATCACCCCACGCAGATTCTGGCCGATTTCCTGACGATCCAGGAGCATTTCGGCAATCTGACCGGCAAAAAGCTCGTGTACATGGGAGACGCGCGGTACAACATGGGCAACTCCCTGATGGTCGGCTGCGCAAAGATGGGGATGCACTTTGTCGCCTGTGCGCCGGAGGCGTACTTCCCGGATAAGGCTCTGATCGAAACGTGCAAAGCGATCGCCGCGCAGACCGGCGCGGTGCTGGAATTCGACACAGAGCCGATGCACGCGGTTCAAAACGCGGATGTGATCTATACCGACGTGTGGGTCTCGATGGGAGAACCGGACGAGGTCTGGCAGACGAGAATTCACGACCTGCTCCCCTATCAGGTCAACGCAAAGCTCATGGCGCAGGCCGGGCCGCAGTGCCGCTTCATGCACTGCCTGCCCGCGTTCCACGATCTGAACACCACCATCGGCAAACAGATCAGCGAGAAATACGGACTTGACGCGATGGAGGTCACGGATGAGGTCTTCGAGAGCAGCCAGTCCATCGTCTTCGACGAAGCGGAAAACCGTATGCACACCATCAAAGCCGTCATGGCCGCAACGCTGTAAATTTATACAATCCAAAGGCTTCCCTTTGCACAAAGGGGAGCCTTTTTTGGGGGTTGACTTTTCCGGGAAAATCCTTTATATTGAAGCTAACGAATATTAGTTAGCTGGTGAAGTAATGAAGCAGGAGGATACACGGGAGAGGATTCTGGAACAGGCGCTGGAGCTGTTTTCCGAGAAGGGATACGATTCTGTCAGCGTGGGCGAGATCGCGCGGGCGGTCGGCATCAAGGCGCCCTCTCTTTATAACCACTTTCCCAGCAAGCGGGCCATTTTTGACGCGATCGTGGAATCCACGGCGGCACAGTATGATGCGGACACCGGAAAAATCGACATTCATGTACAGAACGTGTCGCAGGACATTCCGGTCTTTACGGAGATCACAGCAGAAGCGCTGTTTGAAAAGGTGCGGCAGATTTTTGAATACTCTCTGCACAATGCGCCGATCAGCCGCTTCCGGCGCATGATGACCATTGAGCAGTTCCGTTCACCGGAGCTGGCGGCGCTGTATTCCCGTCGGTACGTTGACCGGCTGCTCGCCTACCACGCCGGGATCTTCCGCGCTCTTATCGCAGCCGGTGAGCTTCAGGCGGAAGACCCGGATGCTCTGGCGATGCAGTATGTCGCGCCCGTCCTGACGCTGATCGGGATCTGCGACCGGCAGCCGGAACGGGAGGCGGAGTGTCTGGATATGCTCCGCCGCCATGTGGCGCTTTTTTTCCGTATGGTTCACAAAAAGGAGCCGCTGCAATGAGCGCGGCAGAGGAACGCTGGGTCCTGTGCCCGGTCTGCGGCGCAAAAACGCGGCTGCGGCTGCTGCGGCGGACAATCTTGCAGGAGTTCCCGCTCTTCTGCCCGAAATGCCGCCGGGAGAGCATCATCAACGCAAGAAATTTCCAAATCGAAGAAGTCAATCAGCCAGACGCAAGGACGCAGTGCTGACCATGTCTGACGTGGTCAGCACTGCGTTTTTTGAACAGGAGGAACAAAATGAAACGAACGCTGGTACAAAAGCTTGGCCTGCTCGGCCTTGTCAGCTTTTTTTCGTATGCGGCAGCGGTGATATTTGCCCCGCTGGCCTAGGGTGTATCTGAAAACTCCCAACGCACCCGGACAGCGGGCCTTTTTGCGGTGCGCCGCGTCATTTTTCCTTGAAATACGTCAGTATTCCTGCGAAAAAATGTCTTGCGCAACGCAAAAATCCCTCGCTGCCGGTCACATCATGAGTTTTCAGATACACCCTACCCGGGATATGACTGGATGGCGCAGGCCGTCAGCGATCTGAGCGCGGCGGATGCGCCGTCGCTTGCGCTGTGGAACCAGCTGAGTGCGGGCTATAACGCGTGTGAGGTCGTCTGCGCGACGGTCGTCTGCATCGGCATACAGGGCCGGAATCCAAAGCTGCTGCGCACCGGCGTCTATCTGTTTGCCGTCATGGAGTGGATCTCTGCGATCGGCTACCGGATGTTCCCGCTGTCAAGCAGCGGCTATGCCGGCGCATTTCAGGACGTTATGCACATGGCCGTCACCGCTGCGGTCGTACTGCTGTCCATCGTGTCGCTGGCGATCCTCATTGCCGCCGGTGTGAAGGACCGGCGGTGCCGCTCCTACGGCGTATGCGCAGCTGCTGCCCTCGGCATGATGCTCGTCGGCGCGGTCGGCACGAAGCTTGTTCCGGCGCAGTATTTCGGCGCCGTCGAGCGGTTCAGCGTGTTTGCCGCAACGGGGTTCAACGCAGCGCTGGGCATTCATCTGTATTGTACAAAGCTGGAACAGGCAGTTGATCAAATGGAGGTGCTTTCAAATGACGGATAAGCGCTATCCCCGTCCGCATGACAGGCAGATCGTTTATCTGAAGGAGGTCGTGACCGGCCCGAATATCGAGGTTGGCGATTACACCATATACAACGACTTTGTCCATGACCCGCGGGAGTTTGAAACGAACAACGTACTCTATCATTACCCCATCAACGGCGATAAGCTGAAAATCGGAAAATTCTGCTCCATTGCCTGCGGCGCTAAATTTTGTTTGCAAGCGGGAACCATGCGCTGCGGTCGCTGTCCACCTACACGTCTCCCCTCTTCTTTGATGAATGGGGCCTTGATGCAAAAGACATCTGCAGCGCATGGGACAACAAGGGCGATATCGTGATCGGGAACGATGTATGGATCGGCTATGAGGCAGTCGTCATGTCCGGCGTGAAGATCGGCGACGGTGCGATCATCGGCACGCGGGCCGTTGTAACAAAGGATGTGCCGCCGTATACCATCGTCGGCGGCGTTCCGGCAAGACCCATCCGTAAGCGGTTTGACGATGCGGTGATCGAACGGCTGGAGGCACTGCGCTGGTGGGACTGGGACGAAGAGAAAATCCGGCGCAGTATCCCCGCCATTCAGGCAGGCGATCTTGCGGCATTGGAGCGCAGCGTATGAGGCCTTTTATCTGAAATCAGGACAATAGATTCTTGAACAGATCGAAGATGCAGGCGTAAGAACAAGCATCCCGTACAATTACGAAAACGCAATTTTTAATTTCAATTTTAAGGAGAACTTTTTGAAGCGTATCACTTTATCACTGGAGCGTGTGGTCTGACCGGGAGGTCTGGCAAATTCCATCACACGCCATTCCTCCCGAAGAACCGGAACCGACATCTTCAGGAGGAGCAACATGAATCGCGAAAACAAACGCAAAGCCTTTGAAAAAGGCTACTATAAGACCCACGCCTGCAGCGACACCTTCATCTGCAAGGTCTGCGGAAGGACTGTCGTCCCGGAAAACGCAGGCTCCGGCCACCGCAACCACTGCCCGAACTGCCTTGCAAGCCTGCATTTGGACATTGAGCCGGGCGACCGGGAAAGTGACTGCGGCGGGATCATGGAGCCGATCGCCGTCTGGGTGCGCAGGGGCGGAGAATGGGCCATCATTCACCGCTGCCGCCGCTGCGGCGCGCTCAGCTCCAACCGCGTGGCGGCGGACGACAACCCCATGAAGCTCATGTCCATCGCCATGAAGCCGCTGTGCCAGCCGCCGTTCCCGCTGGAGCGCATTGAGGAAATGACTGCCTTGATGGGCGGCGACGGACAGCTTCGAAAATAAAAACAGGAAAGTTGAAAACAATGCAGACAATTTTGATTATTGACGACGACGCAGCCATCGGGAATCTGGAGCAGGAGGTTCTGGAACGGGCAGGCTACGCGGTGCTCCGCGCCTATTCCGGCACGGAGGCGCTGCTTCTGCTGAAAGACAGCCGCCCCGATCTCGTTCTGCTCGACCTCATGCTGCCGGGGCTGTCCGGCGAGGAGGTTCTGCCGCAGCTTCAGGGCATTTCCGTCATTGTAGTCAGCGCCAAAACGGCGGTGCAGGACAAGGTCGGACTGCTGCTGGGCGGCGCGGCGGATTATCTCACGAAGCCCTTCGACACGAAGGAGTTGCTGGCCCGCGTAGCTGTTTGGCTGCGGGAGGCGGCCCGTTCGCCGCTGGCGGCGATCTATGTCTGCGGCAGTCTGACGCTGGACACGGCCTCCCACGAGGTACGCGCCGCCGGTACTCCGGTTTCGCTGACCCGGACGGAATACGCCATCTTGAAGCTGCTGATGCAGAATCCCGGACAGGTGCTGGAAAAATCCGTCCTGCTCGACCGCATCGGCGCGGACACGCCGGACTGCACGGAAGGCTCGCTCAAGACCCACATCAGCAAGCTGCGGGACGCGACTGGCAAAGACCATATTGAAGCGGTCTGGGGCATCGGGTTCCGGCTGAGGCCGGAATCTTGACCATTTCTGGACGATTTTCCTGACCGCTTTCTGAACCTTTTGCCAGTACCATGCGGATATCAGGCAAAGGAGGGATAACGAGGAATTCTCCATCCTGCCCGGCGAACAGAGCACAGCGGGCACAGATTGACGCAGTGGCTGCGAAGGAGGAACCCTCATGTCAAAACGGACGCGGCAATACATCGGGATCCTGGCGGCACTTGCCGCCTACTACCTCGTGCATGAGGGTGCGCATCTGCTGTATGCCCTGCTCACCGGTGTGTTTCGGCAAATCAACTTTATGGGACCCGGCGTGCAGATCGACGTCTGCGCCGAACGCATGACAGATACGCAGCTCGGCGTCTTCTGTCTTGTGGGCGCGCTGGCGACTCTCTGCGCAGGATATCTGTTGACGGCGCTTGCAGCGGCTATCTGCCGCGCCGGAAGCAAGCTGCTTCGCGCGCGGTATTGTCGGGCAGGACGCTGTATGTAAAATCGCCGGATCTGTTATCCGTGGAGAGGACGGAGACGGTCGACTCCTCCGGAGGGGCTTCCGGCTATTTTTCGGCCTCGGGCGCTTCCGGTTCTGCCGGGGCGGCGGGCGCTTCTTTCTGCGCGGTCAGTTCGTCCGGCAAGACGTCTTCGTAGGCTGTCTGCATCCGGAACTCCGCCGCCAGCGCCTGCATGGGCAGGCTGCACAGCAGGATCGCCGCCGAGCAAAGCAGCGCGGTCAGACTGGTAAAGCATCGCTTCATTATTGTTCCTTTTTTTCCGTTTTTCAAAAATGTCTACTTTTCCCCGTATTTACCATATCATATACAGAAATTCAATTCAAGACCATTTTCTATGAAAAGGAGCCGCTGCTTTTGCAGCGGCCCCCGTCTTCGCCTCCGGTGTTCCGGAGAAAAAGACTTACTTCATGTTGCGCTCGTAGGACTCGATCATTTTCTTAGACGTGTGACCCATAGAATCGTCAGAGTCGAAAACCCTTGCGGCGTCTGGCTTTTCTGCTTGTTCAGCCAAATCACGGGTGATGTGACCCGTGCGGCTTTCGAGTTTCCGGAGGTACTTTTCCGTCGTTTCCCCGGTGAAGATCTTGACCTGAAGCAGCATAGTCGTGTCGTCTTTCGGTGTCACGAAGATCTTGCTGATATACTTGTCGATGAACTCCTTTGTGATGATCCCCTGCGCCGCGTCGCGCTGGGCGTTCGTCAGGACTCTGCGGATTTCGTCGATCTTTTGCTTGAAGGCGTCTCCCTCGGCGGCTGTCTGCTCCAGTTCTGCGATTTCCTTTTCGGCTTCTTCAATTTCACGATTGCAGTCAGCAGTCATCTTCTTGAAATCCGCGTTCGTAATACTGTCGTCTGCAGCAAGCTGCAGGAGCTTGTTCTTCTTCCGGTTTGCCTGATCGATGATGTTATTCTGCTGTTCGATCTTTTTCCGGAGCGAGCCGTGCTGCGTCAGCTCATTGTACATACGGATATATTCTTCCACCATCGCATCGGCGTCTGCCGCCGTGTCACGGAACACCTCGAACAGCAGCGGCTTGATCTCGCTTTCGTAGATGGCAAAGGATCTGCAGGAATCCGCGCCGTTTTTGATCTTGCCGGAGCAGAGCCATTTACTGTTCTTTCTCCCGCGCTTGTCCTCGGATTCGCGGCGGTAGTAGGGCTGCCCGCACTCCGTACACCATAGCTTTCCTGTCAGGAGATTGGCGTGGTTGCAGACGCCCTGCCGAGCCTTCACATCCTCGCTGCGCTTTTTCAGGACAGCATTCGCAGCGTCCCAGATTTCCTCAGACACGATCGCCGGTACGATCTCGCCTGTTTCGTCCTTGAACATGACCCATTCCTCCGGCGGGAGGAATTTCTGCTTCTTCGTGAACATGTCCACGACCTTGACCTTGTTGCCAACGTAGTAGCCCTTGTATTTGGGATTGGAAATGATGTTGGACATGGTGGTATGCGCGATTTTCTTTCCGTTGTGATTGCGATAGCCTTTTTCCCAGAACAGCGTTTCCAGCTGCTTCATGGAGTATTCGCCGGTCGCGTAGAGTTCAAACAGTTCCCGCACCATCGGCGCTTCCGTTTCATCAATGACCAGCTTTCCGTCCGCTTTTGTGTAGCCGAAGATGCGGCTGTTGCCGAGTACGACGCTCGACTTGATGGCTTGCTGGTGACCGAATTTCACACGTGAGGACAGCTTGCGCAGCTCGTCCTGCGCGATAGACGACATGATGGACAGGCGCAGTTCGGCATCCTCATCAAACGTGTTGATGTTGTCGTTCTGGAAGAATACACCGACACCGTAGCTCAGAAGCTGGCGCGTGTACTGGATAGAGTCGAGCGTGTTTCGGGCGAAGCGGGAGATTTCTTTGGTGATGATCAAGTCGAATTGGCCTTCGGCGGCGTCTTCGATCATGCGGTTAAAGTTCTCACGCTTTTTCGTGGAGATACCGGACAAGCCCTCGTCAATGTACCCCGGCACGAATGTCCACGGGAGATTCCTTCGGATCAGATCCTCATAGTAGGAAACCTGATTGCCCAGTGAGTTCAGCTGCTCGTCACTCTCAGACGACACACGCGCATAGTAGGTCACGCGCAGCGGCAAATCGTAAATGGACTTTGTTCTTAGCTCCATTCTGATCGTATGTATGTCCATTTGGTGCGCTCCTTCGTTTTTCGTTTTATCATGTTTTTTCTACCATATCACACCTGCGTGAAACAAGCAAGTGTGAGTTTCTGACAGGAGCATCACGTCAGGACGCTCCTGTCAACTCCATTGGAGGCGGACGGCACCAATGCGCTGATTTTGTTTTTCATGCGGTTGCGTTCCGTCTCCGTAATCAGTCCGGCTTCAAACAGAACCTGATTGTAGTAGCTCAGCCAGAGCTGTTCGGCAAGCTCTTTCTTTGCCTGCTCCGGCGACGGTTTCCTCTGTGTACTGATGCTGTCCACCTCCTTTTTTGTTGTAAGTATTCCCAGCGGGAATTGGAATCATGCAGTTCTTCTTCGCCACCCCCAAACGTCTACATCGTGTCCATTCGCATTTCTTCGTGATCGTCCTCGGCATGACCGAGGGCGGTTTTCTTTTGCCTGAGCTTCTTCCTGCGCTTACTGTCGATCTGCAGCGGCATAGTCGTTCCGTCGTGCTGCGGCGCATCATCCGTCATCTGCTCCACAGCACGGCCAAGGCGCACAGCGCCGCGCACAAGATCACCGCTGTAATCGAGATCCACGCGCACGTCCGGATTTTCTTCCGCGTCTCCTGCACCGTATTCGAAAGCTGATTCTTCGTATCGTTCAGGATTGTGGTCAGGGCGTTCTTCGTAGTCTCGGTCAGCGCCTTGCAGCCGGAAGAATACTTCTCGTTCAGGCTCCCAGCCTGTTTCTCGAAATTTTCTGCGCTCGTTTGCATCTTGATCAGAGATTCCTGCGCTTCTGCTTTCGTCAGAAGCATTTTCAGATCGGTGTCCAACTGCATCTGCTGCCGGAACAGCCTGTCCTGCATTTCGAGCAGCGCGCTCCAGTTCCGCTCCGTGACTATCACGCTGGTTTCCAACTGCTGTGCCTCGTCCATCAGCTTTCTGTGCTGCGTCAACATTTCTTGTGTTGTCATTCTCCGTTCTGTATCCAAATTCTGCCTCCATATTTTCTTTCAAGTATTTTTCTATATGTAATTTGCTGTCCCGGCATTTGCGCCCCTCCGGTGTGGTGTAGGTGATGTTCTTGCGGCTGTCCGTCCATGTCGCACTCCTGGATATGTTCCTGCCCCGGAATCAGCTTGCCATCAAGTAAGCCAACCTTGGAGACAAAGGGATCTTCTACTGGTATAGCGAATCCGCCATCGGCAATGTCAATGGTTTGCAGGTTGTAGATCCGGTGGATGCGGATATGCCAGTCACTTGTCAGGGGAACGATCCAACTCGTTACACTAGTTGTAGGAAGTAGACGATAGGAAGTTTTTGTATACTGTTCTCGTACCTCGCAGGCATCAATACCGTAGCGTGTGTAATAAAAATCCCACCCAGCGGGGCTGGCTCCGAAAGTACTATCCATAGCAGCTCCGCCGAGGGTTTGCCCATGGGGAACGCTGAATCCAAAACGGTTAGAATAAACAAATTTTTCATACTTTGCGGAGCAGGCTCCTTTTTCTGCTGAATGCTGTCCTGCTGGATACAGACACACATGGTCGTTAGTATGAGTCACAAGCATACGGGGAACGGACAAAAGCAATTTGTCCGGGTGAGGGAAGCACTCTTCCGGCTTGCTCCAAAAGGGGTGATCCAAGGGCAGCGCCAAAAAAAGGAAAGCTTTAAAGGCCCAATAGGGAGAACCATGGGCATTGTAGAACTCGCTCTGAAGCCGTTTTCCATGACACCGACAATCCAGCTGATGATGCTTTCTATTGCCGCTGTCATTATGATCCTGTGCAATGTTAAAACTTCGGAAGTCGCTTCCGGTTCTGTTTTTAAATCAGGTATGACCGCCATTGTTTCAGTTTACGGCGTAGCCTGGATGGCCGATACTTATTTCGGTGCCTATCTGCCCGTAATGAAAAAATCCTTAAGTGACATCGTACTTACTTATCCCTGGATGTATGCGATCGTTCTGTTTTTGGTTTCCAAGCTGATCAATTCACAGGCAGCGGCCGTGACCGTCATCGTACCGATGGCATTAAGCGTTGGCGTCGATCCCTTAGTAATAGTAGGTTTTATGCCGGCAGCTTACGGTTATTTTGTTCTGCCGACTTATCCTTCCGATCTGGCCTGCATCGGCTTTGACCGTTCGGGAACAACACATATCGGTAAATTTATCATCAATCACAGCTTCCTGGTGCCGGGGCTTATTGGCGTAGGCAGTGCCTGCTTTGCCGGGTATATGCTCGTACATATGGTATACTGATCTAATAAGCTTTTGACCCAATCTGTAACAACAAAAGAGTTTATCTCAATAATTGAGATAAACTCTTTTTATTTACTCACACCAACAGCAACGCACAAGCATAAAAAAGCGGTTTGCCATTTTAGCAAACCGCTTTCAGCTTAGTTTTACAGAAACTACATCAATTATTGAGCTTCCTTAGCTTCGGCAATGATCTTTTCGGCCATTTTCATCGGTACGTCCTCATAATGGTCAAACTTCATTTCAAAAGTACCCAAGCCCTGAGTCAGAGCACGCAGGTCAACCGCATATTCGGAAATCTCGGCATAAGGAACCTGCGCTTTTACGCAGCCCATACCGTCTTCCAAACTCTGCATACCCAAAATACGTCCGCGTTTAGAGTTCAAATCGCCAATAACATCGCCCATCATTGATTCGGCGCAATAAACAT
>ENA-USUJ01003449-USUJ01003449.1-human-gut-metagenome-genome-assembly--contig:-NODE-3449-length-10686-cov-4.681308_pt1 | contig 10686 bp, 5 predicted proteins | sample MGYA00250061_ERZ773398 | MGnify/ENA primary metagenome ERZ773398 (study PRJEB29103, sample SAMN06111992) | human gut metagenome | biome: human gut; feature: ankylosing spondylitis patient; material...
TCGATCAACGTGCTGTCGATGCTGGCCGTGGTGCTCTCGGTGGGACTGGTCGTCGACGACGCCATCGTGATGACCGAGAACATCTACATCCGCATCGAGCGCGGCATGACGCCCCGCGACGCCGGCATCGAAGGCGCCAAGGAGATCTTCTTCGCCGTGATCTCGACTTCGATCACGCTGATCGCCGTCTTCTTCCCGATCGTCTTCATGGAGGGCATGACCGGGCGTCTGTTCCGCGAATTCAGTCTGGTGATTTCGGGCGCCGTGGTCATCTCGACCTTCGCGGCGCTGACCATCACCCCGATGCTGGCGACGAAACTGCTCGTCCGTCAGGAGAAGAAAAGCTGGTTATACAGCAGGACCGAACCCTTCTTCGTCTGGCTCAACGACTTTTACAGCCGCACGCTGGCGGCGTTCCTGCGCCGCCGCTGGATCGCCCTGCCGATCGTGGCGCTGACCGTCGCGCTGATCGGCTGGCTGTGGAGCACCATTCCGGCCGAGATGGCCCCGCTGGAGGACCGTTCGCAGATCTCGATCACCACCCGCGGCTCGGAGGGAGCCACCTATGAATATATCCGCGACTACACCGAGGAGATCAACCGCCTGGTCGATTCGCTCGTTCCCGAATCCGAGTCCGTGACGGCCCGCGTGTCGAGCGGCTCGGGCAACGTCCGCATCGCCCTGACCGACATCTCGACCCGCAAACGGTCGCAGATGGAGATCGCCGAGCAGATTTCGGCCGCCGTGCGCTCGAAAACCAAGGCGCGCTCCTTCGTGCAGCAGCAGAGCACCTTCGGCGGACGCCGCGGACGCATGCCCGTGCAATACGTCCTTCAGGCCACCAACCTCGAACGGTTGCAGGAGGTCCTGCCCGAATTCATGACCCGGGTCTACGAAAGCCCCGTGTTCCAGATGGCCGACGTGGACCTGAAATTCAGCAAGCCCGAGGTGCGCATCGAGGTCAACCGCGACAAAGCCAACCTGCTGGGCGTCTCGACGCGCAACATCGCCCAAACGCTTCAATACGGGCTCAGCGGCCAGCGTCTGGGCTACTTTTACATGAACGGCAAACAGTACGAGATACTGGCCGAGATCAACCGCCAGCAGCGCAACAAGCCCGCCGACCTGCGTTCGATCTACGTGCGCAGCGACAAGGGCGAGATGATCCAGCTGGACAACCTGATTTCGATGGCGGAGAACGTCGCGCCGCCGCAGCTCTACCACTACAACCGCTTCATCTCGGCCACCGTGTCGGCCGGACTGGCCAAGGGCAAGACCATCGGCCAGGGGCTCGACGAGATGGACCGCATCGCCGCCGAGGTGCTCGGCGACGACTTCCGCACGGCGCTGGCCGGCGATTCGAAGGAGTTCCGCGAGAGTTCGTCGAGCCTGATGTTCGCCTTCGTGCTGGCCATCCTGCTGATCTATCTGATTCTCGCAGCTCAGTTCGAGAGTTTCAAAGACCCGCTGGTCATCATGCTCACCGTGCCGCTGGCCATCGCCGGCGCGCTGGTCTTCATGTGGAGCACGGAGCAGACGATGAACATTTTCAGCCAGATCGGCATCATCATGCTCATCGGACTGGTGGCCAAGAACGGCATCCTGATCGTCGAGTTCGCCAACCAGAAGCAGGAGGCGGGGCTCGGCAAGATGCACGCCATCGAGGAGGCGGCGTTGCAGCGCCTGCGCCCGATCCTGATGACCAGCGCCTCGACCATCCTGGGCCTGCTGCCGCTGACCGTCGCCACGGGCGAGGGTGCCAACGGACGTATCGCCATGGGCATCGCCGTGGTGGGCGGCATGGTGGTCTCGACGCTGCTGACGCTCTACATCGTCCCGGCGATATACAGCTACGTTTCGACGGACCGAATCAAGAAATCGAAAAACAACGACGCATGAAAAGAGCATTATTGACAGCCATTCTGTTAGGGGCATACGTCGCGGCCGGAGCGCAGGAGACGCCGGCGGCCTGCGAGGCACCGGCCCCGCTGACCCTGCGCAAATGTCTGGAGATCGGACTCGAACAGAACTACGACGTGCGCATCGTCCGCAACGAGGAGCGGATCAGCGATAACGACGCCACGGCCGGAAACGCCGGGATGCTGCCCGAAATCGGCCTCTCGGCCGGATACTCGGGAACGCTCGACAACGACCGCACCACCACCCCGCGCGACGGCGACGCCGTGAGCGAATCGGGAGTCTACGACCAGACGGCCAGCGTGGGGCTGGCGGTGAACTGGACGCTGTTCGACGGATTCCGCATCCGCACCAACTACAAGCGGCTGAAGGAGATGCAGCAGATGGGCGCCCTGAAGACCCGCATCACCATCGAGGATTTCATGGCCAGCCTCACGGCCGAATATTACAACTACATCCAGCAGACGCTGCGCCTGCAAAATTTCCGCTATGCCGTGGGCCTCTCGCGCGAACGGCTCCGCATCACCGAGGCGCGCGTGCAGGTGGGCAACTTCTCGCGCCTCGACCTGCTGCAAGCCCGCGTGGACTTCAACGCCGACAGTTCGAAATACATGTCCCAGCACGAACTGGTCACCGCCTCGCGCATCCGCATCAACGAACTGCTGGCCAACGAGAACCTCGACGAGAGGTTCAGCATCCCCGACTCGGTGATCCGGGTCAACGCCACGCTCGACTGGAACGACCTGCTGGCCAAAACCCTTTCGGCGAACGCCTCGCTGCTGATGGCCGAGCACGACAACACGCTGGCCGAACTCGACCTGAAAACCGTTCAGGCACGGAACTACCCCTATGTGAACCTGACGACGGGATACGGTTACAGCCACAACCGCTACGGTAGCGGCACGAACCGTTCGCGCGGGACGCTGGGGCTGAACGCCGGGGTGCAGGTCGGCTTCACGATCTTCGACGGCAACCGCCGCCGCGAACAGCGCAACGCACGCATCGGCATCGACAACGCCCGGCTGACGCGGCAGCGGCTGGAACAGTCGCTGCGCGCCGACCTGTCGAATTTCTGGCAGGCTTACCGCAACAACCTCGAAGTGATCCTGCTCGAGGAGGAGAACCTGATCGCCGCCAAGGAGAATTACGAAATCGCCATGGAACGCTACCTGCTGGGCGACCTGCCGGGCATCGAGATGCGCGAGGCGCAGAAGAGCCTGCTGGACGCCGAGGAGCGCATCCTCACGGCGCAGTACAACACCAAACTGTGCGAAATCTCGTTGCAGCAGATCAGCGGCAACGTGATGGTCTACCTGGAATAATCCGCGAGAGTTCGCATTCCTTCGCCATCAAAACATTTCGCACGCTTCGCCTGCTGTTCTTTGCCGCTTTTTGGTCGGCGGTTAACCGCGGTCTTCGCCCGCGGAAGCTTATGTACTTTTTGACCGCAAAAAGTACCAAAAACTCTCCGACAGATGCCTTCGCCGACTTCGTCCCGTCTAACGTTCGCCCGCCTAAGAGGCGGGTTTTAGGGGACTGCGCGAACATTCATAAAACAGGCGCATTATCGCTTGGAGCGGAACAAGAACAACCGACAGCCTGCGTGCCCGGAGCGGGAGGCTGGCAAAGGCGTCCGCAGGCGAGAGCAGACAGCGTGCTGTTTACCGAGCCGCCACAGTCTAAACGGCGCGTGTTTTTGCGCCGTAAAGGCTTGATCTTACTGCGCCCGTTCAGCGCGGACAGGAGGACAATCCCGCGTAAAGCGACATGCGGAGAACTTTGGGTACCTTTTGCGGTCAAAAGGTACAAAGAACAGCAGCAGTCGCAGACTGCAAAATCACGACAGATCGAAGGTCACGATCGTAATTCCCGCACCGCCCCGGTCGGCATGTTCGTCGACCGCCGAGACGATCTCCGGCACCGTGCGCAGGTAGCGGCGAATCTCCTCCTTCAAAGCCCCCGTGCCCTTGCCGTGGAGAATCGACACCGTACCCACGCCCACCATCAGCGCGTCGTCGATGAAGTTGCGCACCTCGTCCAGCGCATCGGCGGCCCGCATGCCGCGCACGTCGATGTGATCCTTGAAGTTGAGTTTGCGCGACGAGATGTCCACCGAGAGCACCGTACGAGCCGCAACGGGGCGTGTCGCCTCGCGGTATTCGTTGTTCGAAACCACCGTCAGCAGCCCTTTGTCCACCGTCGTGAGTATCTGTCCGAACGCCACCTGCGCCCGCTTTCCCTTCACCGACTGCACCACGCCGACCATCTCCTGCCCGGCCATGCGGACTTTCGACCCGGCGACCACTTCGCGCGGCTTTTCGGGCTGCGGAGCGGCCTCCCCGGCTGCCGGCTGCGCGCCCTGCTGCGCCCTGCGCTCGGCGCGCCGTCGGCGGCGGCGTTCGATACGCTCGATCTCGCGGGCCACGGCGGCTTCGTTCCCGGCCTCGTCGGCCTTCTCGACCGCCTCGCGGAAGTCGTCCAGCTCGCGCCGCGCCAGCCGCGTCAGCTCCTTCTCGGCCTGCGCCTCGCGGATGGTTTTAATCGTATTTTCTATCTGTTTGTTGGCGTCGGCGATCAACTGCCGGGCCTCCTGCTTGGCCTTTTTCAGAATCTCCTGCCGCTCGGCGCGGATCTTCGCCAGCTGCTCGGCATAGTTCTGCTCCAACTCCTCGACCTTGCGGTCCGTCAGACGGATGCGATCGCGCTTCTGCTCCCAGTAATGCTTGTCGCGGGCGATCTCGCGCAGCTGTTTCTCGATATTGATGTGATCCGACCCGGCCTTCTCGCTCGCCGCACGGATAATATCCTCCGGAAGCCCGATCTTGCGGGCGATCTCCACGGCGAACGAACTGCCCGGCTTGCCCATTTCCAGCCGGAACAGCGGCCGGATGTTCTGCACGTCGAACATCATCGCGCCGTTGGCGATGCCCTCCACCGACGCGGCGTAATACTTGATATTGGCGTAGTGGGTCGTGATCACGCCGTAACACCCCCTGCCGAGCAGACGCTCGAGGATCGCCTCGGCGATGGCCCCGCCGATGACCGGCTCGGTTCCCGACCCGAACTCGTCGATCAGCACCAGCGTGCGGCCCGAAGCGCCCGCCAGCATGTGCTTCATGTTCAGCAGGTGCGACGAATAGGTCGACAGGTCGTTGTCGATCGACTGCTCGTCGCCGATGTCGATGAAAATGCTCTCGAAGACCGGCAGTTCCGAGACCTCGGAGACCGGAACCGGAAACCCGCACTGGAACATGTACTGCACGATGCCCGTGGTTTTCAGGCAGACCGACTTGCCGCCGGCGTTGGGTCCCGAGATGACGAGGATGCGCTTGCGACGGTCGAGCTGCAAATCCAGCGGCACGATCTCGCGCCCCGCAGCCCGCAGCGTCTGCTGCAACAGCGGGTGGCGGGCGTTTTTCAGCACCAGCCTGTCGTCCGTCGAGAGGATCGGCCGCACGCACCCGTTCTCCGAGGCCCAGCGGCCCTTGGCGCGCAGCATGTCGATCTCGGCCAGGTAGTCGCCCGAATCGGCGATCAGCCCCGCGTCGGGACGGATCGCTTCGGTAAACTCCGTGAGGATGCGCACCACCTCGCGCCGCTCGGCGTACTCCAGTTCGCGCAGTTCGTTGTTGATCTCTACCACCTCGACCGGTTCGACGTAGAAGGTTTTGCCCGTCGCCGATTCGTCGTGGATAAAGCCGTTCAGTTTGCGTTTGTTGCCCGCCGAAACCGGGATCACGGCCTTGCCGTCGCGGATCGAGATCTGGGCGTCGGCATCGACGATGCCCGCCCCCTTGGCCGCAGACAGCACGGCCTGCAACCGCTTGGCCGCCTGCCCTTCGCGTTCGCGGATGGAGCGGCGGATCTCCTGCAGGGCGGGCGAGGCGTTGTCCTTCACCTGGCCGAAGCGGTCGAGAATGCCGTCGATGCGCTGCACGATCTCCGGAAAGGCCGCAACGCCCCGCGTGCGGGCATGGAGGGCCGGATAACGCTCCTCGCGGCTGATGATGAACGAGACGATGCCGCCGATTGCGGCCAGCGCCCGGCGCAGGGTCACGACCTCCTCCACGTCGAGGAACGAACCTTCGACGCGCAGTTTGGCGACGATGTAATCGACGTCGGGGTACTCGCCCCCGGGGAAATCATGCTCCATATCCAGCAGCAGGCGCATTTCGTCGGCGAGCGCCAGCCGCCGTTCGATCTCGCGCGCAGAGGTCGAAAAGCCCTCCGCGGCGAGCCGCTCGCGGGCGGCGCGCATGGTGCAACGTGCCGCGACCTGCTCGCGGAGCCGGTCGAAACCTATCTTTTGCTCGAATGTAGCAGGGTAAATCATGACGGTAAATTAAGAATGAAAAATCGAAAGGGCGCCGGTCGGAAAATTTCGCGCCACGCCCTATACGACCACATTATCACACCGAGAGGGCTGAATGAACCTCCTGTCTGCCAGTCAATTTTTCATTTTTAATTTTTAATTTTTAATTCTTTTCACCGAGTCCCGCTCGGCCCTGGCCGCAGCTTTGGCGGCTTTGCGCTCGGCCTTCTCCTGCATCTTCTCGGGACTGCGCCCGAAAAGCGAGAAATGCACGTAGCGGCCGGGATACTGCTCGAGGTTGGCCAGCAGCGAGGCGAGATTAGCGCTGGCCTCGGTCAGCGAATCGTAGAGCGCAGGATCGTTCATCAGTTTGCCGACGGTCCCCTCGCCCGCCTCGACCTTTGCCAGCAGACCGTTCACCTCGTCCACAGCGTCCGTAAGCCTGCGGGCGAACCCGGCGTCGGCCAGCTCCCCGGTTATCCGGTTCAGGCTGCCGACGATGCTGTCCACACGCGGGGTATTCCTGCCCAGCATCGCGGAGAACTCCGTAAGGTCGTCGACGGCGGCTTTCAGGTTGCGCTTCTCGGCGTCGAGCAGGCCGGCCATGTCGCCCGTAATGGCGTTCAGGTGGCTCAACGTCCCGGAAATATTCTGCGCGTTGGCCTCCATCAGGCGATTGAGGTTGGTCAGCGTGCGCGAGAGGTCGCCCGTCACCTGCGACACCTTCTGCTTGAAGAAATCCAGCTCCGACCCGGCCACGTCCATCAGGTCGCGTTCGCGCACCGAGCGCAGCGTGTCGCCCTTCTGGAGATAGGTGCGCGCCGTGCCGTAGTTGATTTCGATGGCCTTTCCGCCCATCAGCCCGTTGCTGTAAATCTTGGCCTCGGAGTCGGTCGGAATGTGATACTGACGTTTGATGGTGAACTGCAACACGACGTTGTCGCTGCGCTGCGGATCGAACGAAATGCCCGTCACCGTACCGATCTTGACGCCTTTCATCATAATCGGCGACGCCGCCTGCACGCCGTTGATCTGGTCGTAGGCGGCGTAATAGACCGAATTGCGGCTGAAAATGTCGAATCCTTTCAAAAACCGGATTCCGGCCCACGCGGCAATGATCATCGTCACGCCGAAAATTCCGATTTTAACTTCCCTTTTCATATCTGTACTTTTATTTTACAATTTGCGTACCCCGGCACGCGACCACGAAGGCCCCGGGAAATACCTTGCGCACCTCGGCCAGCTTCCGCTGTGCGGCTTCACGGGTGCCGTACTCGCCCACACCGTATTTATAGGGGAACCGCCCCTCGGCCGCATACTCCTTCACCTTGCCGCGGTAGGCACGGAACTGCGCCGAGGCGAGGGGTACGGGCGACGCCGAAGCCATCACCTGAATCGTATAGCGCAGGGGCTGTACGGCCGGTTTCTCCGGGGTTCTGACCGGAGCGGCCGTCGCGGTCTTTCCCTCCGCGGGCTGCGCCGCTGCGGTCTTTTCAGCGGACTTTGCCGCAGGCTTTTCAACGCTCTTTTCCGCGGCCTTTCCGGCTGACTTTTCCGCAGGCTGTTCCGCGGCCGGTTTCGCGGCAGCGGCCTGCTCCTCCTCGGCCATCCGGGTCCCGAGCACATAGGCCGAATAGTTGCGGATCGCCTGGTAGAGCGACCGGGCGATCTCGTTCTGCCCCCTGTCGGACTTCATGTAGGCCAGTTCCTGCTGGTTGGACATGAACCCGATCTCGGTCAGCACGCCCGGCATGTCCGTCGCATAGAGCACCCGCAGCAGCTGCGGCTTTATGCCGCGCGAATGGCGGCCCGCCTTGAGGCAGCTGTTCTGGATGCAGCGGGCGAAAGCCATGCTGTATTCGCCGTAGGTGAACTGGAGATTCTGAATGTAAGCCCGCACGATGGCCGCCGTCCGCTCGTCGGACATGTCGATCAGATCCTCGCGGTTGTTTTCGAACAGGGCGTTCTCGTTGTAGCGCTGCTCCTTCGAACTCTCGCCCATGATCAGCGTCTCGACGCCCCGCACGCCCGTCGCCCGGGGGGCGGCGTTGGCGTGGATCGAGATGAAGAGGTCGCCCCCGGCCTTGTTGGCAATGTCGGCCCGCGCCTGCAGGTCGGCCGCCAGGTCCGCCCCCAGAGTCCTGTCCGCCGTGCGGGTGTAGACCACCTTCACGCCCGGCATCCCCTCCTCGACGAGCTTTCCGAGTTTGAGCGCCACTTTCAGCGTGAGGTCCTTTTCATAGACCCCGCCATAGTGCGCGCCGGGGAATTTCCCCCCGTGCCCGGCGTCGATGACCACGACTTCGACGCCGTGCGCAATATTCCCCGCAGACGCAACGTTCATAAGAACAGTTGCGGCCGCGAAGGCGAATAGCAGCAAAAGTCGTGTGCGCATATTTAATGGTACCAAGTGTGAGCTTTCTATAAATTTTTACCTATCTTTGTCGGGCCGAAAACGCGGCGGGAAGGGCACAGGACCTCGATCCGGGCGTTTTTGCCGACTTGTCGGCAAAGGTATGGAAAATTTTTGGGATTTTGGATAAAATTAGGGTAAAATATCTCTTGTCGGCGACGGTGATTCTGCTGTTTGCCCAGATCGTACTGGGCGGCGGAGCGCCCCGCACGGCCCGCAATCCCGCCCCCGGGGACACCGTCCCGGTTCCGTCCCGCGCCGACGCGATACGTCCCGACACGAGCGCACGTCCGCCTTTTGTCACCCCCTCGCGGCGCGAGGCCCGCAGGCAGGCGCGCGAAGAGGCCCGGCGGCGCGAAGCGTTCAACGCACTGCCGCAGGAGGAGAAGGATTCGCTCTTTTCGGCGCAGGTCGACTCGCTCGTGGCGCAGAAGGCCGATTCTCCGGGCGCGGCACGGCCCGACTCGCTCGCCGCCGACACGCTCCGCCGCGATTCGGTGAAGACGCCGCGGCCCGCAGGGGCGTTCCTCGACGACCCGATCACGGGCAAGAACACCGACTCGCTGGTCTACGACGTGCGCAACAAGCTGGTCTACATCTACAACCAGGGCGATGTCACCTATCAGAACAGCAACCTCAAGGCCGACTTCATGCGCATCGACATGAACTCGAAACTGGTCCACGCCTACGGCAAACCCGACTCGGTGGAGGGCAAGTTCATCATCACCAAGCCCGAGTTCTCCGACGGTTCGGCCTCCTACCAAATGGACACGATCACCTACAACCTCGACTCGAAGAAGGCCAAGATCAAGGGCGTGGCCACGCAGCAGGGCGACGGCTGGCTGGTGGGCGGCAGCGTGAAGAAGATGCCCGACAACACGATCAACATCCAGCACGGCAAATACACCACCTGCGACGAGACGGACCACCCGCACTTCTATCTGGCGATGACCAAGGCGAAAGTCATTCCGGGCAAGAAGGTCGTCACCGGCCCGGCCTACCTGGTGATGGAGGACGTGCCGATCTACTTCCTCGGCATCCCCGAGGGCTTCTTCCCGATCAACATGGGTCCCAAGTCGGGCCTGCTGATGCCCACCTACGGCGAGGAGTACTCCAAAGGTTTCTTCCTGCGCGACCTGGGCTATTACTTCACCCTGGGCGAATACGCCGACCTGGCGGTGCGCGGCGGCATCTACACGCTGGGACAGCAGGGGAACAGCGATTGGACGGACGCCAGCGAGGCAAACGGCAATTACATCAATTGTTTTCGCGGCAAAAGCAGCGGCGGCGGGGTCAATGGGTTCCATCCGGACGAGGGCAGCGCCTACATCACCTTTGACAGCAATGTCATCACCAACGCCACCAACAATGTTTACGAAATGAACGATTGGCAGCGCAAGCACGATTTGATCGCTACCAACAGCTATGCCAATACCAGTCGCACCAGCACCACGGCGCCGGGGTGCTCGCTGGAGCAATATGTCAACGCCAACGCGGTCTGGCCCGGTGCCGGCAACGATGTGGTGCTGTATTCCGGCTTGGAGGATGCGTATACATATCTGGTCGGGCGGGGTGTGCTGCCCGCCAGCTACTTTGAACTGGCTTCCCATGTCAAGCTGGCGGCGCGGCCTGTTGTCGGCCGAAGATGAGGTGTGGCTGGCGCCGGTCGGCACCACTGCTTTTGCTCAAAGCGATACCATGACCCGCGCCGCCGGTAACGCGAAGGAGATCGCCGCGCCCGCCGCGATGGGGGAGTATACGCTGTATATTTGCTATGCCAACGGCACGGTGGAAACCTCGCCCTTTACGGTGACGGTTGGTCGGACACAGGATATGAGCAATGTGGTGAACGGGCAGGATTACGATGTGTGCCCCCTGCGCCCGCTGACCTTGACGCTGGATACCGATACCTATCGCTTCACGCTGAACGGCAAAGCGGTGACGAGCGGGGATACCATCGATACTGCCGGTGCGTGGACGCTGGTGGCGACACTAGAACGCCAGCAGCGGCACGCCGAACGCAGGCGCAAGCCACGCCCTGCGG
>ENA-USUJ01003453-USUJ01003453.1-human-gut-metagenome-genome-assembly--contig:-NODE-3453-length-10674-cov-5.335000_pt1 | contig 10674 bp, 7 predicted proteins | sample MGYA00250061_ERZ773398 | MGnify/ENA primary metagenome ERZ773398 (study PRJEB29103, sample SAMN06111992) | human gut metagenome | biome: human gut; feature: ankylosing spondylitis patient; material...
ATATATAAAAAAAGCCATTCTATCTTCGCAGACAGAACGGCTTCATGTGTCGATAAGTTTCACTAACTCTTATTTAAAATTTTATTAGAAAAACTTTCTGGAAAATATTGACAAATATAAAATATAGGTATAAAATGGTAAAAACTGGAATAAAGGAGGGCGAAAAATATGCCTATGGTTGCTCAATGGGATATAAATGATGACTGTAATCTCAATTGCAAACATTGCAGAGTTTTGAACAAAAATACACAAGAAAAAGAATTAACACTAGAACAAGCCAAAAGTTTATTATCTCAATTATATTATTGTGGTACAACCAAATTAAATCTTTCAGGAGGAGAGCCATTTTTAAGAAAAGACTTATTTGAAATATTAGATTATACCACAAAATTTGACGATATAGTAATAACAACAAACTGTACATTGATAAATGATAAAATAGCTCAAAAATTAGCTCAATATCCTAATGTTAGATTATCAATAAGTATAGATGGAATGGAAGAAATACATGATAAATTTAGAGGAAGAAAAGGAACATTTCAGAAAATAATTAATACATTACCAATATTAAAAGAAAATGGAATTAAATTTTCAATTAGATATACTCTTACAAAAGACACAATTAAAGATGCGAAAGAAGTATTAAAATTAGCCAGCAAAAATGGAGCAGAAGAATTTAATACAAGAAGAGTTATATTGACAGGAAATGCGAGTGAAGATCTAATGATATCTAATGAGGAATACAAAATTATAATTAAGGAATTGATACAAGAGTGCAAGAGACTAAACATAAAATTCAGGACGGGTGATCCATTATTGGGGTCTCTACGTGAGTTTTCAGGAGACGCTTTTCCCGAAGGGGCTCGGAAACTGCGGCAAAACGCTGTGGCGCACGACTTTCACGGCCGATGCCTACCAGCGGGTGTGGAAAGACGGCATCCTCGCCGCCGACCTCTACGCGGTGTTCAACACCGACGGCACGCCGTGGCCGATGCTCGCCCGGCTGGGCGGCAGCCAGCGGATGCGCGGCTATTACCAGGGCCGCTATACGGACAACGACATGATCACCGTGCAGGTCGAACTGCGCCAGCGCATCTGGAGGCGGATCGGATGCGCGGTATGGGGCGGCGCGGGCAACGTTTTCCCCTCGCTGTCGCGATTCGACTGGTCGCAGACGCTGCCCAACTACGGCGCAGGACTCCGGTGGAAACTGAAAAAACGGGTGAACGTGCGCCTCGACTACGGATTCGGCAAGAAAACCAGCGGTTTCCTGCTGAACATCAACGAGGCTTTTTAAGAGAATTTGTATGAATGCCGATCTGAATAACGCGAATAAGACGAACCGCCGGAGGACGGTCAAGACCCGCAGCCGCTTCACGACGCTGCTGACCGTCTATTTCTTCGTGGCGCTGATCATCCCCAACTGCGTGCTGGCCAATACGGAGCCTTACTCGGTGTGGACCGTCGAGGCGCTGATCCTCATGCCGCTGGGATTCTACATGATGTGGAGCGTGGCGCTGCGGCGTTCGGGCGTGATGATCTGGCTGGCCTTCCCGTTCATCTTCTTCTGCGCCTTCCAGATCGTGCTGCTGTACCTGTTCGGCAACTCGATCATCGCCACGGACATGTTCACGAACCTGCTGACGACCAATCCGGGCGAGGCGGGCGAACTGCTGGGCAACATCTATCCGTCGGTGGTTCTGGTCTGCGTCATCTACCTGCCGCTGCTGTGGCTCGCGGCCCGCGAGATCGGACACAAACGCTACATCACGCGCACGGCGCGCATGAACATCGGTCTGACCGGGGCGGCGCTCTTCGCCGTGGGCCTGCTGGCCCTGTGGCCCGCCTACCACGTCAGCGAGGAGCGGCACGTGCTGCGCGACGAGATTTTCCCGCTCAACATCATGTACAACCTCGGGTTGAGCGGCTCGGAGTTCCGCAAGTCGTACAACTTCCACAAAACCTCCGAGGGCTTCACCTACGAGGCCGAACGCACGGCCGAAGCTCCGGGACGCGAGGTCTACGTATATATCATCGGGGAGGCGTCGCGCGCGATGAACTGGCAGCTCTACGGCTACGGGCGGGAGACCAATCCCCTGCTCTCCGGAGTCGGCGATCTGGTGGTTTTCCGCGACGTGCTGACCCAGAGCAACACCACCCACAAGAGCGTGCCGCTGATCCTCTCGTCCGTAGCCACCGGCGAACACGAGGAGCTGTACCGCCGCAAGGGCCTTCCGGCGCTCTTCAACGAGGCGGGATTCGACACGTGGTTCATCTCCAACCAGTCGCCGCAGGGCGCGATGATCGACCACCTGGCCCACGACGCCAGACACGTGATCTACATCCGCTCGCCGCGCCACGACACGCAGCTGCTCGACGAGATGCGCAAGGCGCTCGAAAGAAGCACGTCGCAGAAACTCCTTTTCGTGCTCCACTGCTACGGTTCGCACTTCAGCTACCACCAGCGCTATCCGCGCGAGTTCGCCCATTTCCAGCCCGACAACGACGTGGCGATCGCCCGGCAGCACCGTCCGATGCTCGTCAACGCCTACGACAACTCGATCCGTTACACGGATTATTTCCTCGCGCAGACCATTGATTACCTGCGGTCGCTGAAAGGCACTTCATCGGCCCTGCTCTACTGCGCGGACCACGGCGAAGACCTGATCGACGACGACCGCGAACGCTTCCTGCACGCCTCGCCCACGACGACGGCCTATCAGCTCTACGTGGCGTCGCTGGCCTGGTTCTCGGAGGATTACCGGACCCATTTCCCCGAAAAGGCCGCCGCCGCCGAGGCCAACGAGACGGCTCCCGCGACGACTCACGCGCTGTTTCACACGATGGCCGACATGGCTTCGATCCGCGGACGGTTCCTCACGACGAAGGTCTCGCTCGTAAGCCCCGATTTCGACCGCACGGCTCCGCGCCGCTACCTGAACGACCACAACGAAGCCGTGCCCTTCCGCAAGACGGGCCTGCGGCACGAGGACATGGAGGTGTTCCGGAAATACGGAATCGAACTTTAGGTTCCGATTTCAGGCGGCTATTTCCGCACATCCCCCGTTTTCGATTTCAGAGACGCCTATTCGCGCCTGAACGAAACGCGGCACGGATGGGCAGTATAAAAACACCCATTCGTACCGCGTGAGAGCAAGTGCGAAGACGCCCTATAAAACCGGAAACGATAAAGGCTGCCCCGAAGGACAGCCTTTATCGTTGTGCGGAACTCAATTATTTCGCAGCTTCTACGGAAACCTTGCGGAACTCCTTCATCAGCTTCGAAATTTCGAGAGCCGATTTGCGGGCGCGCGTGCCGGCAGCCTTGTTGTTCTTCTCGACCTGAGCAGCTGCGTTGGCTGCAAATACCTCGAACTCTGCGTTGATTTTTGCTACTAATTCTTTCATGGTTTTATTTGTTAATTGGGTTTGTTATCAACGCAAAGATATAAAAATATTCTAAACAACATCATTCGGAACGGGAAAAACAGTTTTTTTTGCAGGAAAAACCCTATTTCAAGGGGCTGACGGTACGTTTTTTGCCTTTCCTGCGGTGTAAAACATACCCTTATGGACAGACTTTTTCCCGCCGCATGTCTTTTCGCCGCGCTCCTCACGGGCTGCGCGCAACATACGCCGAAACAGGCGGCGCCTCCCCTGCGGGTCGGGGTGGCCGAAGCCGCCGTCGACAGCGTACCCAACCGCATGAGTTTCATCGGTTACCTCGCGAGCAACTTCGACGCCGTGATCCAGCCGCGCGTGAACGGCTACCTCTCGTCGAAGCAATACGGCAACGGCATGCCCGTACGGCGCGGCCAGCTGCTGTTCACCATCGACCCCGACCAGCTTTCGACCTCGATGCTGGCGGCCGAAGCCGAACTCGAATCGGCCCGTGCGCAGGCCCTCGAAGCCCGCAACAACTACGACCGCGCCGTGCCGCTGGCGCGCATCGACGCCATCAGCCAGTCGCAGCTGGACCAGTACACGGCCCAATGGAAGGCCGCCGAGGCCTCGGTGCGCTCGGCGGAGCAGTCGCTGCGCAACGCCCGCATGAACGTGGGATACACCGAGCTGCGCTCGCCCATCGACGGCATCATCGAGCACACGGCGGCGCACGTGGGCGACTACGTGGGTCCCGGCACGCAGTTCAGCGTGCTGACGACCGTGTCGAACATCGACACGCTGACGGTCGACGTGGCGATTCCGATGTCGCAGTACCTGCGCTATGCGGGCGACCGGACTTCGATCTACGACAACGAAGGGCTGCTGTCGGACATCCGTCTCGTGCTGGCCGACGGCTCGCGATACCCGCTCGGAGGAATCTACGACTACACGCGCAAGGATGTCTCGTCGACCACCGGGACGCTCGTCGTGGTGGTGATGTTCCCCAATCCCGACGAGACGCTGAAACCCGGACAGTTCGCCCGCGTGGAGGCCAGCGTGGGCCCCGTGCGGCCGCGCGTCGTCGTGCCCCAGCAGGCCGTGAGCCAGACGCAGGACATCGCGTCGGTGTGGGTCGTGGAGGCCGACAGCACGGTGCACTACCGCCGCGTCACCCCGGGCGACACCTACGGCGCGATGTGGTGCATCGACGAGGGACTCGACCGGGGCGAACGGGTCGTGGTCGCCGGGCAGCAGAAACTGCACGACGGCGCAAAGGTGATCCCCGAAAACCCGACTGCGCGGAGGACTGAACAGGCCGCCGCTGCGGAGCAGGCGGGCAAGCGTCTCGAAAAACGGTAGTCCTATGGAAAAATTCTTTGTTTCGCGCCCGATTTTCGCCATTTCGCTGGCCATCGTCATCGTGCTCGTCGGCCTGATCTCGATCATGGGGCTGCCCATCGAACAGTACCCCGACATCACGCCTCCGGTCGTGGAGGTGTCGGCCACCTACGACGGCGCCGACGCCGAGACGGTCAACAACGCCGTGGCGACGCCCGTGGCCCAGGCCGTGATGGGCGTCAGCGACATGCTCTACATGCAGGCCACCTCGGCCAACGACGGTTCGATGGTCCTGCAGGTCACCTTCGACATCGGCTCCGATCCCGACCTCGACGCCATCTTCACCCAGAACAACGTCTCGTCGGCCACGGCCGAACTCCCCGCGACGGTCACCCGGCAGGGGGTCACGACACGCAAGACCATGACGGGATTCCTGATGGTCTACTCGCTGCACAGCGACGGCCGCTACGACGGGGAGTTCCTCTCGAATTACGCCTACATCAATCTCCAGAACGAGCTGCTGAAGATCGACGGCGTGGGCAAGGTCTCGATCATGGGCGCGGGCGAATACGCCATGCGGGTGTGGCTGCGGCCCGACGTGCTGAAATACTACGGCATCACCGTCGGCGAGGTGACGGCCGCCATCGAGAAGCAGGGCGGCATCTACCCTGCCGGGCAGTTCGGCGCCGAGCCGGCTCCCGACGGCGTGGCCTACACCTATACGGTGACCATGCCGCCGCAGATCTCCACCGCCGCGGAGTTCGCCGACATCGTCGTGCGGACCACCTCCTCGGGCGAACAGATCCGTCTGGGCGACATCGCCGAGGTGTCGCTCGGCAGCCAGACCTACGGCGTAAGCTCGTCCTACGAGAGCGACCCGACGGCCATGATCGTCATTTACCAGCAGCCGGGCAGCAACGCCGTGGCTGTGGGCGGCAAGGTCAAGGCCGCGATGGAACGCCTCTCGCAGCGGTTTCCGGACGGCGTCGAGGCCGCCACGATCGTCGACAGCACCACGAGCATCGACGCCGGCGTGAAGGACATCTTCCGCACGCTCGTCATCGCCCTCATACTCGTCATCTTCATCATCTTCCTCTTCCTCCAGGACTGGCGCGCGACGGTCATTCCCCTGGTGGCGATCCCCGTGTCGCTCGTCGGCGCCTTCGCGCTGTTCCCGCTGCTGGGATTTTCCATCAACATCATCTCGCTGCTGGGACTGGTGCTGGCCATCGGCCTTGTGGTCGACGACGCCATCGTCGTCGTCGAGGCCGCGCAGGTCAATATCGAACGGGGCATGAAACCCCGCGAGGCGGCGCTGGAGGCCATGCGCAACGTGGCCTCGCCGATCGTCGCCACGACAGTCGTGCTGCTGGCCGTATTCATCCCCGTGTCGTTCACCGGCGGCATCACGGGGCGGCTGTTCCAGCAGTTTTCGGTGACGATCGCCGTTTCGGTGGTCATCTCGGCCTTCAACGCCCTGACGCTCTCCCCGGCGCTCTGCGCCCTGCTGCTGCGACGCCGGGAGCCGTCGCAAAAGGGATTTTTCGCCGCCTTCAACCGCTGGTTCGCACGGCAGATGGACCGTTACACGGCCTTTACGCCGACGCTGATGCGCCACGTCGCCCGCACGGGCGTGTTCGTGGCCGTGGTCCTCGGGGTGATCTTCGTCGTGTGGCGCAAACTGCCCGCGGGATTCCTCCCCGAGGAGGATCAGGGCTACGTGATGGTGATGGTCTCGACGCCCGAAGCCTCGTCGCTGCAAGTGACCCGACAGGCGATGGCCGACGCCGACGCCGTGATCCGCACGCTTCCCGAGGTCGCCTCGACGTCGTTCGCCGCGGGATTCAACATGATGGCCGGCATCGCCTCGACGTCGAGCGGCATCATCTTCGTCAAACTCGTCGACTACTCCGACCGCAGGCTCTCGGCCATGCAGATCGCCCAGCGGCTCACCGGAGAACTTTACGTCGCGGTTCCGGGGGCCGAATGCTACGCCTTCATCCCGCCTTCGATTCCCGGACTGGGCGTCACCTCGGGCGTCTCGGTCGAGGTGCAGGACCTCGAAGGGCGCGGCACGGCCTACCTGATGGAAAACGCCGGGCGGCTGATGGATTCGCTGCGCAAAAATCCCGCGATCGCCTCGGTCACCACGCAGTTCGACGCCGGGGTTCCCCAGCGGCGGCTGCGTATCGACAAGCAGCAGGCGCTGGCCGCCGGCGTGGACCTCGGAACGCTCTACGGCGAGCTGACCACCCTGCTGGGCGGCGCGTACATCAACAATTTCACACGCTTCGGCAAACTCTACCAGACCTACATCCAGGCCGCGCCCGACTACCGCCTCGACCGGCGGTCGCTGGACAGCTACTACGTCACCTCGGCCTCGGGCGAGAGCGTTCCCGTGGCATCGCTGATCGACGTGGCGGACACCGTGGGCGTGGAGTACGTCTCGCAGTTCAACCTCTACCGTTCCGTCTCGCTCACCGTCACCCCCGCGGCGCGGGCCTCGACGACGACCGTCATGCGGGAGATCACCGCCACGGCCGCTGAAACGCTGCCCGACGACATCGGCACGGCGTGGAGCGGAACCTCCTATCAGGAGGCCAACGCCTCGAAGACCGGCGGGCTGGTCTACGCGCTGGCCCTCGTGTTCGTGTTCCTCGCGCTGGCGGCCCTCTACGAATCGTGGGGGCTGCCGCTGGCGATCCTGATGAGCGTGCCGGTGGCAGTGCTGGGCGCGGTGCTGTTCGTCGGCGGCACGCACCTGATGAACAGCCTGTACGTCAACGACATCTACATGCAGATCTCGCTCGTCATGCTGATCGGGCTGGCGGCCAAGAATGCCATTCTGGTCGTCGAATACGCCGACCGGCTGTTCCGCGAGCAGGGCGTCTCGCTGATGGACGCCGCCATCGGAGCCGCGAAACTGCGCGTGAGACCGATCATTATGACCGCCTTCGCCTTCATCCTGGGCGTCATGCCCCTCGTCTTCGCCAGCGGCGTCTACGCCACGGCCCGCAACATCATGGGCGTGGCCCTCGTGGGCGGCATGCTCTTCGCCACGCTGCTGGGCATCTTCGTCTACCCCGCGCTCTACTATTTCGTCGGGAAGATCGGCCGCTTCGAACAGCGCCGCGAACTTAAAAAACAGGAGGAGAACGCATGAAAACGCAACTTACGATAGCCGCCGCCGTGCTGACGCTGGCCGCCTGCACCCCGAAATTCTACCCGCCGCAGATCGCGACGCCCGAAAGTTACGTCTACGGCGCGGGCTTCTCGTCCGACACGACGGGCGTGGGCGAACGCTGGTCCGTCCGGACACCGGACCAAAGAAAGTATGGCCGTCCGGCCACCGGACCAGCGGGGCGCCCCGCCCTTGAGAAGTGCAAAAAGCCACGCACAGGTCGCGGCTTTTTGCGGATTTATAGGGGTAGGGCGGACGACCCTTTTCGTTATATAGGTTTTTCGACAGTCTGAAATCCCCGGGATTTCTGAACTGCACCCCATTTGTTAGACAGTATGATATACTATCTAACAGATGGGGTGATTTATTATGTCAAGAGGAAAACCAAACAAACGATACACGCCGGAATTCAAGAAGCTGGTCGTAGAAACTATGCAGCAGGAGAAACTGAGCTATCGAGAAACGGCTCGACAGTTTGAAATCAGCGATCATCACAGACTACAAGACTGGGAACGAATCTATCTGACCGAAGGTCCGGAAGGGTTCGCCATCGAACGGCGCGGCCGCGGAAGTAAAGGCCGTCCGCCAAAGCATCTGCCAAAGGATGTAGAAGAAGATCTGCTGGCAGAGGTTCAGCGGCTGCGTGCAGAGGTAGAATACCTAAAAAACTTGCAAGCCTTGGTTTTGGAAGACGAGCGACGCCAGCACAAAAAACGCTGGTAGTTCAGAAGCTAAGGCAAAAACACGCACTCAGTATTCTGCTCTCAATCGCTCAACTGCCCCGTGCAACTTTCTACTATCATTTGAAGCAGATGCAGAAAGAAGACAAATATGCATCTGTTAAGGAAGAAATCACAACGATTTACCACGAAAACAGGGGCCGGTACGGCTATCGCCGGATCACGGCAGAACTTCGCAAGCGTAAATTCTCTGTGAACCACAAGACTGTCCAGCGGCTTATGAAAGAGTTGGGCTTAGTTTGCCGTGTCAGGATGAAGAAGTATCGCTCTTATAAGGGAGAAGTGGGCAAAATTGCGCCAAATCTGCTAAATCGGGATTTCCATGCCGAAAAGCCGAATCAGAAATGGGTCACGGATGTGACGGAGTTCAGCCTGTTTGGAGAGAAGCTCTACCTGTCCCCGATTCTCGATCTGCACAGCAGCGATCTGGTCAGTTACACCATATCGGATCGTCCTGTACTCAGCATGGTAACCACCATGCTGGACGAGGCGTTTGCAAAGATCCCGGCCGAAACAAACCTGATTCTCCATTCTGACCAGGGCTGGCAGTACCAACACAAACAATACCAACAGATGCTCCGGGAGAAAGGTGTTCGCCAGAGCATGAGCCGCAAGGGAAACTGTCTGGACAATGCTGTGATAGAAAATTTCTTCGGACTGCTCAAAAGTGAACTGTTATATCTGCAAGAATTTCAATCCATGGAACACTTCAAACAGGAACTGATCGAATATCTGGATTACTACAACAACCGCAGGATCAAGGCAAAACTGAAGGGCTTGCCGCCTGCAATTCACAGACAACAAGCCCTTTCGGCAGCTTGAATAATTTTTACTTTGAAAGATTGTCTAACTTTTTTGGGGCAGTTCATTTTCGTCTCTTGCTTTTTCATTTTTCTATTCTGAATACGTTAGAAACCCGGTTGCAGCTTAATGTGCAACCGGGTTTCTCGACAAACTGAGACGCGGCGCATATTGCGCCGCGTCTTTAGTAGGGGGTCGTTTTTTAATAAGAAGAAGAAAGGTTATTTTGCTGCCAGTGCGGACGAGGTGTATTCATCCATATTATCAGCGTTCAGAGTGGTCATAGAAACGTTTACAAAATTCTTGGTCGGTGCATTATCCATGAATTCCAGCTCATCGGTGGTACCATCTACCATATGACGCATCATATCAAGTGCAGTGGTTGCCTCCAGATCCGGGTCCTGATACAGATCGCAGTATTCGGTGCCTTCCTTGATCCAGTCGCTGCTGGAGGCAGAGATACCGCCAAGGATAAAGTTGGTGTTGTTCAGGCCAAGAGCCTTCATGCTCTCTACGATGCCCTGCGTCTGCATGGAGCTCTGAGTTGCTACGCCGTCAAAGCCGCCGACACCATACTTCTGGATCCAATCCTCGAAAATACTCTGTGCGAGAGTAGCCTCGTTGCGCTCTACATAGTTGACCTCGAGAATTTCAATGTCCGGGCGGTTTGCTGCGAACCAGTCCTGCAGGCCCTTCAGGCGGCCTGCGGCGTTGTCCTGACCATATGGCAGACAGATAACACAGATTTTCGCGCCATCCTTCAAGCCGGAAGACATGGATTCCGCCAGCTGAGCACCGATTGCTTCCTCAGAGCTGCCTGCGTAGCAGAAATCAAGATCCTTACTGGAATCCGAAATCTGCGGTACGATGTTGACAAAGCCAACCTTAACATCCTTCTGCTGGAACTGCATCAGCATATCCGGCACGGAGAACAGCGGCTGACAGAGAATAGCGTCAATGTTCTTCTGGGCCAGTGCTTCAGTGGCTTCAATATAGCCGGTAACGTCCGCCATACCGTTCGGGCTGGCGTTCAGTGCCTCAACCTCAAAGCCATATTCCGGACCGTGCTCAACGATTGCGTCATTCAAGCGTTTGCAGTAATCGTCACTCCATGCAGCGGAGATATAACCCAGCTTGTTGAGCTTCTCGATCATGGCCACGCCGTCCAGCTTCTCCGCCTCACTGGTATCGATAGACTTAATATAGGCGCTGGCAAAGGGGCTGCGCAGC
>ENA-USUJ01003465-USUJ01003465.1-human-gut-metagenome-genome-assembly--contig:-NODE-3465-length-10635-cov-4.001515_pt1 | contig 10635 bp, 9 predicted proteins | sample MGYA00250061_ERZ773398 | MGnify/ENA primary metagenome ERZ773398 (study PRJEB29103, sample SAMN06111992) | human gut metagenome | biome: human gut; feature: ankylosing spondylitis patient; material...
GCAGGAAGGACTTTACACATTATTTCTGCGTGGATTTCAGGATGGAAAGAAAGTGAATGACAAGAGAGTCATCTCCAGTGTAAGCAGATGTCTGAATGCTTATGAAGACTACGAAGAAGTCATGAAATGCGCAGAAAATCCAGAACTTAGATTTATCCTGTGTAATACAACAGAAGCGGGAATCCGTTATGACGCAGAATGTAAATTTGAAGACAAACCAGGAGAATCCTATCCGGCAAAACTGACACAGTTTATGTATCACAGATTTGAAACATTTGGAAAAGAAGAAGGAAAAGGTTTCATTATACTTTCTTGCGAACTTATTGATGATAATGGAAAAGAACTGGAAAAATGTGTGCTGAAATATGCAAAACAGTGGAATCTTGGAGAAGAATTTATTACATGGATTCAGAAGGAAAATGTATTTTGTTCTACACTTGTTGACAGAATTGTTACAGGATATCCAAGAAATGAAGCTTCGGCCATCTGCGAAGAACTCGGATATGAGGATAATGTTCTGGATACAGGAGAAATCTTTGGATTCTGGGTAATTGAAGGCCCGCAGTCAATCAAAAAAGAATTTCCGATTGAAGAAGCAGGTCTCCCAATCCTTATCACAGATAATCATAAACCTTACAAACAGCGGAAGGTACGTATCTTGAATGGTGCACATACATCCTTTGTGCTGGGGGCATATCTTGCTGGTAAAGATATTGTAAGAGATTGTATGAATGATGAAGTTATCTGTAGATTTATGAACAAGACAATCTACGATGAAATTATTCCGACCCTGGACCTGCCGAAAGAGGAGCTTATTGACTTTGCGTCAGCAGTGACGGAACGTTTTAAAAATCCATTCATTGATCATGCATTGTTGGCAATTTCCCTGAATTCAACATCAAAATGGAAAGCAAGGGTTATGCCGTCTCTGAAGGAATATGTAAAGCGAAAAGGTACACTTCCAAAATGCATTACGGCTTCCTTTGCATTCTACATTGCATTCTTCAGCGGACATACGCTGACAGAAGAGGGTCTTATCGCAGAGAGAGAAGGAAATACATACACTGTAAAGGATGACAGAGAAGTACTTCAATTCTATTACGAACACAGAGAAGACTCAACAGAGAAGATGGTACACGCAGTATGTAAGAATACAGAATTCTGGGGAGAAGATCTTACAGAAATTGAAGGATTTGAATCAGCAGTTTGCGGATATCTGGATCAGATTCGGAAAGAAGGAAGCTATTCCGTTATGAAATCTCTTATTTCGCTTGACTAAGGAGCTATGAAATGAATAAAATACTGAAAAAATTAGAGCAATTTGGAATTGTGCCGGTGGTTGTGCTTGAGGATGACAAAGATGCTGCTTTGCTGGCGAAAGCTCTGTGCGATGGTGGACTGGCATGTGCGGAGGTGACGTTCCGCACAGCTGCCGCCGAAGAATCTATTCGTATCATGTCGGAAAAGTTTCCGGAGATGGTCGTAGGAGCTGGAACTGTTCTGACAGTAGAACAGGTTGACCGTGCGGTGAAGGCTGGAGCGCAATTTATTGTAAGTCCGGGATTCAATCCTGTTGTTGTGAAATATTGTATCGATCATGAGATTCCGATCACTCCGGGTGTCGTCACACCAAGTGAAATGGAACAGGCAATTGCGATGGGACTTGAAGTTGTCAAGTTCTTCCCGGCAGAACCATCTGGAGGACTTGATATGATAAAAGCAGTAGCAGCGCCATATACGACATTGAGGTTTATGCCAACTGGCGGAATCAATCCTGAAAATATTGTACCGTATCTTCAATATGACAAAATACTTGCATGTGGAGGAAGCTGGATGGTAAAAGGAAATCTTGTGGCAAGGGGTGATTTTGATCAGATTACAGAACTGACCAAAGAAGCAGTTTCGCTGGTTTATTCTGCCAGGGAGGTGAAGTAATGGCTAAGGTTGTTACAATGGGCGAGATAATGCTCAGATTATCACCTCCAGGCTATCAGCGTTTTGCGCAGGCTTCGGAGTTTGAAATAAATTATGGTGGTGCCGAGGCCAATGTGGCTGTCTCTCTAGCCCAATTAGGTCATGATGTGACATATATCTCCAAAATTCCTTCTAACGCAATTGGAGAGGCAGCCATTGCAACTTTAAAAAAAACAGGTGTAGATTGCCGGTATATTGCACGGGGCGGGAAAAGGCTTGGGGTTTACTTCCTGGAAAACGGGGCATCTGTACGTCCTTCTAATGTTGTCTATGACAGAGCTGATTCGTCTATTACTCAGGCATCAGCAGAAGAATTTGACTTTGATCAGATCTTCGATGGTGTAGATCTCTTTCATGTATCCGGAATTACGCCGGTGCTAAGTGAAGAGACAGCAAGACTTACCAGGATTGCTTTGCAAAAGGCGAAGGAACACGGTGTGACAACATCGTTTGACTTAAACTACCGCACAAAATTATGGACAGAAGATATAACTGGAAAGCAGAAACTACTTTCAGATTTGATGTCATATGTGGACATCTGCTTCGGAAATACAAGAGATGCTGCAAAGTGCCTGGGATATGCAGAAAAAGATACGGATTTTATTGATGGAGACTACAGTATTTGTGTAGATGAAAAGCATATGGAAAATGTAAGAAAGAGATATGGCTTTATTTACCTTATCACAACACTTAGAAAAAGCATCAGTGCTTCGGATAATGGTTGGTCAGGCGCTGTATGCAGTAGCTCTGGACTTTATCAGGGAAGTGAATATAATCTGCATATTATAGACCGTGTCGGTGGGGGAGATTCTTTTGCGGCAGGATTCCTGCACGGAATTTTAAGACATATGGGACCGGAACGGGCGCTGGAATTTGCCCTTGCAGCGGCCGCCATCAAACATACAATACCGGGAGATCTCAATTATATTTCAGAAGAAGAAGTATTGACACTCATGAACAGTGACGGAAGCGGAAGAGTAAACCGATAGGGGCGGTGTTTTTGTTTTTTATTGTGTGTGTCCGGGAAAGCTGAACCACAGCTGCCAGGACCACATTGGATTTTGACATAAACTTACAAAAAGTTATAACTTGTTTATAAATTTTATAATTATATTAGAAATTAGACAAATTTCTCTCACATTTATAGGTTATGATATTTACATCTTAAGGAAATGACGTACCTTAAGAGAAAATCTTTCCTTTCCCTAAAAAGTGTAAAATGAACGTGAATCACCGCTTAGCCGACAAGATCGACGGAGAAGCGGTGATTTTATTATGTCACTGAAGCAGGATTCTTTCTTATAAACCTCTGTAACGATTAAGACAGGCATAAATTTCCTGAATACGGGGAGTAGCGTAACCACAGGAAATTTTTTGATTCTCCGTAAAGAAGGACAGACCATGTAAAGAGAGATTTTTCCAGAGAAACTGCACAATCTCAGGCAGGGTACGTCTGCCGTCTGCCAGATGTTCAACTGCATATTTCAGCAGGAGACCTAAGGCAGCGGTCTGTTCTGCGTCAATAAGCTGTTCTGTATAGCGGAGATCAATCTCCTGTCTGCCGAGAGAGAAGCCATCTGTTCCGGAGATTCTGGTTTTCAGGCGCTCAGGTTTTGCGGCACCGGAATCGGAATGATTTCCACGACTGTTATGTATGAGGCGCTTAGAAGATTCGGCAGGTCTGCTCATAATGCGATGGCTGTGCGGAAGCTGAAAATCAGTAACTGAAACAGCAGGCAGAGGATATTGGCTGCATAATTTTTTGACAGAAGCTGTAATATCTTTTGGAACGTAATTGTCCATCTGGATAATTGTATCTGCAATATGAAAGAATGCCCCGGAACTTCCGGCAACAAGAATTGTAGAAATCCCTGCTTTTTTATAAAGATCCTCTGCACGCTCCAGAAATGGAGTGATCGGCTCTTTCTCACGCTGGATAACCTGCTGCATGAAAGCATCACGAACCATGAAGTTAGTTGCGGAGGTGTCTTCGTCAAGAAGAAAAAGGTGGCTTCCGGCTTCTATGCTTTCTGCGATACCGGCTGCCTGTGAAGTGCTTCCACTGGCATCCAGTGTAGAGAAACAGCGGGTATCTTTCTTGTTTGGAAGATCATTTATAAACATGGAAATACTTGGCGGAGAGCCGATGGAGCATGTGAACCAGCAGGGACTTCTGCCGTTGCTGCGCCAGATCAGGGAAAAGCTGCCGGACAAGACCGTATGGTGCTTTACCGGATATGATTACGAGAAGGACGTGATCGGCAGGATGGTCTCGGAATGGGAGGAGACGAAAGAATTTCTTTCCTATCTGGATGTGCTGGTGGATGGTGAGTTTAAGATCGAACAGAAGGATCTGGGACTGATCTTTAAGGGTTCTGCCAACCAGCGCACGATCCTGGTGCAGGAATCACTTGCGGCAGGGCATATTGTATACTGGAATCCGCAAAATCCTTAAGAAACTGATAAAATTGTATGAAATCCCAAAGAAATCCCAAAAAGGCTTGAAATTTTAGGACAAGTCCGCTACAATAATGAGTGGGTTGTGACTGCGAGGTAATCGGGCAGTTATGAGAAATGCTTAATTACTGCACAGCGCCAGCAGTGACAGTATATTATAAATTATATTTTAGGAGGAATTAAAAATGGCAGTAAAAGTTGCAATTAACGGTTTTGGTCGTATCGGACGTCTTGCTTTCAGACAGATGTTTGGTGCAGAGGGTTATGAAGTAGTAGCTATCAACGATCTGACAAGCCCAAAGATGCTTGCTCATCTGTTAAAGTATGATTCATCACAGGGTAAGTATGAGAAGGCTGACACAGTTTCAGCTGGAGAGGATTCCATCACAGTTGATGGTAAGGAGATTAAGATCTATGCATTCCCTGATGCAAACAACTGCCCATGGGGCGAGCTTGGTGTAGACGTTGTTCTTGAGTGTTCAGGTTTCTACACATCTAAGGAGAAAGCACAGGCTCATATCAATGCTGGTGCTCGTAAGGTTGTTATTTCTGCTCCTGCAGGAAATGATCTTCCTACTATCGTTTACAACACAAACCATGAGACACTTAAGGCTGAGGATAACATCATTTCTGCAGCTTCTTGTACAACAAACTGTCTTGCACCTATGGCTGATGCTCTTAACAAGTACGCAGCTATCCAGTCTGGTATCATGGTAACAATCCATGCTTACACAGGTGATCAGATGACTCTTGATGGTCCTCAGAGAAAGGGTGACCTCAGAAGATCCCGTGCAGCAGCAGTTAACATCGTTCCTAACAGCACAGGTGCTGCAAAGGCTATCGGTCTTGTAATCCCAGAGCTGAACGGAAAGCTCATCGGATCTGCACAGCGTGTTCCTACCCCTACAGGTTCTACAACAATTCTTACAGCTGTATGTAAGGGTTCTGATATCACAGTTGAGGGTATCAACGCAGCTATGAAGGCAGCAGCAAACGAGTCATTCGGTTACAACGAGGATCAGATCGTTTCATCTGATATCGTTGGTATGAGATTCGGTTCTCTGTTCGATGCTACACAGACAATGGTAAACAAGGTTGCTGATGACCTCTATGAGGTACAGGTAGTATCTTGGTATGATAACGAGAATTCTTACACATCTCAGATGGTAAGAACAATCAAGTACTTCTCAGAGCTTGCATAATTTGATCTGAGGTGCTTAGCCGGACAGGCTGTTAGCATTTGCTGACGGATACTTATCCGGTGCATTGGATGATCCATGTACGGGTCCGGTCTTTCATTGGACCGGGCTCGTTTTTCTTTTCTTCTGTATTTTTTAGAAGATATGATTAATTATTAGGAGGAATATAACATGTTAAATAAGAAATCTGTTGATGATATCAACGTAAAGGGCAAGAAGGTTCTGGTTCGCTGTGACTTCAACGTACCACTTGATGCTGACTTAAACATCACTGACGAGAACCGTCTTGTAGCTGCTCTGCCTACAATCAAGAAGCTGATCGCTGACGGTGGACAGATCATTCTCTGTTCTCACCTTGGTAAGCCTAAGGGAGAGCCAAAGCCAGAGCTTTCTTTAGCACCTGTTGCTAAGAGACTTGCTGAGCTTCTTGGACAGGAAGTAAAGTTTGCTGCTGATGCTAACGTTGTTGGTGACAACGCAAAGGCTGCTGTTGCTGCAATGAAGGACGGCGACGTTGTACTTCTTGAGAACACACGTTACAGAGCTGAGGAGACAAAGAACGGAGAGGCTTTCTCAGAGGAGCTTGCATCTCTGGCTGATGTATTCGTAAACGATGCATTTGGTACTGCTCACAGAGCACACTGCTCTAACGTTGGTGTTACAGAGTTCATCCGTAAGAAGGGTGGAGACTGCGCTGTTGGATATCTGATGCAGAAGGAGATCGATTTCCTTGGTAATGCAGTAAACAATCCGGAGCGTCCATTCGTAGCAATTCTTGGTGGTGCTAAGGTATCTTCCAAGATCTCTGTTATCGAGAACCTTCTTGACAAGGTTGACACACTGATCATCGGTGGTGGTATGGCTTACACATTCATGGCTGCTCACGGTGAGGAAGTTGGTAAGTCACTCCTTGAGGAGGATTACAAGGATTATGCTCTTAAGATGGAGAAGAAGGCAGAGGAGAAGGGCGTTAAGCTTCTGATCCCTATTGATACAACTGTTGCTGATGACTTCTCTAACGATGCAAACATCAAGATCGTTGGTCGTGGAGAGATCCCTGCTGATATGGAGGGTCTTGATATCGGACCTAAGACAGCAGAGCTTTTCGCAAATGCGGTAGCAGGTGCTAAGACTGTTGTTTGGAACGGACCGATGGGCTGCTTCGAGATGCCAAACTTCGCAAAGGGTACGATCGCAGTTGCTGAGGCAATGGCTAAGCTTGAGGGTGCTACAACGATCATCGGTGGCGGTGACAGTGCAGCAGCATGTAACCAGCTTGGTTTCGGCGACAAGATGACTCATATCTCTACAGGTGGTGGAGCTTCTCTTGAGTTCCTTGAGGGTAAGGATCTTCCCGGTGTAGTTGCAGCAGACGATAAATAATCAGATTCATATAAGGAGATAGTACAATGGCTAGAAGAAGAATTATTGCCGGCAACTGGAAAATGAACAAGACTCCAAGTGAGGCAGTTGCTTTAGTAAATGAGTTAAAGGATTTAGTAGTAAATGATGCAGTTGATGTTGTTTACTGTGTACCTGCAATCGATATCGTTCCAGTCGTAGAGGCAGTTAAGGGAACAAACGTAGCAGTAGGTGCTGAGAATATGTACTTTGAGGAGAGCGGAGCTTACACAGGTGAGATTTCCGCACCAATGCTTGTTGATGCAGGCGTTAAGTATGTGATCCTTGGTCACTCAGAGCGTCGTGATTACTTCAAGGAGGACGATGTACTTCTGAACAAGAAAGTAAAGAAGGCATTCGAGGCCGGTCTTACACCAATCCTTTGCTGTGGTGAGTCACTGGAGCAGAGAGAGCTCGGCGTAACAATGGACTGGATCCGTCTTCAGATCAAGTCTGATCTTGCCGGTGTTACAGCAGATCAGGTTAAGAGCATGGTAATCGCTTACGAGCCAATCTGGGCTATCGGAACAGGCAAGACTGCTACTTCTGATCAGGCACAGGAGGTATGTAAGGGTATCCGTGACCTCATCGCTGAGATTTATGATACTGATACAGCAGAGGCTGTCCGCATCCAGTACGGTGGATCTATGAACGCCGGGAATGCAGCAGAGCTTCTTGCTAAGCCGGATATCGACGGTGGTCTTATCGGTGGTGCATCCCTTAAGGCTGATTTCGGTAAGGTAGTCAACGCATAAACATGATGCAAAGGAGTCAATATCTTTGATCCCGATGTCATGATATTACGCTGCTATCTTTTGGATTAGTAATGATATAAAACGCCATGAAATGCGTTCAATGTATATAGATATCATTGAACTGTGTTTCGTGGCGTTTTCTTTTAAATCTCAGGCAGCTCTTGTTATTGACGAATGCGAGGGAATCTTGTATACTCAAGGATGGTAGAAGTGAAAGTCCGCTGCCGGTGCTGTGGCGCGGCGATAACAGACAGAGACAGCACAGAAAAGAGGAATAGAGATTATGAGTCAGAAACCAGTTGTATTGATGGTATTAGATGGATACGGATTGAATGACAAGGTTGAGGGGAATGCGATCGCACAGGCGAACACTCCTGTAATGGACAAGCTGATGGCAGAGTATCCGTTTGTCAAAGGAAATGCAAGCGGTCTTGCAGTAGGTCTTCCGGATGGTCAGATGGGTAACTCGGAGGTTGGTCACATGAATATCGGTGCCGGCCGCGTGATCTATCAGGAGCTGACACGTATTTCAAAGTCAATCGACGATGGCGATTTCTTCGAGAACGAAGAGCTTTTAGCTGCCATTGAGAATGTTAAGAAGAATGGCTCAGATCTTCATTTATATGGTCTGCTTTCCGATGGTGGTGTACACAGTCATAATACACACCTGTACGGACTGTTGGAGTTAGCAAAGAAGAATGGCGTGGAGAATGTATATGTTCACTGCTTCTTAGATGGTCGTGACACACCGCCTGCATCCGGTAAGGAATATGTAGAGCAGCTTCAGGCAAAGATCGACGAGATCGGTGTTGGTCATATTGCCAGCCTGCATGGTCGTTATTATGCAATGGATCGTGATACGAACTGGGATCGTGTTGAGAAGTCCTACGCTGCACTTGTATATGGTGAGGGCGTAAAGGCAGAGGATGCTGTTCAGGCAATGGCAGATTCTTATGCCAACGATAAGACAGATGAGTTCGTTGTTCCTACTGTCATCGAGAAGGACGGCAAGCCTCTGGCAACGATCAAGGACGGTGATTCCGTGATCTTCTTTAACTTCCGTCCGGATCGTGCAAGAGAGATTACCCGTAGCTTCTGTGATGAGGAGTTCACAGGCTTTGAGCGCAAGAAAGGCTTCCTGAAGCTGACATATGTATGCTTCGTTGATTATGATGATACAATTGGCAACAAGCTTGTTGCATTTAAGAAAGAATCCGTAGAGAATACGTTTGGTGAGTTCCTTGCAGCCAATGGAAAGACACAGCTTCGTCTGGCCGAGACAGAGAAGTACGCGCATGTTACATTCTTCCTCAACGGCGGAGTAGAGGAGCCGAATAAGGACGAGGAGCGTTCCCTTGTGAAGTCTCCATCCGTAGCAACCTACGATCTGCAGCCAGAGATGAGTGCTCCGGAGGTCAGCAGACGACTGAATGAGGCAATTGGTTCCGGAAAATATGATGTGATCGTCATCAACTTCGCAAACCCTGACATGGTAGGTCATACCGGTGTGATCCCTGCAGCTATCAAGGCAGTTGAGGCAGTGGATGAGTGTGTCGGTTCTGCAGTTGAGGCAATCAAGAAGGCAGACGGCGTTCTGTTTATCTGTGCCGATCACGGAAATGCAGAGAAGATGATTGATTACGAGACCGGTGAGCCACATACCGCTCACACAACCAATCCGGTACCGTTTATCCTTGTTAACTATGACGAGGCATATACACTTCGTGAGGGCGGATGTCTTGCGGATATCGCTCCGACACTGATCGAGGTTATGGGTATGGAGCAGCCAAAGGAAATGACAGGAAAGTCACTCCTGATTAAGAAATAATTGTCTTGACGGGCAGAATATGGGTAGATCAAAAAATCTACCAGTTATAGAAAAAACTTCTTGAAATGATGGGACACATGTGCTATCATTAAGTAGTTGTTGTGTAACATCATGACAAATTTAAGTTACATTGGATTAAATTGGAGGTTTTTCGATGATCAACATTATTCATGGTATTTTATTAATTCTTTATATTATTGATTGTATTGCATTGACGGTTGTTGTATTGATGCAGGAAGGTAAGCAGGCTGGTCTGACCGGCGCTATCAGTGGTGCTGCAGAGTCATACTGGGGCAAGAACAAAGGTCGTTCCATGGAGGGCGGACTTGTACTCGCAACCAGAATCATGGCTGTACTTTTTGTTGTATTCTCACTGTTGCTGAACCTTAATATCTTCAGCTAAAGCGGATTGCTTTACGGAGGATCAGTACGATAGAAAATTATGCCGTCTCATGGGTATTTCCGTGAGGCGGTTTTTTGAAATTAGTGAGGCTTTGTGTCTGCAGCCCGGAGTTTCGGGTTGAGAAAGGAATCTAAGATATTATGGTACAGGAAGAATTTGAAGAGAAAAAGAAAATGATCGAGGAGTTTGTCGGCTCCAAGGGATACCGCAGTATGTCTGTGAAAGAGATGGCGATGGTGCTTCAGGTGCCGTCCCGTGACAAGAAGGATTTCCGTGAGGTGTTAGACGCACTGGCAAGGGAAGGCAAGATCAGCATTGATCTGAAAGGGAAGATCAAGCCGCTTCCGGCAGATGTCAAGGTTGGAAAGTATATGGCGACACAGCGCGGCTTTGGTTTTGTGCGCGTGGAAGGAGAGGATGACGATATTTTCATTCCGGGTTCCTACACCAAGAGCGCACTGGATGGCGATACCGTGCAGGTACTTGTCAAGAAGGAAGGCGGCGAAGGCAAACGGCGCGAGGGTCAGGTGCTCAATATTCTTGAGAGGGGCAACAGCGTTCTTGTCGGAACCTATACACGCAGCCGTAATTTTGGCTTTGTGACACCGGATAATCAGA
>ENA-USUJ01003471-USUJ01003471.1-human-gut-metagenome-genome-assembly--contig:-NODE-3471-length-10623-cov-8.486630_pt1 | contig 10623 bp, 12 predicted proteins | sample MGYA00250061_ERZ773398 | MGnify/ENA primary metagenome ERZ773398 (study PRJEB29103, sample SAMN06111992) | human gut metagenome | biome: human gut; feature: ankylosing spondylitis patient; material...
GGTCACCGTGGGTTCCCTTGCAAGGGGGAACGGTGATAGGGAAAACACCTGAGGAAAGGGGAAAGTTGCATTAAAGTTTCACATGTGAACTCTTTGTGCGGAAGGCGAGCCTTATCCCAAAATACAAACAACCAACAAACAAATATAAGCATAGACGAAACAAATGAGCGAAAACGAAAAGAAAAATTTGCAGACCGAGCAAGCGGTCAACGACGAGCAAGTCGGCGAGCAAGCCGCAGAGCAGCCCGTTGAAGACAAAAAGTCGAAAAAGTCTGCCAAATCGGGCAAATCCGCCCGCGACGCCAAGAAGTCGCAATCCCAACTGAAAAAGGAGTGGGAAGACTCTATAGTTGCGTCCAAAAAGGTGAAGCGAGAAGAAAGCCGTCGCAAGCTCAAGCGCGTGATGTTGATCTTGCTCGTGTTTTCGCTTATCGTTACGAGCGTTGTGTACGTTATGCTCCTTTTCATCCAAGAGAACAACGTGCGTATCACGGCAAGCAGCAACAATCGCGAAAAGTCGATATCTCTGTCCATTGACAACGAGTATTGGACGCCGTATCTCAACGCCAACGGTCCGGAGCACATGTGGGACGTGTCCTACAACAAGGTTTACGGCAGAGAGCCGTTGCACACGATTTCGGAAGTGAAGCAGATGTTGTCGGCGGACAAGGTGGAGCTTGGCGAGATGAACGGCGAGAAGTTTATCAGGTTCACGTTTATGCTGAAGAACACGGGCTCTGACAACACGAATATCGACTATGAGATGACGCTTGCCTACGACAAATTCGACCTGCAAAACGCCGTGCGCGTGATGTGGGGCGAGAGCTTCAAGAACGAGACTCTTGACGAAACACGCAAGACTGACGTCAAAGTGTATGCCGCATTGAGCAATAATCAACGTCTCTACGGCACAAACGTGAACTATTGGAAGGTGGGTGACGTATACAACGGAGTCGAGCTCAAAGAAGGCGATGACAAGGTTGGTCAACGTCGCACCAAGGAAGACGGCTTTGTGGAATACGTTGCATATCCGCTCGGCTCGGACAATGCGAGCTATGACCTTCTCAAATACGAGAACGACATGTACGCAGACAGCGACAGCTATGCGCAAGCGATAGAAGGGGGCTACTTTGCCACCACGCCGTACTATGACAAGGACTATGTGTTCAAGCGCAGCACCACGATGGACAAAGGCGACATCATGTATTGCTATGTGTGTATATGGCTTGAAGGCAGCGACTTTGACTGCATCGACGCGCGCCTTGGCGGATATTGCAAAATCGGCTTGAACTTCACGGCGTATTGATCCGAGTGCTATTTGCCACATCATGTCATTCAGAGCGGAAGCGAAGAATCTCGCGGAAGCGAAACGTCACTGCATAAACTATAAGAAACATCATTCCGTTCCCACGAGATTGCCACGCCGAACAAGTCGGATCGCAATGACAAATAGGGGTTGCGCTTTGGACTGTTTTGCAATGATAAATGGGAGTTGTGCTTTGGACTGTTTTGCAATGACAAACAAAACTGTGGCAATTACAACCACCATGTCATTCAGAGCGTAAGCGAAGAATCTCGCGGAAGCGAAACGAAAAACACATTTGAGACAAAAACATGAATACCTATTATGTTTACATCATGTCAAATAAGCGAAATACGGTTTTATATGTGGGCGTAACGAACGATATTGAGCGCAGAGTTGCTGAACACAAAAATCATTTATTGCCGGGATTTACAGCAAGATATAATGTGGACAAATGTGTTTACGTTGAAGACTGCGGAAGCATCGAAGATGCCATTGCAAGAGAAAAACAGCTTAAAGGTTGGAGCAGAGCAAAGAAGTTTGATTTGATTGCCAAATTTAATCCCGACATGAAGGACTTGTCTGAAGAATAATGCCGAAACCGCGCAAATTGACAACAAATATTAAAATTTGTTGTCAAAAGATTAAAAATCTTTGCGCAGGAGCGCACGTGCGCGAGCGTGTATGCGATAAATCTATAAAATAAGTATATTTGTCGTATAACGTGTATAAATCTTTGCAAACTATCAAAAAATATGCAAGACAATGCGTAAAATTGCATAAAAATTACGAAGAAAAATCATACAAAATGCTCCATAATCATACAAATCGCTATGAAAACGGGGTGTTTTGTGACAAAAAACTACAAAATGTTAGAAATTATTCATTTTGTATGTTGACAGAAATGCATAAAAGATTTATAATCTTCGTATAAATGACTGTATCGCACGCTCACGCACGCAATGCGTGCGCACACGAGCAGTCAACGAACATTGAGAGTGGAGCAGTGCAGTGGCACAAACAGCTTGCGGAGCGAGCCACCTTTGCAACAAAACGCAAGCGCAGCGAGCCACCTTTGCGACAAACTTGTCGCAAAGCCGCCCTTTTGCCACAAACGCAATGACACCCAACACACTCTCGCTTGAACAGAACAAAACAAAAAAAATAAATTTAGAGATAAGGTTTTTGAAAGGGGCTTTATCTCGATAAGGAGAAAAACGATGAAAAAGAAAGGTTTGATTATATCAACAGTCGTCATGGTTGTTGTGCTGATCGCATCTCTCACCACCGCTACTTACGCTTGGTTTACTACCGCATCGTCAACTACGATTTCTGGTTTTAACCTTGAAGTTAAAGCTAGTACTGCCGTTAATATCGGTTTAAAACGTTCAAGCGTCTATGATGCTACCGCAACTGTTGATAGTTTTGATTCTGGTAGTTGTACATATACTGGTACGGCGGGACAACTTGGCGGAACTTGGGCAGGTGAACTTCAAACAATGTCACCTACGATAGAACACAATATTAATTGGGGCTCTGTTACAAAAGCTGTCGGAGCGTCTTCAGCCAATACCATTGAAACAGCAAATATTGGTAATACAAAAACTATAAAAGATCAAGCACCTGGTTTGATGGTTGCTGCTAATCTTGGCGATCAAGGTGGTAAGGACTTTGGCGAAAAGACCGCAGCTGTTGCTAACGGTTCTGCTGAAACACAAGGTGATTATGCATATCTTTTCCTAGGTGTCTCACCTTCTAAAGCAATCGCTACTGGCACAAATAAAGTTTATATCGTTATTCAAGCTTCAGGCAATGGCTCTACGGTTGGACTTGCAGCTGCAATGCACGTTGCATATAGACTTAATGGTGGCGAAGGATATGTAAAGGATACAACTGAAGGTGCATGGGTAGATAAAGATGTTTTCGGTGAAGTACATCAAAAAGATCCTAGAGCAAATTCGAAAGCAGAAATCCCATATGATGCAACCGTGCTTACATCTCTTGATGGTGTGACTAATGCTTCATATGCTAATCAAAAAACAATAATCAATAATGCGGCATTGGTCGAAATTGATCTATTGGGCACAAATGTTGGCGATATTGATCAGCTTGAATTGATTATCTATCTTGCAGGAGCAGATTCTGACTGTGTTGACGCGGCAAAAGGTGTTACGGTAAAAGTTGGTATTTTCTTCAGTGCCCAAGCAGCACAAGCATAATCACAAACTTAACACAATAGTAAAAAATCACGGCTCAATCGAGCCGTGATTTTTTCGTTTAAAGCTGACATAAATATATCAATTTTGAGTTTATGTAATGCTATTTTTTTTACGAATATGTTTTAAGGTGTTGACAAGATTGATTTTCATTCATATAATATGAATAGGTATCATATGATACTATAATTTAAAAAACGAATTGCGGAGATAAAATGACTGACGATACAATTCAGGAATACATAAATATACTGAAAAATCCAAAATATAAAGTAATCATTCATAATACACAAAAGAATAGAATAACCAGGGATATGCTTACAATAACTCTGCAAGATCAAATAAGCATAATACGTGAACTTACCGTACAAGACTTTGTTAGGAACAAAGAAAATCCACAATCGGATGAAAGGAAAAATGAAGTTGGACTTGTATGGTTTTTCAAGAAAAGGGCTTTTGATAAAGACTTTTATATAAAAACTAAGGTAATTGATAATCATGAAATCATTGTTGCCATGAGTTGTCATATAGATAATATTGAGTTTGAAGATGACTATGATTTATATCTTGACAATGACAGTATGATATATGGATGATTATTTAGGAAAGAATAAGGCATAATATAATTCAGTATGATGCATTTATTTTGACAATAAAAGGGGTAGCGAACAATGAACAAGCAAATATCATTTTGTACGGAATGTGAGAAATATACTGAATTTACAGTTGATTCTCGTAATGCGCAAAAAATGATAAAGGGGAAATATGTAACCGGAACTTTGCATATATGTAAATGCAAAGAATGTGGCGCTCTTATGAGTGTATCTAAATATGAGAAAATGGACGAAGAAGAGTTTTACGGTAAATATCGTGAGATGATGGGACTTCTTAAGCCGTCCGAAATAAAAAACATACGCGAAAAATACGGATTGTCGCAGGCTAACTTTGCAAAGCTGCTTGGAATGGGAGAAAAAACCATAACAAGATATGAAAATGGTGCAGTGCAAGACGAAGCTCATGATAATTTGTTAAGAGCGGCAAAAAGTGAAGATTTTGTGTTAAAATTATACAAATTGCGCAAGTTTGATTTTGAGATTAATGATGGTTCTTCATTATATATGGAACCAACGTACGAAACTGTCAAATCAAATTATGCGCCTGTGGTTGGCATATACTATAGCACAAGTCAATCAAGTTACAATTTGACATGCAGAAAAAAAATGTCATCGACAGCGTGTTAAATATAAGGAGAGAACAATGAAAAACGAAAAAAGCCAATTGCAATTTCTTGATTATAAAATCGAAAAAATTGATTATAAAATGAATCGCAATTTCGACTTCAATATGATCCATAGCAATATTGGAATGGCACAACATTTTACACGAGAAATACAAGTTATTTCAAAGGATGAGTTCTTACTAAAACTTGAAGTCGAAATTGAAGGAGAAAAGAAAAATATTGCACCGTTTGAGTTGACAGTTTCAATTCTTGGACATTTTCACTTTGACAAATGGCAAGATAATGAGGATAGTATAAAAATGGTCAAGTTCAATGCACCGGCAATTCTTTTCCCTTACCTACGCTCCATAATTACAAATATTACTGCAACTGCAAATATAACGCCATATATTTTGCCGACATTCAATATGTATGACTTGTTTTGTGAAAATGAAAAATAATAACTACCCAAAAATACGGCTCGAATGAGCCGTATTTTTTATGCTTTCGGGCAAAATTTGACAATCCGCCAAATTATGCTATAATTCTCTTATCATCTTCATAAAAAGGGGGAAATTGGTTGACAAATGTACATTTATCTCCAAATTCAATTGACATATTTATTAGTCACTATTAAAATATAGTTATTAAGTGTTTGGGGGTAAAAAGCCAAAAAAAAGTCATAATTTACTGAATACATTATTGACAAACAGCATAAAATAATAGTGACAGGCAGCAATATTTGAAAAACCCTTGACAAGTTTTTCTTGTTTTGCTACAATGTCCTTGCAAATGAACAATACGTTTCGTGTTGCGCATTTGTAAGTACGAACCGCACGATACGCTATATGCCAGTATCGTCAAGATAAGCCCGACACTATATGTGCCCGGCTTTTCTTTTTATGACAGATAATTTTCAAAAACCATTCAAAACGATTGATGAACAAATTGAAATTCTCAAAAATAGGAATTTGATTATAGATACACGGATAAATGCTCATGCCACAATTCCGCAGATTGTCTGCTTGGTTTAGCTCGCTTTGCTCGCTTTTGTGGCAAAGTTGGCTCGCACCGCTCGCGGTTTTGTTCGTTTTCAAACTTGTAGCAAAGTTTTTTTGCACGCGATTGCATGCGATTGCATGCGTTTGCATAATAATTTGGCAGAAATAGCGTGGTTTTGCGATTTTTGCTGTTGACATCGTGCGCGCGATAAGTTACAATACAATATGTATAGTTGTATAACTATGCGTTTCAGCAAAATCGGGCGAGCGGAGCGGATATTATCCGTTTAAGGGCAACAAGCATGGCTCGCACGACGTCAATAGTCATTCGCTGATCTCTCGGCTGCGCTTTTGGCGCGGTGTGTGGCAATAAGTCTCGGGCGGAAGCGGAGAAGCATCAATCAGGCAGGTTTATCATGAATCTCAAAGAAAAGTTCGCTCAAAAAGCGAAAGAGAAAAAAGAACTCTCTCCAAAGCAACAGAAGGTCAGATCCATTCTCAATTGGGTTGCGACGGGCGTTTGCATCGTCGTCATCGTGTTTGCTTTGGTTGTCGCGATTTTCACAATCGCAAGCGCAACGAACGACGATCATCTCACTCGTTTCGGCGACACGTATTATCTCAACGTCGCATCCGATTCAATGGATCCGACTTTCTCGCCCGACGACGTCATAATTGCGACCGCACTCGATTCGGCAAACGCAAAGTCGCTCAAAGTCGGTCAAGTCGTGACGTTCAAGACGACCGTTTCAACGTCTTCGGGACGTTATCAAATCTTCAACACCCACAGAATCGTTGCTGTCAACAGAACCGATGCAGGCGAAGTGAGCAGCTACACAACGCGCGGTGACAATCAATCTTCCACATGGCAAGACGCCGCGGCAGAACTGCTCAAAGACAAAGACGATCAAAATAAAGACATCGTTGGCAGCACCGAAAACGTGCAAGCGAGCGCAATTGTCGCAACATGGGGCAGTGTGAATGAAGACGGTACTTTCACAAGCGGCAAAATGCTCAAAGGCGTGGGCGGTTTCTCCAACTGGATTCAGGACACCGAACACTTCGGCGCAAGCCAAAAAGTGCGTTTCTTCTGCGTGGTCGTGCTTCCGCTCATTCTGTTGTTTGTGATCTACGCATTTGTGCTTATCCGCACCATTGTCATTGCAAAACTTGAAAATCAACGTAAGGTGCAAGCTCAACAAGTGGTGACGGTTGACAGCCTTTCGGACGAAGAAAAGCGTCGTCTTGCGCAAGAATATCTTGCGTCCTTGCAACAGGGCGGAGATTCTGCTCAAAGCGGCGATGACGTTGTGCTTGACGACAAGTCCCAAGAAAGCGACGCTCCTGCAAGCGACGATCATCAACAAGAATAATCGTGACGTTTTTGGCGCATGAAAATTCATGCGCCGTTCGACTATACTTTTGCGACATTATATCTATGATATAAAAAATGGCGCGCGCTACGGTGTTGTCAAGGTTTGCTCCGTTCTCTCTTCGAGCCTATCCGGGCTTTGAGAATACTCTGCATAACCACATACTTTTCGCCGCCGCTGACTTCTTTGCCTTGCTCGAACATTAAGTCAGATATACTGCTCGCAAAATCGTCCTTTCCGAAAGGGCGTCGGTTGCCGTTTGGGGCGGCAGACCGAGTTTCGATGAGTTACAAACAATGAATATCAATCTCGTATTTGAATTTCTCAAAGCGTTTTTGGGCGCATTCTACGACAAGGGTATCGGCAGTATCTTTTGGGGCTTTCTGCATATCTTCTACAACGAAGGTTATTCGGACGCCTTCAAGAACTACACGCAATACTTCGGCGCGGGAGAATGGGCTGTCGCTATCATTTTCATAATACTTATTTTTGCAGTTATAATTGCGATTATTGTGCTTATCGCGCTGGGCTTGCGCAAACTCGCAAGGCTCTCCAAAGCCAAGGTTTTGCCGCAGGATCTCGTGGAAGAATGCGCCAATCTCAAAAAGCAAATCATCAAAATGTCCGCTGAAAAAGACCGTATTCTCGGCATGAGAGTCAGCGATATAGGCAATTATGAAGGCGAAGAAGGGGAAGAAGGCGAACAAAAGAAGGAAGAGCAGTCTCCAACCGGCGAGTCACGTTTCTACAAACTTACCGAAATCGACAAGATTTACGAGAACTACGTTCCGCCCGTTTACGACGATGAGATCACGCTTCCCGAACTTTGCGATCGCTTCCGCAACTTTGCTTGCTCGCGCATGCACCTATACTACAATCCGCGCATAATCCGCTTGTTTATTGCCGGCATGTCAACGTCGCGTTTGATGATTTTGCAGGGTATTTCCGGTACAGGTAAAACGTCGCTTCCGCACGCTATGGGCATTTTCTTGAACAACCCCGCAACTATCGCGTCCGTTCAGCCGTCTTGGCGTGACCGTACCGAACTTTTCGGATACTTCAACGAATTTACGAAACGCTTCAACGAAACCGAAGTGCTCAAAAAGATGTACGAAGCCACCTGGAACGATCAGATCTACCTCACCGTTCTCGACGAAATGAACATCGCGCGTGTCGAGTACTATTTCGCAGAAATGTTGTCAATTCTCGAAATGCCGTCACGTGACGAGTGGATTGTCGACCTTGTTCCGTCCGGTTGGCCAAACGACCCGAAGCATATCGACAAAGGCCGTTTCAGACTTCCGCAAAACATGTGGTTTATCGGCACGGCAAACAACGACGACTCGACGTTTGCTATATCGGATAAGGTTTACGACCGTGCTATGCCTATCAACATCAACAGCAAGGGCGTGCCTTTCGACGCGCCGTGGGCGGACAACATCTTCATCAGCTACAAGCACCTTGAAGCGATGTTCAAAGAGTCGCAGGAGATATACAAGGTCTCTCAAGACATTCTCGACAAGGTCAATATGCTTGACGACTACGTCATCGAACACTTCCGTCTCGCGTTTGGTAACCGTATCGTGAAGCAGCTCAAAGAGTTCGTCCCTTCATACGTGGGCTGCGGCGGAACGGAAATCGACGGTCTCGACTACGTGCTTTGCAACAAGATATTCCGCAAGTTCGAATCGCTCAACTTGTCATACATCCGCGACGAAATCGACGGTCTTATCCTTTATCTTAGCGAACTCTTCGGTGAAGAGAACATGCAAGAGAGCAAGGAGTATATCAACCGCTTGAAGAAACTCTTCTAAAATGTGCTAAACGGCGAACAACTGCGTTAGCGCACGCGCTACTCAAAATCACGTACTGTGTGTACGTTGGGTTTTGATTCGCGCATACGCTGCCTTGTTCTTCATCCGTTTATCGCATTTTAGGGAGAAGCGCATTATTTTGCGCTATGCTACGTCAGTCGTATTCTTTTTGCAAGTCACGTACAACAAGTACGCTAGGCTTGCAAAAGAAAACAACTTCCTTGCCTAGCATCAAAATACTCCGCTTTTTTGCGAAAGGATAAGAAAAGCTCGACACGTACTGCGTGTACGTTGGGTTTTGATTCGCGCATACGCTGCCTTGTTCTTTACGGTTGACATATGGAATGCAACTTCCCCCTTTCCTCAGGTGTTTTCCCCATCACCGTTCCCCCTTGCAAGGGAACCCACGGTGACCGCGTAGCGGGGGACAACACTCAGCACTCGCATAGATAGGTGTCGTTCACTCATTATGCCACCACGCTTTGTGCGCCGGCTTCGCAACAACACGGCGCAGTCGCTCGTACTACACACACAAGGGCTCCCGCACGTCAAAAACAAGCGAACTTGTGTGCGAGTAAGAAAGATGAAAGCGCAGTTTTTGGCGCGTGGGAAAAAGGAACACAAAAACCAAAAGGCAAACGATTACAACAAGTTGCAATCGTTGCAAAATGGGCTTGTGTGTGACGTAAGCTCGGCGTTCGATTTGCTCGCCGCCGTTGCGGCTCGTGTTCCGTCTTCGAAGTCGCACAATCCGCGAATAAGTGTCCCTTGAATGAGTGAATGTCAAAAAAGACCGCTCCACAGGCTCACGGTCGGCGGTTTTGTAACATCTTCAAAGTCGCGCATTACGCTAATAAGTATGCTCCGAACAATATTTCGGATAAGGCTTCGCCTTCCGCAATTAATAATTATTAATTATTCATTACTAATTATTAATTGCAATCGCGAGCCGACAATAAACACAAAATCATAAAAGTATGGAAGACAACAAAATCACAAGAGAAGTGTACAAACAGTACGCGAATAAGATTGTTTCCGTTCTCGGCAACGAGAGCTTTTATGAGCAATTCAAAAATAGGGTTGACAAAGGTTCGTCTGTCTTCAAGTTGGCAAAAAAACGCCTTATTCAAGACATTTCGATCGACTGGATTGATACAATCGAAGGCATTTTGCCAAACCTTGACACAATCGTGCGTAACCCGAGAAAATTCATCGTTCAGGAAGAAGATATCGTGGACGTTTCGCTTGCAAGAAGCATTTCGACGGAGTCCGTCAAGTTTCTTGCCCAGCACACGAATATGATATCAAAAGTGGACGAAAAGACGGGAGACGTCACGCCTTCTAAAATTCTCAATATCACAAAAGAAGAGTCTTTCGAGATTTACGAAAATCGTTTTATTTACACGCTTCTTCTTAAACTCAAAGATTTCGTCACCATGCGTTACGACAAGATAAAAAAAGCGTCCGCAACGCAGGATGTGCTCGAACTCGACGTTGAGTCGCGGTTCAATTTGCCGAGCAAAAAGGTGACGTATCGCACGGAGTATTATGCGCAACTCAGTTTTGACGAAGTTATGCGACTTGACCCCGACACGCTCACAAAAATAGAGCGCGTTGCGAAAATAGACCGCATTATCACCGACTTTTTGTCGTCGTCGTTTGCAAAATCCATGCGCAATTCCGCGCCGGTTCGTCCG
>ENA-USUJ01003475-USUJ01003475.1-human-gut-metagenome-genome-assembly--contig:-NODE-3475-length-10607-cov-4.417474_pt1 | contig 10607 bp, 6 predicted proteins | sample MGYA00250061_ERZ773398 | MGnify/ENA primary metagenome ERZ773398 (study PRJEB29103, sample SAMN06111992) | human gut metagenome | biome: human gut; feature: ankylosing spondylitis patient; material...
TTCCTGATCTCTCCGACGCTTTCCCAATACCCCACGGCCAGCCCCGCCAGGTAGGCGGCGCCCAGCGCCGTGGTCTCCGTCACGCGGGGACGGATGACCTTCGTCGCGAGCAGGTCGGCCTGGAACTGCATCAGCAGGTCGTTGCGCGCCGCCCCGCCGTCGACCTTCAGTTCCACCAGCGAGACTCCGGCGTCGCGCTGCATCGCGCCCACGATGTCCAGCGTCTGGTAGGCGATGCCCTCCAGCGCCGCGCGGGCTATGTGCGCAGCCGTCGTTCCGCGGCTGATGCCGCTGATCGCGCCCCGGGCGTACTGGTCCCAGTGCGGGGCCGCCAGTCCCGTCAGCGCGGGCACGAAGTAGACGCCTCCGGTGTCGGGAACCGACGACGCCAGCGCCTCCACCTCCGACGAGGAGCGGATGATCCCCAGCCCGTCGCGCAGCCACTGCACCACCGATCCGCCGACGAAGATGCTCCCTTCGAGGGCGTAGTTGACCTTGTCGCCGATCTTCCAGGCGATGGTCGTCAGCAGGTTGTTTTTCGAGGCGATGGGCTTTTCGCCGCTGTTCATCAGCAGGAAGCAGCCCGTGCCGTAGGTGTTTTTCACCGATCCCGGCTCGACGCACATCTGTCCGAACAGGGCCGCCTGCTGGTCGCCGGCGATACCCGCGATGGGGACTTTGTGGGCGAAGATCGTGGTTTTCGTCGCTCCGTAAACCTCGCTCGACGAGCGCACCTCGGGCATCATCGACGCCGGAATGTCGAACAGCTTCAGCAACTCCTCGTCCCATTGCAGCGTGCGGATGTTGAACAGCATCGTGCGTGAGGCGTTGCTCGGGTCGGTCACGTGCACTTCGCCGCGCGTCAGCCGCCAGATCAGCCATGTGTCGACCGTTCCGAACATCAGCTTGCCCTTCTCGGCCCGCTCCCGCGCGCCCGGCACGTTGTCCAGAATCCATTTGATTTTCGTGGCGCTGAAATAGGCGTCGATGATCAGGCCCGTCTTTTCGCGAATCCACTCGGTTTTTCCTTCGGCCTTCAGCGAGTCGCAGTACTCCGAGGTCCGGCGGTCCTGCCATACGATGGCGTTGTAGACCGGTTCCTCCGTTTCGCGGTCCCACACGATTGTCGTCTCGCGCTGGTTGGTGATGCCTATTCCGGCTATGTTCAGCCCGTTGATGTCGATGGCCGCGATGGCTTCGGCGATCACCGACGCCTGCGACGACCAGATTTCGTGCGGATTGTGCTCCACCCATCCCGGTTTGGGGAAATACTGGGTGAACTCCCGCTGGGCCATCGAGCAAATCTGCCCCTTGCGGTCGAAAACGATCGCGCGGGAACTGCTCGTTCCCTGATCCAATGACAAAATGTACTGCTCCATATTTTTTCGGTTTAATCGTTGCGCCGGAATCCGGCCGGGCGGTCCCCGGGCCGTCCGATTACAAATCTATGAAAAAATTCCGGGATTCGAAACGAAACCGGCGGGTTTTTTATCGAAACTTTTCGGGAGGCTGTTTTCGGGAATATTCCGCCTGACGGGTCCGCCGACCCGCTGCCCCGATCCATCGGTCCGTTCCCCGGCCTGCTCCGCTCCTTCGGGAAAGACGTTCGCCGGGTCCCGGTTGAAGAAGCCTGCCGCTCCCCTCTGCCGTACCGAACAAGGGGTTGCCTCCGGAAAGGCAACCCCTTGCAGGCATATTGATATTTCGCAAATTACAGCACCGTCACATTTTCCGCCGGGGTGTACATATCGGGCAGGTCGCTGCAAAAGAAAGAGTTCTCCTGATTGTACATCTTCACGAAATCACGCTCCGAAGGGTGCCCGGGGAACACCGAGAAATAGTGCGTCCCGCTCTCCATCGGGTCGTACTTGTTGCGCCACGTCACCACCATGCTCACACGGCGTCCCGTCAGCGGAGCATGGATGTTCGTGGTCCAGTAGTCGGTCGCCGTGAAGCCTTCGACGCCCGTCTCGGTTACGCCGCACGGCTTGAGTTTGGCCAGCGAAACCTTCGAAATGGCTTTCAGATTCGTCACGAAAACCGCATTGTTGATACCCTGATAGCAGTCCATGCCTACGAAATCGACCCATTCGTCGCCCGGCCAGCGGAAGTAGAAGTCATCGACGGTCTTCGCGCTGTCCATCTGCGGGGAGATGGCGTAGATGAAATTATGCACGCCCTTCGTGTCGCGCAGATACTTCACCGTGAATTTCCACAGGTTGACGAACTCTTCGGTCGTCGTGCACGACGCGCCCCACCAGGACCAGGTCTGCGTATGTTCGTGGAACGGGCGGAAAATCACGGGAATCAGCTTGCCGTCGCTGCCCCGCAGGTTGTGTGCGATGTCGGCCAGGCGGTCGAGCCACTCCTTGAAAGTCCTATTCGTGGCGCTGCCCTCCGTCAGAATCTCTGCGGCCACCCGATTGCTGGAGTTGTCCCACGAATCGCCGCCGGTAAGCGGATTGTTGATGTGAATGCACGACGTGAGCACCATGCCGCGGTCGTAAGCCTCCCGGCAGCAGCGCAGCCGCAGCGCCTGGGCATCCGGGTCCGAAGCGTGGCGATCGTCGATATGCTCCGCAAAATCGAAACTGTATACGGCGGGATAGTCGCCGCAGACGGCCTTCGTGTCGGAACCGCCTTCGGTGCCGTACCACGTGCGGCCGTACATCAGGTCATCGTGGTGACCGAACATGAACCCCTTGCTCTGGATGGCCCAGAGGTTCGAATAGAGCGCTTTGGTCTCTTCGGTGGCATTCGGGTCCGACAGCGTGAGGGTCACGGGATCGCTCTCCCCCTCCTTTTTCGGCCCTTCGCTGTCATCGCTGCACGCCACGCCGGAAAGCAGCAGCGCCAATAACACAAACGGAATTCTTTTCATGGTTTCAGGTATTTGATTATTCGACATTGGTCAACAGAACGAAGCTTTCGGCGGGAACCGTCGTGCGGAAACGCTTCCCCGCAATGCCGCGTTCGCACGGCGCGGGAAATCCGTTTGCGTCGCACGTCCGGTCGCTCTCCGTATAACGGTAAAGAACGCCTCCGGCAAAGTCTCCGGGCAGGACAATCTCAAGGGTGCACGGCTCCTGCGAGAAGTTGACCGCAGCTTGCGGGCTGCCGCCACGCGCAGCCCCTCGCGCTGCGGAACCTCGCAGGCGAGGATGTCGCACCCGGCGGGAAAATGACGGCACATCAGCGACCAGGTGTAGTACCAGGGCCGCAGTTCCTCCTGCGAAGCGTCGCCGAAGACCTCCTCGCCGAGGATGTTCCACATTCCCCAGATCTTCACGTCCTCCGTGCGGCCCGAATCGCCGTTCGAATGCATGGCGTCGTCGAGCATCCACGCCGCCACCCCCGAAAGGCCGTTGTGCATCACCTCCATCGCCAGCAGCGGCATATCCAGCGATGACTGGCTGGATACGGACGCGATCCGTCAGGCGGTTGCGCTGGCGGACGATGGTCCGTAGCAGAGCATGTTGCAGTCCGAGCCTTTGGTGAAGGGATGCCCGGCGACCCGACGGTCGTACTCGGCTTTCAGCAGCGAATCCTCCGGCGCCGAGTACTTGTACCCGGCCTCGCCGAGAATCAGTTTTTTCCCGGCCGGAACTTCGGCGCGGATGCGGCGCAGCTTTTCGGCATAAGCCCCGCTGCGCACCTCGTGCTGGCCGGGATAGGCATGCACGTCGTAGATGCCGATCTGCGCGCCGAGGTCCTGCGCGCTCCGGGCCACCCATCCCGCCGCGTCGTACTCCGACGCCGGGTTCTTGTAACTCATCACCACGTCGGGCGCCGCAAGCGACACCTTTCGTTTCAGGTCCGGATACCGGGCCATTTCGGCGTCGAAACGCTGCGCCATCGAGCGCCACAGGTCGTAATCGCCGTCGGTCGAGGCCCAGTTGCCGTCGGGTTCGTTGAAGATGATGAAATGGCGGATGCAGTCGAACCCGAGGTCGCAGACCAGAAAATTCAGGTAATCGACCGACATCTCCCCCCATTGCTGCGAATCCTTCATCGCCCACGTCGGCGGATTGTATTCACCGTAGGCCACCGTGATGCCGTTGTCCTGACAATATTGCAGCAGGCGGCGGAGCGACGCGAGGTTGCGCATGCGGTCGTAACGGCCCGTCGCGGCATCGTAATAGCGGTAGGGGCTGTTGATCATGCAGCGCACATAACCCGGGCGCATGAAATCGAGGCGTTCGGAGAGCTTCGCCCAATCGGCGTCGCTCACCTCCGCGCCCCACGCTTCGGCTTCGTCGTAAGGGTCCCACTCGACGCCGTTGCCGACGTAATCCGAACTGATGACCCGGTCGGTCACTTCGACCCGGAGGGCCTGCCCCGCATCGCAGGCGGAGAACAGTACGGCCGCGGCAAGCGCGGGTGTCAGAAATCTTTTCATAATCAATCGTTTTGTTCGGTCAGTAAAATCATCGACTCTCCGGGCATATCGTACTCCGCGCCGGAGCGGAAATCAATCCGCAGGCCGGTGGCGTCGGGCAACAGCGTGTGGTCGCCCTCCGTGCGCATCAGCCCCTCGCCGTAGCGATAGCGGGTTGCCTGCCTGAACCGCTTCCAGCCCGGACACTCGATCCGCACGCGGCGCGGTTCGCGCGACACGTTCACGATGGCGACGGTGCGCCGTCCGTCTTTCACGGCGGCGACGGCCTTGACCCCTGCGGCACCCCGCACGTCGGCTGCGAAGAAGTCGCTTCCCGGCCGCAGCGTGCGGCACAGCAGCGACCAGGCATAATACCACGGGCGCACCCGTTCCTCGCCGGCTCCGAAAATCTCGTCGCCGAAGATGTTCCAGAAACCCCATATCTTGAGTTTGTCGGGCGCCTCCTTGAAGTGCATCGCATCGTCGAGCATCCACGCGATGCAGCCCGAATAGCCCGCATGAATCGTCTGGAACAACGCATCGGCCATGTCCGTGCCGTACATAGGGTCGTATACGAACATCTGCGAATCGTCCGTCGAGGCGTTCGGATGCGCTGCGGCCCGGCGCAGGTTCTCGGCCTGCAAAAGCGAATCGGCCGGCTCGACGAACTTGAAGCCGATCTCCCCCATCACGATCTTCTTCCCGGCGGGAACCTCCCTGCGGTAAGCCTCCAGGATACGGGTGTACTCCCCCGAGTTGACCGTGCATTTCGACGGATAGGTGTGGATGTCGTACAGGCCGATCCTGTCGCCCAGCTCATCGCGGCTGCGGCTCACCCACCACGCCTCTTCGGGTCCCCAGATCGCGGCGTCGGGACCGACCAGCTCCACTTTCCCGGCAAGCCCCTCGGCGTCGAGCCGCCCGCGGAAATAACTCACGGCCTTCGCCCACAGGTCGAAATCGCCGTCGGCCGCCGACCAGAAGCCGTTGGGTTCGTTGACGAGGTTGTAGTAACGGATGCAGTCATAGCCCTTTTCGCCGACCAGCCAGGCGACATAGGCCGCGGCGTGGTCCAGCAGCGTGCGGTTGACCGTCCCGGTCCGGGCGTCCATGAGCGATCCGCCCCAGTCGCCGAACATCACCGTCACGCCGCGCGACTGGCAGTAGCCGAGTATGTGCGAGAGGTGTTCGAATCCGCGCATGCGATCGAGCCGTCCGTTGCGCACGACCGAGGTCGTGTTGGTCATCACGCGGATAAAGGCCGGCCGCATGAAATCGAGCCGGGCATAGAGTTTCGCCCAGTCGGCATCGCTGATTTCGACGCGCCCCTGTCCGTAATCGAGGGCATAAGGGTCCCACTGGACCCCGTTGCCGATATAGCCGCGATTGACGACGCTGTCGGCGTCGATACGCACCACGGCGTCGCATTTCCCGGCGGATTCTCCCGCACAGGCCCCCAGCAGCGCCGCCATGCATGCGAGCAGAAGGTTTCCGAAGTTTTTCATAGGCATCGGTTATAAGTCCGCATGCAGGCCGGACCTGCATGCGGACGTTATCGGATCATTCGCCGGCTTCCGCCTGCTTGTTGAAGAGCATCACGTAGTTGCGCGGCCCGACGGCGAACCGGTCGTAATCGGTCCAGGGATAGGCCCCCTGCGTCGTCTGCCCGGGCAGTGCGAAGTCGAAGGCGATTCCGGGAACGCTGAGCGTCGAGGAGCCGTAGCTGTAATCCCCCTCCCGCAGGAGCTTCGCCGTGATGGAGACGATTCCCGAGGTGAACACCACGGTTCCGGCTTCGGCGTCATATACGTAGGCGCTTTTGCCGTGGGGCAGCAGGCCGTAATATTTGGTCAGGTCGAGAGCGCCCGTTCCCTCCTTGTTATAGTCGGCTTTGAGGATGTAATTCCAGTATCCGCCGTCCTCACCGGGCAGGTATTCGCACTCGCCCGTCTCGCGGCCGGCGTCGTCGGTGCCCGTGGCGGTCATTGCCAGGATGTTGTCGGACTCCTTCCCGATCGAATCGTCCCACACCCAGCTCTTGTCCACCGGGTTGACGAACGCGGGGTCGGCCGAACCGCCGTAGACCGTCAGACGGCCTACGGAGTAGGTTCCGGCGAGCGAGGTCTCCTCCGGATCTGGCTCCGGTTCCGGTTCGGGATCGACCGGCTCCTCGATCGTCTTCGACGCCTCGGGAACCTCGAAACCGGCCGGCTGCTTCACGATCTCGATGTAATACGTCACCGGATTGCGGGCGAAGACCCCGTAATCGTTGTAGGTGTTGTTCCAGTCCTCCGTGCCTTTCAGGTTGAATTTGAAGGCCTCGGATTCGAGCGTCAGCGGAATCGGCGGCACATTGGGCATCTGGTAGGTGCCCTTCGGCACGAGCGTGCAGGAGGTCTTGTTCCCGTCGGCATCGGTGAAGGTGATCGTCCCGTCGGAATAGTTGCGCAGCCAGGTGCTTTCGCCCTTGGGAATCTGACGGTAGAACTGCGTCAGGTCCACCGGCTTTCCGGTGTCGGGGTTCGACGCCCCGGCAAAGACGCAGTCCCAGTTTTTGGCGTCCTCGCCGGCCCAGTTCATGCAGGTTCCGGTCGTATTGCCGTCGGCGAGGATCTCTCCGAGCGTGAACACCAGATAGTTGTCCATCTCGGCGGCGGGTCCCCGGCCTTCGCCGTTCCAGCACCACGACTTGTCGGCGGGTTTGTAGAGCTTCGTACAGTCGTAAGCGGCGCCCGTGCCTCCGTAGACCCAGAGGTTGCTGATCGTATACGTCCCGGTCAGCGTCTCCGTGAACTCGGTCATTTCGAGCGTATAGGTGCGCGATTCGCCGTTGGGAGAGGTCACGACGATCTGCGGATCGCCCTTCGTGAAGTCGATCGTCCCGCCCGAGGCGACATTGGCCGTGGCCTTATAGGAGAGCGTCAGCGTTTCGACCCGGACCTTCGACATGTCCGCGACCATGTCCGACGCCAGTTGCAGCTCGATGACGCCCGTTTCGGAATCGGTCTCCGTGATGGTCGGCGTTCCGGCCTGACCCTCGAACTTGACGTCGATGATCGACCGCTCGTGGTTCCAGCCGCCGTCGGCGACATCTTCCCACGGATCATCCTTGCAGGATGCGAAGCACAGCAGGACGAAAGCGCTCAGCAAATATTTCAGCTTGTTCATAATTCTGCGTTTTCTTAAAAGGTTAAAGATTCGGGTTCAGGTCGGACTCGACGGACGGGATCGGATAGAACACCATCTGCTCGGCGCTCAGCCCCTGTCCCTTGGCTTCGGCGATGTCCGTGTGCAGGCGGTTCCAGCGGCGCAGGTCATAGCAGCGGTTCCCTTCGAAAGCCAGTTCGAAACGGCGCTCGTCCATCACGCGCTCCCGGAACGTCTCCTTGTCCAGCCCCGGCTCCAGATCGCCCAGCCCGGCGCGGTTGCGGATGAAGTTCACCAGTTCATACGCCTTGACCGTCGGTCCGGCGGCTTCGGCATAGGTCAATGCGACGTCCGAATAGCGGAGCAGGTAGGGACGCGTGGAGGTTTTGTCTCCCGAGAAATTCGGGTCGATGAATTTGCGGCAGAACGGGTAGTTCAGTTTGCCGTCGGCCGTCGAAGCCACCACATTGCCCGCGGCGTCGTACACCTTGTCGACGATCAGCCAGTCGTGACGGCGGTCGCCCGAGGCGAACGCATCGTAGAACGACAGCGCGGTCCGGTACTCGCCCCAGCCGTCGTGGGTCGGGACCATCTGGTCGGAATCGCCCTGCTTGAGATAGATCGTGGCTCCCGAAACATAGGGCAGGTACATCTTCGAGATCTTCGAATACTGCCCCTCCGATTCTCCCGTGCGGTCCATCGACATGATGAAGATATGCTCGGGTCCGGCCGGCCGCTCGACGTCGTAAATATCGAGCAGGTTGTCGTCGAAACGGAAGACCGTCTGCTCGGGATTGTCGACCACCAGCCCGGCGTATTTCACCGCCTCGGCATAGTATTCGTCCACGTCGTGCGACATGGCGGCGTACTGGGGCACGCCGTGCTCCTTGGCCGACGCGATGTAGAGATAAGCCTTGGCCAGCATTCCGTAGGCCGCGGCGCGGTCCGCACGGCCCGTTTCGGGCGCCGCGAAGAACGGCAGCAGCGTACCGGCGGTCTTGAAGTCCTCGATGACGAGCTTCCACATGGCGTCGAGCGACTCGGCGGCGGGGACGGCCGTATCTTCGAGCGTCTCGACAGGCGTCGTGTGGACGGGCACGCAGCCGAAGTTGCGCGCGAGGTTGAAATACGAATAGGCGCGCATGAAATAGGCCTCGCCGAGGAAGCGGTTCCTGCGGCCCTCGTCGATGTTCATCCCCGGCACCTTCTTGATCACGGCGTTGGCACGGTTGATCGTGATGTAGGAGTACTTGTAGAAATTGCCGAGCGTGGTGTTGGTCTTGAAATTGTTGATCTTCCATCCGTCCAGCTCCTTGTTGGCCGCCGCGGCGTCGCCTTTCGGCTCCATGTCGTCGGTGTTCATGTCGCCCAGGAAGACGATCGAACGCGAATATTCGATGTAATTGATCGCGTCGTAGATATAGTTCACGGCCGACTCGGCGTCCGCCTCCGTCTTGTAGAAGTTGTCCTCGGAGTAGAAGCCGTAGGGATACTCGTCCAGATTGCAGGCCGCCAGGAGAGAGGCTCCCCCGAACGCAAGTATAAGGTGTTTGATTTTCATGGTTGGCAATGTTTAGAAGGTGAAGTCGGCTCCGAACGTCCATTTGCGCAGGCGCGGATAGCCGCCCGAATAGATACCCGTCATCCCCACTTCGGGATCGTAGCCCTCGAAGCCGGTGAAGGTGTAGAGATTGTCGGCACTGACGTAGAGGCGTATCTTGCGTGCCGCATCCTTCTTCGAGAAGGGGATCGAATATCCCAGCGTCATGGTCTGGATGCGCACGAACGAACCGTCCTCGACCCACCAGTCGGAGAGCTTGGTCTGGCGGTTGGCGTTCAGCCGCGGGTAGGAATTGGTCGGATTGTCGGCCGTCCAGCGCATCGGCATATTGCTCGGCTGGTCGAAACGCTTGGTGTTCAGCACGTCGTTGCCGAAGACGCCGTTGAAGAAGATGCTGAAGTCGAAACGACGCCACGAAACGTCGATGCCCAGCGAGGCCATCCAGTCGGGATTCGGGTCGCCGATGATGCACATGTCGTTCTCGTCGACGGTCTCCAATCCGTCGCCGTCGTAAATGTCCACATACTTGAACTCACCCGGCTGGGCGTCGTCGCCCGAAAGGCCGGCGCTCAAGCCCTCGGCCAGCGACTGCACGATGCCGTCGGTCCTGTATCCGTAAAAGACGTACATCGGCTGCCCTACGGCGAGGATATTCGTATAGGCGCGGAACTGTTCGCTCTGGTTGCCGTAATATTCATACTGCATGCCGGTGCGCAGGTCGGTTTTCAGACCGGTCTGCACGGCGTTTCCGAGGCTGAGCACCTTGTTGCGGTTGCGCGAGAAGACGAAGGTGCCGCCCACGCGCCAGTCGCGGTTCTGGAACGCCACGCCGTCGATCGTCAGTTCGATGCCGCGGTTGCGGATCTCGCCGTCGTTGACCCACATCTTGTCGTAACCCGACGAAGGCGCGATGTTGCGCTCGCGCAGCAGGTCCGAGGTGCGCTTGTCGTACCAGTCGAAAGTCACGTTCAGACGGTTGCCGAAGAACGACATGTCCAGTCCGAGGTCGACCTGCGCGGTGGTCTCCCATTTCAGCCCCTTGTTCGGGATGCCGCTCCAAAGCGCATAGATGCCGTCCTGCCCCGTGGTGCCCGACTGATAGCCGGGTCCGATGGCCGTCACCCACTTGCCTCCGTTGAAATACTTGTGCTGTCCGTAGCGGCTCAGCGTCTGGTAGGCCGAAATACCCTGGTTGCCCGAAATACCGTAGGAGGCGCGGATCTTCAGCACGTCGAAAACGTTCAGGTTCCGGATGAACCGCTCCTCGTGCATCTTCCAGCTGAACGCCCCCGAGGGGAAGAAGGCCCACTTGTTGTTGGAGCCGAATTTCGAAGAACCGTCGGCGCGGGCCGTGAAGGTGAAGAGGAACCGGTTGTCGAACGTGTAGTTGATACGCGTGAGGGCCGACACCAGCTCGGTCTTGTAGGAGCCGTTGCCGATCGAATAGGTCTCCGAATCGCCCGCGGCGAGGTTCTCGTTGCCCAGCGATTCGTTGATGAAGCCCTTGGCGGCCAGCGACGA
>ENA-USUJ01003477-USUJ01003477.1-human-gut-metagenome-genome-assembly--contig:-NODE-3477-length-10604-cov-7.377790_pt1 | contig 10604 bp, 6 predicted proteins | sample MGYA00250061_ERZ773398 | MGnify/ENA primary metagenome ERZ773398 (study PRJEB29103, sample SAMN06111992) | human gut metagenome | biome: human gut; feature: ankylosing spondylitis patient; material...
GGATTTTGGTGTATAAGTTTCCTTGAAAGATTCCACCACAATATCCCTGTAAACCTCCTGGGGTACCTGGGAAAAAGGCTCTTCCAGCTCTGCACGCTCGTAAACATATCGTTTCAGATAATCGCCGAAAGAAACCAGTTCCATTTCTTTATAAAGATAATGAAAAATAACGTCCGCATCCTCATCCTCAAAAGAATCCAGACTGACAACCTGGCGGAACTTCTGCGCCGCCTTTCTTGTAAATTCAAAGTCCTTCACTGAATCGAAGGCAACTGTCTGTTCAAAATCAAGATCCTGCATACGATTTTTCATCATAAATCACCTTCATTTTCCTATAATCAACTACTTAAATTGTGAAAAATTTTGCCCTCTGATTTATTCCTTCTTCTGCAAAAGCCAGGTTTTGAACGGCCGATTCTCTGCTCTTACCTCGCAGAGAATGATCGTAGTATTATCTCTGGCCCCTTTATCCAGTACCCTTGTTAAAAGAGCATGGGCAATATCACGAATTGAGTCCTCCAGCTTCATAATTTCTTCAATCCTTTTACCTCTTCTTTTGTTGCTTCTCGAACACTGATAGCCACCCCTCCACTACTTGCCAAAGGTTGACGCAGCACACTCTTTGACGTTACTATGCCACGACGGATGTCATAGCTCTGCGGATTATCTTTCCAGTCTGCATCCCGACCATCTGCATAAACGGTAACAATATATTTCCTTCCTTCGGGTAAGAAAGAGAAAGGAATAGTTGCCGTACGAGGATGTTCGTCGGTAATAGCACCTACATACCACTCTTGTTTTCCTTTGGCTTGACGAGCCACTGTGATATAATCACCCGGTTCGGCTTCCAAATACCAAGAATTGCTCCAATCCACCGCTACATCCTTAATAAATTGAAACGCATCGGGAAAACGGCGATAATTATCCGGCAGGTCTGCTGCCATCTGTAACGGAGAGGGCATCGTTACATATAGAGCCAATTGTTTTACCAATGTAGTACCCGCCTGACCTTTAGGTTTCGAACTATTATAATACGAAAGTTTTGTCTGGAAAATACCAGGAGTGTAATCCATCGGACCACCCTTCAACCGAGTAAACGGCAAGATACAAGTATGATCCGGATCATTGCCCCCCATAGATTCAAACTCACCACCACGGGCAGATTCTTGCGCTACCCAGTTGGGCCAGGTCCGACACAAGCCGGTGGGACGAACAGCCTCGTGACTATCTACCATAATCTTATAATCAGCAGCACGCTTCACCACATGTATATAATGATTGTTCATCCATTGTGAGGAATGATATTCACTACGGGGAATGATTGAGCCCACATATCCTGTCTTTACAGAATTATAGCCATTATCTACCATAAATTGAAAGGCTACATCCAGCTGCCGCTCATAATCGGCAGCATTAGCAGCCGTCTCATGATGCATGATAATCTTTACCCCCTTTGATTTGGCATAGGCATGTAGTACCGCAACATCAAAGTCCGGATAAGGTTTGTCAAAAAGGAACTGACGATCCTTACGATAGGATGCCCAATCTTCCCAACCTTCATTCCAACCCTCAACCAATACCGCATCAATACCATTCTCCGCCGCAAAGTCTATGTACTCTTTCACATGTTCAGTATTGGCCGGATGATGTCCATTAGGAGTTAACTTTGAATAGTCGGTTATGCCGGGTTTAGCCTTATAATAGTCGCTATATGCCCATGTACCTCCTCCACCAGTAAACATCTCCCACCAGACACCGATAAATTTCTGTGGCTTAATCCAAGAAGTATCTTCCAGCTTACAAGGTTCATTCAGATTAAGAATCAACTGAGAAGCAAGGATGCTACGTGCATCGTCACTAACCATAATTGTACGCCACGGGGTATGCAACGGTAATTGCAGATATCCTTTCTTTCCTAATTTATCGGGAGTAAGATGAGCAGAAAAGTTAAACTCTTTATCATCCACATTCAGCAACATGGCAGAATAATCTACCAAGGCAGCTTCATGAATATTGATATAAAGTCCTTCGGTAGTCTTTATCATAAGGGGTGTTTGTACTGTGAATGAAGTCGCTTTAGCTTCATATCCTTTTTTACGTAGATTACGTTCCATAGCTTCGCGCACTTCGGAAATGGCCGCAGTAGTATAGGCAAACTCATTCGTATCATAATCACCGGGAATGCAATAGAGTGTATGATTACCGGTCAGATTGAATTCCGTCAGTTCGTCTTTTACCGTCAGATAATTCATGGTTTTCTGCTCCGGCAACTCATAACGGAATCCGAGTCCATCGTCAAACAATCGAAAACGTACAATCATCGTACGGTCGTGCTTTGCCGGTTGTGAGAAAGTGACAGTAAGTTCATTGTAATGGTTACGGACTTTTTCATACTCTCCCCATACAGGCATCCAAGTTTCATCAAAAGTAGAATTTGTTGCATCAAGAATCCGGAAGCCATTTGACAAATCCGCTTCTTCCATAAGTATTCCCAAGGCAGAAGGTTCTACAACCGGCTCTCCTTTGTAATATAAGCTATAGACCGGCCCCCCCTCGGAATCAAGCACAACATTGAGTTTCAGATTCCCATTGGGAGATAACAATTCGTGTGCCATCGCCACACAAGCAATTCCCAGAAATACAACTGTTAATAATACATGTTTCATATACATCCGTTATTGTTGATATATAAAATATTGATAAGGTTCCATCGTCATTACTGTAGGCAACTCCACATCCACACCGGCAATCACATCGGTCATGGTCTTGCCAGCATGCTCCATAGGTACTTTCACTTGTACAGACTCATTGGCGGTATTCACCATGACCAACATGCCATGACTGCCTGCTGCCCGATAAAATGAAGCGGCATCTCCGGTAGTATAAACTTCCAGTTCACCACCACGTACACTGCTCGTAGCTTTATAGGCTCTGATGATTTCTGCCATCTCTTGCGCAAAGACTTCATTGGACTTCAAGTCTATAACTCCGTAATTGAAAAAGTTAAGTGACCGCGGATAGGCTACTTCCTGCGAACTATAAATAAGAGGTATCCCCTCGAGCATAGTCGTCAATACAAAAGCAGACATGGCACCACGCTCACCGCCATAACATTCTATCGGTGAAGCCTCACTTGCCTGGTCATGATTAGTAGAATAGCGTAACCGTAACGTACCCTTCGGCATTCCCTCCAATTCGGAAGTATTCATAGCATAAAGGTCAGTAAGTGAGCATTTACCGGCATAATAGTCTTTCAGTTTACTATGGAAGTTCCAGCCGTAGAGCAGATTGAAACCATTGTTCATTAAAGACGTTTTTCCGCCTTCGGCAAGCATCAGCAAATTATTGTCAAGTGTACGGAGCTCGGCGATTGCTTTCTTCCAGAAAGCATCTGGTACCCCCTCGGCATAATCACAACGGTATCCATCAATACCAATTTCTGTTACCCAATACTTCATGGCATCAATCATGGCTTGCTGCATGGTTTCGTTGTCAAAATTCAAGTCAGCAACATCCGCCCAAGGCTGTTCTTGAGGTTGTACCACATTGCCATTTGCATCCTGTGTATACCAATCCGGATGCTCAGTCACCCAAGCATTGTCCCACGAAGTATGGTTGGCAACCCAGTCAAGAATCACTTTCATTCCTTTGGCATGGGCAGCATCTACCAGTTCTTTCAAGTCTTTTTTTGTTCCGTAACGTGTATTCAGCTTTTTATAATCCTTTATACAATAAGGTGAATTCACACTTTTCAGTACTCCCGGCTCATTTACAGGCATCAGCCAAAGCACGGTAGTCCCCAGGCTTTGAATACGGTCAAGCTCTGCTTTGATGGCAGAGAACGCATTTTCTTCGGCAAAAATGCGGGGATTTGCCTCATAAATCACCATATCCGAAGCCATGTATTCTTCCTGTGGGACGGGAATCGGTTCCATGTCACTCTGACTATCACTACACCCCATACAAGAATGTAGCATCGTAAAGAGCAGTGTCGCAATTATTACTTTTTTCATATTTCTACTTTTTATCTATACTTATACTCATTGGCGGAACTGATATCTGCAAAAGGAGCATCCAAACTCTCCAGTAATGGGCATTGGCAGAAAAGATACTAAGCCTTAATACTAAAAATCCCGGAAGCCAATACTAAAAAACAAAAGAGCTAAGAGATAACTTCTTCCCAAGGCTTGGTTTTTCTATCCCAAGACTTGGGATAGAAAAACCAAGCCTTGGGACATATATCCGCAAGATTGAAAAGAGATATCCTATCCCCAATCTCATTCCACCAATAGGTCATTTAACATCTTCATTACTATACAAAACTCATTTCAAGAAATTATTCTGATTAGAAACAAAAGCCGCTTCAGATTCCGGTTCAGAGTCTCCGTCCGGATTGTTAGGGTCAATCTCCTCACCAGCTATGTCCGTAATACGGAAATAATAATCTCGATCAAGCGTCACTGCTGCGAGGTCAAATTGTGAGCCTCCATTGTTATTATTCATTATCAGATTGTAAGTCAATCCCTTATTTGCTTCACCTGTATCGTAATAATTATACGTGACACCTTTTATCTCAACACTACCGGTTGGTAATATTCCTGGCCAACTGCCAAAGAGTTCCGGTATATCATTTCCCCACGCATATATGGTTGTTTCTGCCCATCCGGACTGGTCTTCAATAAAAATGGTATAACCATCATGGATGACCACTGCATCCGGATCTATTTCCGTCCAACCGCTTTCTGTGATTTCCAAATATATGTCACGGTCAAGAGTAAAGTTCTGTGGTCCATCAAATTGTGAACCTACTCCATTATCGTTAAATATCAAATTGTAAACCAATCCCTTATTTGCTTCACCTGTATCAAAGTATTTATAGGTAATTCCTTTTATCTCAACGCTACCAGTAGGTGAAATACCGGGCCAACCTCCAAAAAGTTCCGGCAAATCATTTCCCCACGCATAAAGTGTCAGTGCATCCCAACCTGTATTGTCCATCACGAACACAGCATAACCGTCGTGGGTCACTTCACTTGGGTCTTCCGGCTCCTCAAAATAAGCATTCCAGCGGGTTACCGTTATATCAGTGCGAGTACCTACCTTAGCCGAAATTTGATGTAAAGCATCCCCATTCTGCAAAGTACGCTCTATACCTTGTGTCTTAGAAACGAAATAAAAGCCATCGGCAAGTGTCTTTCCATTAACAAAATCTTCCGGATAGAGGTATATGCCCCATTTAACATCATTGTTTGCAGCTTTCTCCATCTGCCACTTAAGGTCTCCGGAAGCAGCATCCTGACCTCCATTGAAATCGCCTGCAATATAAATTATTTCATCGGCACCAGTTCCTTGGGGCATAATCACCTCCAGCAAGATAGCATCGCTACGAAGTTCAAATTGCGGCAACTCATGGTCAAACACAATTTCCTCCTTGTCACAACTACTGATGAAAGCTACAAAAAGCAACAAAAGCCATAGCGGATTACATATATATTTTTTCATTGTTACTATTATTATAGGATGATTAATAATTAGGATTCTGTACCAGTCCCGGATTTACCATAAGGGCAGACTGGGGCAAGGGATACCACTCGTATTTGCGGTCACGTTTAGCCGGATAGCTTAAACCGTCGTCCGTGGCACGGCCAAAGAACCACCATTGCCCTTGCGTAAACTTATCGAAACGACGCAAGTCTGTACGACGACGACGCCCCTCTCCCAAGAATTCAAGTCCCCATTCACTCAACATCCAATCCATATCAAAGGATGTAAAACCAGGACCGGGCTGTTCGAGAGCCGATTTATCTGTAAAATAGCGTGTTTTAACTCTATATACCAGTTCTTTAGCACCTTCCGTATCACCTGCACGCATTTTACATTCAGCAAGAGTATAGACCACTTCACTCAAACGGAATTCCACCTCATCGATGTTTTGGAAATCAATGCCTGCACTCTCCGGATAAACCGGATATCTTACCAAACGGACACCTGAATTCGTTTCACCCCAGCGAGGTGACATGACAGTCTCCAGATTACGTCCTAAATTAAGGAATGTACCCACCTGATCCACATAAACCAAATCCTGACCGTCACGGTCGGCATCTGCTTTCAAAGCCGCACCCTTACCATAGTTGGCTTTAATAGCCCCTTTCAAAAAAATGCCTTGATAGTTTCCTGTTGTTTCATTATACACATAGTTCTGCTTACGGATATCTTTATCGTGGAAACGTTCATAAACTGCTCCTAACTTATCACCGTAGTCGGTAAGAAAGCTCTTAGGATTGTCAGTACCACCATACGGCTGTACATTTCCAGAATTATCCCATGAAGGTGCCAAGCATACACAATTCCATCCGCTCTGGCTGTATGTACCTCCAAAGTAATCCCAACAATTGTAAGGCATGAAAGGCATGTTACGCATCCAACCGGTATTGACCTGACCGACTTCCATCGCCAATGCCATTACAACTTCCGGACATTCTACATTGTTTATCGAATAAATATCGCGATAGTCATCGGTAATGCTGTAAGTACCATAATCGCCATTCAGAATTTTTTGGCAAAGAGTGGCACACTCATTATAACTGTTTTGTTTGATAAACACCTCAGAATTCAGCAACAAGCGCATCTTAATCATACGATTGGCAGCTTGGTTCATGCGGTTGCGAGTCTTTCCAGAACCATCTTCTTTCATAAGATCTGTAACTGACTCATCTAATTCCTGACTGATAAAATCGTAGATAATCTTGCACCCCTTATCAAAATCAGTATCTGCAGAACCAGGGATTTCCGCACCCGAAGAAATGTTCAAGGGAAGTGCTCCACCCCAAATCTCAAAGATATTGTAGTATGCCCAAGCACGCAGGGTACGTACTTCGGCAATATAACTATTCAAAGCATCCTCAGTCATGCGTATAGATGCGGGGCTGATTGCCTGCAAATCTGTAATAAGCGTATTGCAAAGCCCAATAGTGGTCCACGCATTCTCCCAAGTTTGGCGAATAATGGTTGATTCTGACGTCCAGGTATGTGAAGACAAAGCAAACTTCAATGCCTCATCCCATCCCCAAAGTCCACCGTTCCAACTGCGCCATGCCACCTGGTCGGCAGAAAACTCCTGCAAATACCAGAAGTATTCCAAATAACTATATGCAGCTTTCGAATAGATGGCTGCCACTGCCCCCTGAACACTCGTCTCATCTTGATAATAAATTCCGGCATCCACACGATCGAACACTTCCTCGTCCAAATTAGTACAAGAGAAAAGTGAACATGACATAATCATCGCCAATAACCAACGACATTTTATATATTTCATATCTTTCATATTTTTAATAATTTGTTTCTCATTTATTTGAAGCGAAGAGTCACACCTAAACTCAATTGAGTTGCTGTAGGATAAGCACTATTACTATCTACTCCCGGCTGGATACCATTCACGTCTATAATTGAAGGGTCATTACCAGAATATCCGGTCAAGGTAAACAGATTCTTGGCAGACAGATATATGCGCATATTATCCAGTAACTTACGGTTCTTAGGAGTAAAATTATATCCCAAGGTTACATTTTCCAGTTTTATGAAGCTACCATCCTCCAGGAAATAGGAAGATATTACTCCACCACCGGTACGGATATTCTTATCTTCCAGATACGCAGAGCGAAGAACATTATCTGTACCACATCCCTGAAGCCCCATACCATATTTACGCATATTGAATACATCAAAACCGAATGTACCGCGGAAGAATACACTCAAATCAAAATTTCTCCAAGTCAGGTTGTTACTCCAAGACAAGAAGTGCTTGGGAGCACCATTGCCAATATAACGTTTATACTTGGCATCAGCCTGAGAAATCGGTATTTGCTCATCTTTATCATTCAAAATAAGCATATTGCCATTTTCGTCAACACCTGCATATTCATAACCGTAGAACTGCCCTATCTCTCCCCCTTCCTGCACACGGAAGAAATATTCGCTGGAGCCAGTACCCGGTTTTAAGTAAAGGTCGAGATAAGATGCCTTGTAAATATCGTTAGAAAGTTTGGTCAACTTAGTCTTTCCATAAGAATAATTGATTCCGCTCGTCCACTTCACTGCTGTTTTAGTAAGGATGTCACCATCCAAAGATACTTCTATACCGGTATTTTTCGTTGTTCCAACGTTAACCAAAATAGTGGAATAGACAAAAGGCGGTTGAGGTGCCGTGTACGTATAAAGCAAGTCTTTAGAACTACGGTCAAAATACTCCACTGAACCACGTAAACGATTCCATAGAACAAAATCAACACCCAGATTAATCGCAACGCTCTTTTCCCAAGCCAAATCCGGATTAGCATTACTAGAGGGAGCATAGCCCGTTACCCAACGCCCGTCAAAGAGATAACTACCATTGGTATTGTAAGTAGAAAGTGATTTATAAGCATCAAAATCCGAACGACCGGTAATTCCGAAAGAAACACGCGGTTTCAAACTGGTCAACACTTTCCGGGTATTCTTCATAAAGCCCATCTCCATCATTTCCCAAGCCAAAGAAGCTGCTGGGAAGTACCCCCACTTTTGGTTAGCACCAAATTTGGAAGAGCCTTCATAGCGCAACGAAGCCGATGCAAAAAGCATATCCTTCCAATTATAGTTCAACCGACCAAAGAAGCCAATAAGTGTCGATTCAGAGCGACCGCTATATAAACTTGCCAAACCATCCTTCAGATAAGAGCCACTGCCCAAATCCCAATATTTCGTATTATCAAAAGAGAAGTCGTTGTTACTACCACCAATCTGTTCCCAGATAGACTTCTCATAAGTATAGCCCACTACAGCCTTAATATTGTGGTCGCCCAAGTTCAGTGCATAATTTCCCAACCACTCCAATCGATTGGTGTACCATTTCTGATACTTCATTTCCGCACGTCCTTTATAACCATTCCAATAGGACTCCGAACCGGCAGACGAAGCATAATATTGTTGCTTCATGTCATTGTAATGCAATGAGTAACTTAATGTTGTATTCAACAAATGCTTTTCTGTCTGCAAAATATTCAGTTTAGCCTCAGCCGTACCCAACAAATACATACGCTGGCCGTTGTTATCTCTCAAAGCAAGCTCCGCAACCGGATTGGTTGCACCCGTAGGAGAAGTAGGCTGATAATACGAACCGTCTGCATTATATACCGGCATTGTAGGATTCATTGTGAGTGCCCTATCGAAGAAACCATCATTTCCCCAGGTTTCATTTACACGACGTGCACTCAACGAACCGTTGAATTGTAAGCGATTCTCCAGTACACGCTGTTCCATAGAAAAACGACCTCCAAATTCTTCACGACCACTCACGATGTCAAGTCCATTGGCACTTTTGTAATTGAAGGAAGCACCATAGAAACCATTCTTTGTGCTACCATCAATAGATATATATTGGTTTGTGTCGTATGCTACATCACGAGTAATCAGTCCATACCAGTCAGTGTCGGCTCCATAGTCTGTACCTCGTCTCGAACGACGGAATTCATCAGCCGACAGAATATCCGGAGAGGGCTTAGCTACATTAAAAGCGATGTAACTGTCATATGTGACTACCGTTTTTCCAGCTTCACCCGAGCCACGTTTCGTTGTAACTAAAATCACACCATTAGCACCTCGCGTTCCGTAAATAGCAGCTGAACCCGCATCTTTCAATACCGTAATAGATTCAATATCCTGTGCAGCGATGTTACGGATATCGCCACCTGCCACACCATCTATGACAATCAAAGGACTATTACTTGCAGAAACAGATGTTGCACCACGTACTTGTAATGAAGAACTGGAGTTAGGATTGGCAGCTGCCTGCGTATTGACATTCAAGCCCGCGACTTTTCCCGATACCATTTCCATCGGGTTATTCATAGCCCCCAAATTAAAATTTTTCTTATCCACTTGTACAATGGAACTGGAAACTTCTTTTTTACTCAATGAACCGTAACCCACTACTACAACTTCTTCCAACACCTGCTGGTCATCATGCAAGACAACATCAATTTTGTTTCTACCGGATACGTTCAGTTCCTGCGTTTGGTAACCTACATAAGAAAAAATAAGTATTGCATCAGGATTGACATTCAATAACACATAGTTACCGTCAATGTCAGTTATCACCCCCGAAGTTGTACCCTTTACCAATACACTTGCACCGATAAGACCTTCACCCGTTGCATCGGTCACCTTTCCTTGTACCTGAAGTTGTTGCGCAACAGCAACACCAGTCATCATAAGAAAACCCAGTAAAAGGATCATGCGCTTTTTAAGGCATCTCTTTAGACTTTTCTTTTTCATCTTATTAGAAATTAGTTAAACAATAAATAGATTGATGCAAATGTATTATCAAAACAAACGCACGATTTGGGCTGAGATAAAAATCTAAAGTCCTGCAACAGGCAATCAACTATAATACAACGCATTACAAAAATGCTATTGCTACTAATTTCTAAATCATTTCTAAACTTTTTAAGGCAGAAGAAAGCCTCAAAAGGAGGATAAAATCAAAAAGAAGTTATTTTCATCACTCGTTCTTCAAAGTCCTCTTTACAAAGAGACTTGTTTTTTAGCTTGGAACGATAAGTATAGAT
>ENA-USUJ01003482-USUJ01003482.1-human-gut-metagenome-genome-assembly--contig:-NODE-3482-length-10596-cov-4.548531_pt1 | contig 10596 bp, 10 predicted proteins | sample MGYA00250061_ERZ773398 | MGnify/ENA primary metagenome ERZ773398 (study PRJEB29103, sample SAMN06111992) | human gut metagenome | biome: human gut; feature: ankylosing spondylitis patient; material...
TCGAAGGTGCCGTCTTCCTGCATCTTCTTGAGCTGAGCAAGGCGGTCAACGCGGGTGCGCATGGTCTTGAAGTTGGTGAGCATGCCGCCGAGCCAACGTGCGTTGACGTAGTACATACCGACGCGGGCAGCCTCTTCCTTGACTGCGTCCGCAGCCTGCTTCTTCGTGCCGACGAAGAGAATGGTCTGGCCGTTTGCGGCGAGATCACGCACAAAGTCGTAAGCCTCTTCGAGCTTCTTGACGGTCTTCTGCAGGTCGATTATATAGATACCGTTACGCTCACAGTAAATATACTCGGCCATCTTGGGGTTCCAGCGGCGGGTCTGGTGACCGAAGTGGACACCGGCTTCCAGCAGCTGCTTCATAGATACTACTGACATTTGTTTTTCCTCCTGATTTGTTTTTTCCTCCGGACACTTCTTCCCTCTCCCCAAGCCGTAGCCACATGGGAAAAAGTCCGTGCCCGTGCGAAATGCCTTGATATAATATCAAAAATCTAATGTAATTTCAATAGTTTTTTGCCATTTTGTCAAAAATTTTTTCTTTTTTTCTGCGGCGCCTGGGCTGGTCGGCCTCGGTCTCGACGAGTATGATATCTCCGCCGATGCGCACTATGCATTTCCACGGCAGAATGTAATCATCCTCCCTGCCGAAAAGCCCGAAAAATTTTGCTTTTCCCGGCGTTATGAGCGATATAAGCCGCCCCTCGGTCTCGTCAAACTCCGCATCGCATACATAGCCGAGCCGTTTACCGGTATGGATGTCTATGACCTCCTTGTATCGCAGTTCGGAAAAATAGCTTATCATTGCCGCGCCTCCCACATTAAAATACCGCCGTATTATTCTACGGCGGCATATGTATGTCCTATTCGGCTTTGTTCTTAGGTATTGATATCGTAAGGATAAGTTCGTTTTCCGTTTCCTCTCGCTTCATGCCGGCCGCTATGCCGCCCTGCTTCATGAGGTCAAGTCCGTGAAGGATCGTGTTCACGAAAACGCGCACGTCCTTCATTACAAACGTTCGCTTCGGGTCGGCTTTTTCCTCCGGCTCGCGCAGGAGCGCTTCGATATAAGCATCGGCCGCTGCAACATTGAGGTCATGCTCTATCATATACTCAAGCGCCGCGCGCTGCATATTTTCGTCCTGCAGGCGCAGCAGCGCTCTGCCGTGACGCTCGGTAAGTCCGTTATCGCGCAGCGAGCGCAAAACATCATCAGGCAGCTTCAAAAGCCGCAGCTTGTTTGCTACGGCCGACTGCGATTTGCCGATCCGACGCGCAGCCTCCTCCTGACTCATTCCGAACAGCTTAATAAGCTGGCTCAGGCCGTTTGCCTCCTCGATGAAATCGAGGTCTCGGCGTTGTAAATTCTCAACGAGTGCAATGAGGCTTGCATCCTCAAGGCTCACGTCGAGCAGTATGCACGGTACGTCGCACAGGCCCGCAAGGCGCGCCGCCCTGAGTCTGCGCTCGCCCGCTACGAGCTCGTATCGCCCGTCGCGCAGTCTCACAGTCAGCGGATTGAGCACGCCGTATTGGGCGATGCTCTCGGAAAGTTCCTGAAGCTCGCCGTCGGGGAAGTTTTTTCGCGGCTGCATGGGGCTTGGTTCAACCTCGTCCACCGGCAGCCAGATAACGCCGCCCCTTCGTGTTCCGGGGCGCAATTTTGTCGCTTGCATAAGTGTACCTCCTATACACCGTAGTATATAGAAAATGTACACTGCTTTGTGCGCAAAGTATGGCGCATCATGTGATTCAAGCGAAAAAATTCTGCACTATATTAGTGCAGAATTTTCATATCAGCTTATAAGCTCCGGACAAAGCTCGGGATTTATCGCCCCGGGACATGCTGCGCACATTGCAGCGGCCTTCATGGCGGCCGATGCGCTTTCGGCAATGCCCAGTCCGTTGACTCCGGCCCAGATTATCGCCGCAGTTGCAGCATCGCCGCATCCAGTGCAGTTGGATATCTCCGTCGTCACGCACGGAAGTTTTATTATCTCGCCGTCGGACGCTGCCACGATACCGTCGCCTCCGAGAGACACGAACACCTTCTTTACGCCTGCGTTCAGCAGCGCTTCGGCTGCAAACAGCGAGGTGGATTCACCCGTCATGCTCTTTGCCTCATATTCGTTCGGCTTAAACGCCGTGAGCTTGCCGAGCACCGGCTTGAGCCGATCCGCCTTTGCCGCGGACACGGGGTCAGCGTACAGCGGAGCCGTAACGTTGTCGGCTATCCACGAAACGGTTTCCTGAGTGAGGTTTGCATCAATCACGACTGCGTCGGCCTCGTTTATTTCTTTTATATGTGCTTTGAGATATTCGGGAGTTATGCTTGCCGATATATCCGTATCGCTCACGCCGACGAGCATGTCGCCGTTTTCATCCGTAACACACAAATAGCTCGACGTTCTTCCTCCGCTCATGCGGCGGCTCAAATGCATATCCATGCCGAGCTTTGTGCAGCTTTCATAAATGCTGTCGCCGTAAACATCGTCGCCGATGGCAGCAACGAGCTTTACATTAAGGCCAAGCAGGCAGAGATTATGCGCAATGTTTCTGCCGACTCCTCCGGGGCTGAACGACACTGTTCCCGGATTTGAATCATGCATGCGCGGCGCCCTGTCGGGTCTGCCGAATATGTCCATATTGACGGCGCCGATAACAACTACAGTTTTATTCCCCATATGTCCTCCGCATACTCTTTTATCGCACGGTCGGCGGCGAATATGCCGGCCTCGGCAGTGTTTATTATTGAAAGTCTTGCGCGCTCGGCCGGATCGGAGATCACCGAGTACATTCTGTCATGAGTGTTGACATAGTCGCGGAAGTCCGCGCAGAGCATATACGGGTCGCCGTTGTAAAGCAGGTTTGAAACGAGATCGGAATAGCTCTTTCCGTCGGCAAAGCCGCGGCTTATCCTGTCGAGCACCGCGCCAAGCTCGGCATCCTCGCGCGCATAGCGCTGAGGATCGTAGCCGGATGCCTTGAGCGCAGTTACTTCATCGGTTTTAAGGCCGAACAGGAACATGTTCTTATCGCCGAGGCGCTCGTACATTTCGACGTTCGCGCCGTCAAGCGTTCCTATGGTAACGGCTCCGTTGAGCATGAGCTTCATGTTGCCCGTGCCGGAGGCCTCCTTGCCGGCGGTGGATATCTGCTCGGAAACCTGCGCTGCCGGCATGAGCGCTTCGGCAGCCGAAACGCGGTAGTTTTCCATAAAGCAAACCTGAAGTTTGCCCTTGCACAGCGGATCGCGGCTTATGTCATCGGCCAGCGAGCAAATAAGCTCGATGATGCGCTTTGCAGTGTAATATCCGGCGGCGGCCTTTGCGCCGAACACGAAGGTGACGGGCATGAAATCCGCGTTCGGATCGTCGTGGATCTTCATTTGCAGCCGCGTTATGAGCATCGCGCATAAAAGCTGACGCTTATACTCGTGCAGACGCTTTACCTGAACATCGAGTATCGCGTCGGGATCGAGCGCAAAGCCGTCGTTTTTGGCCAAAAACTTTGCAAAATCGTATTTATTGAGGCGCTTTATCTCGTTGACCCGGCGCTGAACGTCGACATTTTCCGCATAGTCGAGAAGTCCGATGAGCTTTTCGGGCTTTGTCAGGTAATCGTCGCCCTCGAGCAGCTCGCTCACCAGGCCGTGCAGGCGCGGATTTATCTGTGCCAGCCAGCGGCGATGGTCGATGCCGTTTGTGACATAGGTAAATCTCTCCGGCCGGAGCCGGCAGACGTCCTTGAAGAGGTCTTTTTTCAGTATCTCACCGTGCAGGCCGGAGACGCCGTTTATCTTATAGCACGCAGCAAGGCAGAGGTTTGCCATGTGAACCTGCCCGTCCTGAATTATAAGGTTCTTGCCGACCTTTTCGCTGTTACCGAACTTGGATACAAGGTACTCGCACCAGCGGCGGTTTATCTCGCACAGGATCTCCCACACGCGCGGCAGAAGCGTCTGCACCAGATCCTGCGGCCATTTTTCGAGCGCCTCGCTCATGACGGTGTGGTTCGTGTAGGCAACCGATCGGCTTACCTGATCCCACGCCTCGTCCCAGCCGAGGCCGTATTCGTCCATCATGATGCGCATAAGTTCGGGAATGACGAGCGCAGGGTGCGTATCGTTTATCTGGATCCTGTGGTGCTTTGAAAAGCTTTTTATATCGCCGAAGCGCTTTATATGCGTCTTTATGATCGACTGCGCAGTGGCCGAGAGGAAGAAATACTGCTGTTTTAAGCGCAGGGTCTTGCCCTCGATGTGGTCGTCGGCAGGGTACAGCACCTTTGTTATGACCTCGCTCATCGTGCGCTGCTCAAGGCTCTTTACATACTCGCCCTCGGAAAACAGGTACATATCCAGCGCGCTCGTGCTGCGCGCATCCCAAAGGCGGAGGATATTGACCTCATTGCCGCCGTAGCCTGCAATGAGCATATCGCGCGGAACGGCCGTAACCGTCTGATAGCCGGTATGCTCGGCGTGATATCTGCCGAAGCTGTCCCATCTCGGGGAGATGGTTCCGCCGAAGCGGACCTCAACGGCTTCGTCGTTGCGCGCAACGAGCCAGCTTTCGGCCGCGCTGCGCCAATCGTCGGCGACCTCGGTCTGCTTGCCGTCAACTATCTTCTGGCGGAAAATGCCCAGCTCATAGCACAGCGAGTAGCCCGTTGCCGGGATACCGAGCGTGGCCAGCGAATCCATATAGCAGGCCGCGAGCCTGCCGAGGCCGCCGTTGCCGAGACCCGCGTCGTTTTCGGCCTCGAATATATCCGAGGCGTTGCGGCCGAGATCCTCCAGAGCGCCGGTGAGCGCGTTGGCAATGCCGAGGTTAAATGCGTTTTTCATGAGGCTGCGTCCCATGAGGAACTCCATGGACAGATAGTGTACCTCGCGGTCGGGGCAGCGTGTTTCCTCGACTGCAAGCAGTCTGCTCATGATCTCGCGAATGACGATGGCGCTTGCCTGAAACACCTGATCGTCGGTCGCGGTTTTTGCTGTCACGGCGAAGTGCGCGCAGAGTTTATCCTCGATCGCGCTGCGTACCTCGTCGCGTGAGATTTGGCTTGTGAACATTTTAGGTAACTCCTGATTAGATCTTTGTGCCCTTCGGGAGCACTACCGGCAGCTTCTCGCTGCCCATTATCGTCTGGAACGACGAAACGGTCGAAGATTTGTCGGCAATGACGTTTTTCATTATGACGCCTTCGCCGATCTCTGTTCCGCGCATGATGACGCAGCCGGAAAGCTGCGCGCCCTTTCTTATGCGCACATCGGAGGAGATGATGCAGTTGTCGATCTCGCCCTCGATTATGCAGCCGTCGGCAACAAGGCAGTTTTTCGCCGTCGAGCCCTCGGCGTAATAAGTGCTGACATCCTCGTGCGTTTTTGTGCGCACGGGGCGCTCCGACGGGAACAGCTCGGCTCTGTTTGCAGCCGAGAGCATATCCATATTGGCATTGAAATATGCCTCGGTGCTCATTATGCGCTTGCCGTAGCCGCGGTGGAAGAATACGTTCACCTTGCCGCCGGACGCAAGATAGTCGGCTATCGCGTCGCGGTGGAAGTGATAGTGGTTTGCAGCGGCGCAGGCGTCCATCATGCTTATGAGCAGCTGCTTTGAAATAATATATGCTTCAAGCGAAGCCGCGCCCTCGCCGGCTGCTGTCTGATTGAAGATCATGCTGCGCGCAAACCCGTCTGCATCGACGATATACCGGTGGTGCCGATAGTCGGGCGTTGCGTCGGTGCAGATCGCGGTTATCTCCGCGCCCGATGCAAGGTGCTGCCTTATCGCCGCGCGCAGGTCGATGTTTGCCGCCGTGTTACCATGCATCATTATTATGTACTTGGCGTTTATATCGTGAATATAGGTCGAAACGGCATTGAGCGCCTCGATCGTGCCGGTGTAGTCGCCCCGGTGATATTCAGGCAGGCCGAACGGCGGCAGCATGCGCAGTCCGCCTATTCTTCTGCCCATGTCCCAGTCCTTGCCGCTGGCAAGGTGGTCAAGCAGCGACTGATAATCCCGGCGCATGATAACGCCGACATCGTGTATGCCCGCGTTCATCAGCGAGGACAGCGCAAAGTCGATAAGTCTGTATCGTCCGCAGAACGGCAGCGAGGACGCCGTGCGGCGGCGCACAAGCTCGCCCAGCTCGGGCACTGCGCCGTAAGCAAAGATTATTCCGTGAAAATCGCTCATTTTCAGACCTCCTCGCTTTTATAGATCATAGCGCCTGCTTTGACGCTTGCGTTTTCGCGTATATCAAGTCTCGGGCCGCAGGTGGCAACGCCCCATGCCTCGCTTCCGTCGGGCGGAGCTCCGACATGCGCGCCGCGGTGTATGACCGTCTGCTCGCCGATTATGGCGTATTCGACGACCGCGCCCTCCTCGACCTTCGCGCCGGGCATGAGCACAGAATAGAGCACCTTTGCGCCCTTTTCGACCACTGCCGACGACGAGAGAACGGAGTTTTCGACATGACCCTCGATCTCGCAGCCCTCGGTTACGATCGAATGCACAACCGTTGCTTCCGGGCCGACATAGTGCGGCGGCTGTGCGACGCTTCTTGACCTTATCGGCCAGCTCGGATCATAAAGATTTATGAGCGTTGTAGAAAGCATGTCCATATTTGCGTCCCACAGGCTCGTTATCGTGCCGACATCGCGCCAGTAGCCGTCAAAGCGATACGGCCAGAGCTTTTCGCCGGCTTTGAGCATGTTGGGGATTATATTTTTGCCGAAGTCCTTGCTCGAGGTCGGGTCATTCTCGTCCTCGATGAGGTACTTGCGGAGCTTTTTCCAGTTAAATATGTATATGCCCATAGAGGCAAGATCGCTCTTGGGCTGCTTGGGCTTTTCCTCAAACTGCTCAACATATCCGTCGGGGCCGAGGTTCATGATGCCGAAGCGCGTTGCGTCCTCCATGGACACCTGCAAGACCGCTATCGTGCAGGCTGCGTCCTTCTCAATATGCTCGCGGAGCATCTTGGAATAGTCCATTTTATATATGTGGTCGCCAGAGAGAATTAAAACGTTATCGGGATCATACATCTCGATAAATCCGATGTTCTGATAGATCGCATTGGCCGTTCCGGAAAACCACGAGCCTGTCTCGCCGGCTGTCTGATACGGCGGAAGTATGAACACACCGCCGTCCGTCGAGTCAAGATCCCAGGGCTGACCGCCGCCGATATAGCTGTTGAGCTGCAGCGGACGGTACTGCGTGAGCACGCCGACCGTGTCTATCCCCGAATTTGCGCAGTTTGACAGAGGGAAGTCAATTATGCGGTATTTGCCGCCGAAGGGCATATTGGGCTTTGCCACGTCCTGCGTAAGGGCATAGAGTCTTGAGCCCTGACCTCCGGCAAGGAGCATTGCTATGCAGCTTTTCTTCATGTCGTCCGTCCTTTCTGACTTTTAAATAAATGACGGCAAAGTGCCTTAGCCCCCTGCCGTCATTGCACAGGGGAAGAAAACCCCTTTTTAGATACGCTTAATTAAACCTGTTCATCGCGCGATCAGCGCCCTCGGTGATATAGCACTCAACGGCGTCGGCGGCTTTTTTTGCGACAAGCTCCATATCCGCCGCGTCCTGGCCCTTGAAGGCCGAAAGCACCCAATCGGCCATGTCATAGTCCGGGTGCGGCTTATCGCCGACACCGAGGCGTATGCGCGGAAACTGATCGGTCCCGAGCCGGGCAATGACGCTTTTAAGTCCGTTGTGTCCTCCGGCCGATCCGCCGCGGCGGATGCGCAGTCTGCCGATGGGCAGCGCCGTTTCGTCGGACACGACAATGACGCGCTCGGGCGGCACCTTATAGAAGTTTGCCGCCTGTACTATCGCGTCGCCCGAGAGGTTCATGTACGTCTGCGGCTTCATAAGCAGCACCTTTTTTCCGCCTATATCAGCCGTCTGCGTAAGCGCCTTAAAGCGCATTTTGTTTATGCTCACGCCGAGCTTTTTTTCCATGGCGTCGGCCGCCATGAACCCGGCGTTGTGCCTTGTTCCGTTGTATTTAAGTCCGGGATTGCCGAGGAACGCAACGATCCACTCGGCTCCGCCTTTTGAGAAGAACATTTTACTCGAACAGGTTGGAGATGGATATCTCCTCGTAAACGCGCTGGATCGCCTCGGCAAACACAGGTGCTACGGACATGTACTTGATCTTATCGCAAGGCTGTGCATTTTCGGGATACGGGATGGTATCGAGCAGGAGCAGCTCCTTGATACAGCTGTTTTCAATGCGCTCGATAGCCGGGCCGGAAAGGACGCCGTGGCTTGCGCATGCATAAACTTCCTTTGCTCCGCCTATCTCGACGATAGCCTTTGCCGCGCCGACGAGTGAGCCTGCGGTATCGACCATATCGTCAAGCAGGATGCAGGTCTTGCCCTCGACATTGCCGATGATGTTCATGACCTCGGACTGATTTGCCTTTTCGCGGCGCTTGTCAACGATGGCCATATTGCAGCCGAGCTTCATGGAGAAGTTGCGCGCGCGCGCGGTGCTGCCGACGTCGGGGGATACGACCATGATATCGTCGTTTTCTCTGCCGTAAATGTCTATATAATGCTTTGCAAAGAGAGGGGCGCCAAAAAGATTGTCAACAGGGATATCGAAGAAGCCCTGTATCTGTGCGGCGTGGAGATCCATTGTCAGCACGCGGTCTGCGCCTGCTGCGGTGATAAGGTTTGCAACGAGCTTTGCGGAGATGGGGTCGCGGCTTTTTGCCTTGCGGTCCTGGCGGGCATAACCGAAATACGGAATAACGGCGGTGATTCTGCCTGCCGATGCTCTGCGCATAGCGTCGATCATAACGAGCAGCTCCATGAGGTTGTCATTGACGGGCTTGCAGGTCGACTGAACGATAAAAACGTCGGCGCCGCGAACAGGCTCATGAACGGATATCGAGCACTCGCCATCAGCGAAGTGAGCACAGGTGCAGTCACCGAGGTTCTTGAAAAGCTGGTTGCATATCTGGTTTGCAAGCTTGGGATTGGAGTTGCCGGTAAATACCTTGATCTCTTTGCCGTGGGAAATCATTTGTAATCGTCCTCTCTGTATTTATTCGGGGTTTAACCCATTATCTTTATCTCTTGGATTATACCAAATACATGATAATTTGAAAAGAGGGCTGAACATAGAATTTTGTAACCGTATTGACCACATTTATGTGTAAAAATGCAAGGGCAGCCTCTGCCGCCCCTGCACTCATCAGTTAAGAGCCATGATCCCCATGGCCGATCTTAACGCATTTATCTTGTTTTCAATGTCATATGACGCAAAAAACACGTCTTTAACTCTTTGAACATCACCGCCTGTGACAAAGCCTGCGAGGATGCACAGCGCGCCCAGAATGAGCGCCACGATCGCGACGGTCGAAACCACCTTCCATACCTTACTCATTATCCGGCACCTCCTTGACGCAGAAGCTTCTTCCCAGCGCTTTTGCGCCGCGGACTATTCCGCTTATACCGCGCACCAGCACAAGAACGCCGATCCACAGCAGGATAAGCGCCACTGCAAACGCTATCAGCACAGCACCTGCACACAGCATTATATCCGCAAATATCACAAGCTTTGCAAATGCAAAGCCTATAGCCTCAACGCCGATCGTAATGAGCGATACGCCGAGAGCGACCAGTACGACCGCCACCGCAAGTGCGAGCACGATCAGAACGGCGCTGATGGGGATCGCAAAGATAAGGTACAGTATCAGCAGCGCGACATTTGTTTTATACCGCGTCGTTTCCTCGGGCAGCTCTATGCTCTCAAGCTCTTCAAACACGAGTTCGGGCGCATCGTTTTCCTCGACAGGCGCAACATCGGCCGGTTCTTCCCCGGTTTCGGCAGTCTCCGTCTCCTCCGTCTGCCGATCGGCCTCGGTCGTCTCGATGACCGGAGCTTCATCCGAAGCAGCTTTTTCGGCAGGCTTTTCATCGGCCTCGTCAGCTTCCTCCGGCTGAGTTTCCTCTTCCGGCGCCGTCTCATCGCTTTTTTCTTCGTTCTCGGTCTCTTCCGACACCGGCGCCTCTGTTTCAGGCTCGACGACCGTGCTTTCTTCGTCGGAAGCTATCTGAGTGCCGTCTTCCTCTGTCTCGGGTTCCGGCTGGACGGTTTCTTCGGCAGCAGGCTGCTCCGGCTCATCGAAGAACATGGGCTTGTACTCCACGCCCTCCTCCTCGGCCTTTTCACGGCGGATCTCCTCGATTATATCCGCATACGAAAGTCCTGTGTTTACCTCCGCCGTTTTTTCCTTTTTCACCGGAGTCACAAATATATGCTCAGTTTCGGCAGGCTTATCCTCTTTAGAGTCCGCCTCCACCGCGAGCTTGCGCTCAGAGCGCTTATAGGTACGGGAAATGGTAACGGCCAACTTTGTCGGCGAGCCGAAGCTTTCGAGCAGAGTCTGCTCGTCATCGGACTCATCAAGCATTTTATTGTACTGCGCAAGGATATCTTCCTTGTCCTCTTTAAACATAAATGCCAGAAGTTTTGAAAGCTCCGCCATATATTTTTGCCTGTTAATATGCGTCACCTCCGAATGGTTTCGTCAATTGTATCTATTAAATCCATACTATTATAGACAAAA
>ENA-USUJ01003489-USUJ01003489.1-human-gut-metagenome-genome-assembly--contig:-NODE-3489-length-10563-cov-5.278276_pt1 | contig 10563 bp, 10 predicted proteins | sample MGYA00250061_ERZ773398 | MGnify/ENA primary metagenome ERZ773398 (study PRJEB29103, sample SAMN06111992) | human gut metagenome | biome: human gut; feature: ankylosing spondylitis patient; material...
CTGGTAGTGGATATGGACCCACAGGGAAATACTACCAGCGGACTGGGGATTGACAAAGAGCAGGCAGAAAATACGGTGTACGAGCTGATGCTGGAAGAGTGTTCCGTAGAGGATGCGATTATGGAAAGTGAGTATGAAAATCTGAGTGTTCTTCCGTCAAATATCAATCTGGCAGCAGCAGAGATCGAGCTGGTGGGAGCAGAGGAAAAGGAATATATTTTAAAGAAAGCAATCGATAAAGTAAAGACAAACTATGACTTTGTGCTGATCGACTGTCCACCTTCTTTAAGTAGGAATAACATTTTAGTGCGGAGATTCCTGCCTCAAAATTGGCTCTATAATAAATGTACCGCATATACATATTCAGTGCATCTATATGACGGTTTTCTTCTTCTAGGAATAGCGCCATTGTATGAAGCAATTTGCAATAGTCGCTGAATTCTCCTTCCCTTATCCCTTTGCTGTAGCCATCTAACGATCTGCGATTCAATTCTCCCCAAATTATATCTCTTATGTTACCGCCGGGATGGCCGGAGAATAGTTTGGCGTATGTATTTATGTCAAGCCCTATGTCCTCTAAGGAATATGCATGACGCTCCAAATAGAAGCTGATGTATGGGTTTTCAGCGAGAAAGGTCTTGCCCTTTTCGGTTACTGTCCAGTATCTTTCGGTTATGATTCTATCCAGATCGGCTTCCGGTACATTTTCGGCAATTCGGTCACAAAGGTCAGCTTTTTTTCCACTCACTTTCAAATCAAACTGTGACGCGATTGTTTTTAGCTCTGCAATTTTTAACCGAGGCAAGGTTTCTGCCGCGGTTGTAGACCTGATATAGCTTTCCTTTTCCAGTTTATCAAGTTTTTCGTTTGGAAAGCCTATGCCAAACTGGTATCTTAAATAATCGGGATATTTTTTCTCACCAACTTTAAATTGCTCGGCCACTGATAACAATACCAAATTCTGAATGTTTGATGATATGCTTTTTTGGGGAGTCTCGACATTGTGATTCGAATGTATTTGAACAGTAACCTCAGCCATCGATTTTTCACTTTTAATTCCGAATATTGATTTCAGAAAGCTCATTGTATCCTCCTACGTTTTAAGTGATTATGCCGACCTCTGTGTTCTATAAAATCTCAACAAAAATTTTAGCTGCTGTTTGAATGAAAAGCAAGCGTTTTTCTATGGATGTCGAGAATCCCAGCTATAATTCTCAGGAACATTCGCTAATCGAAGAACGTAAAAAGCGCGTTTCGGAGTTTTGCCGAGACGCGCTTTTCCGGTATGAAATCTCAAAGGACTTATTTGCTGTTTTTATTATGCCGATGCCGATTCTGGGCGGGGAGTTTTTCTGCCTTTTCAGGTTCTCGATGGATTTGCTTTTACCACGTCAGCGCATCGTCAAAGTCCACGAGGTCGGGGCGCACCGGCTCCTCGCCCATGACGGTCTGCATATAGAGGTTGACCTGACGGCGCATGTCGCGCTTGGAGATCGTGCGTGAATCGAGCAGATCCTGTGCGACCCAGAGCATATGCACGCCGCGCGCGGCCGCCTGCTCCTCAAACACGCCGCGCAGACCGTCCATGCCCTTGCAGGAGATCTGGTCATACATGAGCACCATGTCGGCGTTGTACTGCTTGCAGACGACCCACAGCTCGTCGAGCACGTTTGCGTAGCCGCCCTTGGTGTGCTTGCGCATGGTGGTGCGCTGGTAGCTGCGCGCGAGATCGGCCAGCGCCCGGTCGGGGTCCTCGGTGTCGATGATGATGTCGGAAATGAGCGACTCCATGCTCGCCACGACGTTGATGCCCCAGCAGTTTTCCGCCCAGACGGAAAAGTCGGGATAGAAGTTTGCCGGACACGACCACTCGACGCAGCGGTGGCGCATTGCGGGCGCGCAGGGCTTTTTCTGCCGGTAGCCGCGCATCATGATGCGGTTGACGCGGCGGTCGGTGTCGAGAAAGCGCGGGTCCATGCCGCCCGAGAGGTGGTAGAAAAACATACGGTAGATCCAGAAGGTCTCGCCGGTCATCTGCGGATAGGGCGTGCGGTTGACCTCCCACTTCTGCAGCTCGTACTCCGTCTCGCGGTTGTAGACCTTCATGGCCTTGAAGAACGCGTCCCAGTCGAACGTCTCGCCGGTCTGCTCCTCGATGAAGCGGATGAGTCCGCGCAGTTCCTCGACGGCGTAGTCCTGCACCGCGTCCTCATTGTAGCGGATGGGCACGCCGTAATAGTACGTCGGGAGGTTAAAGTACCGGTCCTGATACGACGTCGTGGCGACGCTGCCGTCGCACGGCATGTTGCAGGCGATAAAGCACGTGCCGAGCTTGGGATACTCGTCGCGCAGGGCGCAGCCGGCCTCGGCCGAGGGCAGGGGGCAGACGTCGGCCGGGATGCCGAAGTTTTCGGCCGCGTCGAGATACGGCGGGGTGATCTGCTGGTTGAGGATCGAGCACAGAAACACCGGCAGCACCTGCGCCGGCAGGTAGATGAGGTTCGGGAAGCCGGCCATGATCTGTCCGGGGACGAGCTCGTCAAAGAGCACGACCTTTTTCGACAGCTTGTTGCCGGGGTGGAAGTGCTCGTCGGCCACGAACGAGATGCGCAGCAGGTCGGTGGCCTTTTTCACGATGCGGTCGTACTGCGCGCGGGCCATGCGCAGCTGGTTGCCGCGCATGCCGAGCGTGCCGCGGTCGACAAAGTTCGGATAGGTCAGATAGGTCGCGAACCACTGGTAGCGAAACAGCGCGCGCACGGCCGAGACCGGGCACTTGGCCACGAAGGCGACCATGTCCTTCCAGCACTTGAGCCACATGTAAAAGTCGAACGCCGTGTCGCGCACGCCGCGCAGCTCACGGTAGCGAAATTGTCCCTTCTCGGGATTGAAGCGGTATGTATAGTCATTGATGTGGCGGAGAAACTCCCGCAGGGAGCGCTTTTCCTTGTCAGCCATGGTCACTTGCCTCCTCTCTGCGCCTGGAGCTGCTTGATCTCCAGACTCTCGACGAATGCCTGCACGCGCGTGCGCAGCTGGCCGTTGCCGCCGGTGGCGTTCTGCCGGTCGACCGCGACGGACGGGATGCCGTAGTCGTGCGTGATGACGTGGCTCGCCAGCGCGCGCTCATACCCCCAGTACTCGCAGAACTTGAGCTGTTCGTACAGCACGCCCTGCGCGTGGTACTCCTCGCACAGGTCGCGCACGAGCTGCCAGCGGCCCTCCACCTTTTCGCGCTGCATGTAGCGCGGGCACTGGCTCGTGGTGAGATAGTGCCGGGCGATGCTCTCGAGCACCGGCAGGTCGGGGTCGAGATGGATCTCCTCGCGACCGGGCGTGGAGCCGAAGCAGAAGCGGTCGACCACGACGAGCGCGCCCGCCTCCTCCACGAGCTTGGTAAAGCCGGGGTCGTCGATCTCGCTGCCGACGACGGCGATCTTCACGCGGAAGTTCGGCTTGGCGTCGGGCTCGCGGCGGCGCAGCTCCTCGAGCGTCTCGCGCAGCTTGTCGACGATGAGGTATTTCGGGCAGCAGTAGCTCACGAGGTTGAGGATGTGGTACTCATAGCCCGTGATGCGCGGGTTTTCCTCCTTGCGGAACTGGCCGATCTCGGTCAGGATGCGGCAGATCTCGTTGTGCTCGGCCACGGCCTTGCGCAGCGCGTCGTCCGAAACGTCCACGCCGTAGACTTCGTGCAGCGGCTCGAGCACCTTGCGCCGGAGCTGGTCGACATAGTGGCGCACGGTATTGTCCGTGACCTTGAAGGGCATGTCGAGGAAGGTAACGAAAAACTGCTCGTTGTCCACGAGGTGCAGCAGCTCGAAGTGCTCGAGCGCACGGTTCATCTCCGAGCAGGTCTCCGTTGCCAGCAGGGCGGACAGGAAGTTGTAGCCCCCCTCGATGCCGCGCTCCAGCAGCGACTTGCAGTAGTCGCAGATGAAGTTCGACATGTAGTACGACGAGATGTCCAGCGACCCCGTCAGCGGCGCGCGCAGACGCACCGAAAAGCAGTCGCCGGTGTTGAGCAGCACCTCGGGCATGTGGTAGCAGGTGTAGGCCAGCGCGTGCTTCCCCTCGGCACACGCCTGCTGCACGAGCGGGTTGTTCGCGCTCTCGAGCAGCTTTTCAAATTCGTAAAGATACTTCAGGTCTTTCAAACGGCTCTCCCCTCCATGTTAAAAAAGTCGCATACTGGTAGACACATTATACAGGACATTGTCCGATATCGCAATAGATTTTGAACATCTTTCCTGAAAATGTGCAAAAATTGACCACCCGTTTCCAGCGCCGCTGTGGTATAATGGGCGCAGAAAATGTGCAGGAGGTGCCCGTCATGAAGCCCCAGTTTGCCAATGTGTTCAACGTCTCGGTCAACGACAACCGCTCGGAGTGCTCGCTGAGCTTTTACCATATGTATATGCAGCACAATTACACGCCCCAGCCCAAGGGCCTGATCGATATGCCGGAAAAGACGGTCGGCGAGGTCGCGAGCATCATGCTCACGCGCGAGGGGGCGCACGCGCTCACGCGCCTGCTCATCCAGAGCTTCGGCCTGCCGGAGGAGAACGCATGAGCGCGGCGGAGACGCTCCGCCCCGGCCGCTACCGGCACTTCAAGGGGAAGGAATATGAGCTGCTGTTTGTCGCCACGCACTCGGAGACATTGGAGCCGATGGTCGTCTACCGCGCGCTCTACGGGGAGCGCGGCGTCTGGGTGCGCCCCGCCGCCATGTGGGACGAGATCATCGAGCGCGACGGGCAGACTTTCCGCCGCTTCACGTACATTGGCGATGCATAAACACAGCGCGCCGGGGCATTTGCCCCGGCGCGCTGCTTGCGTTGCGGTATGTTAAATCAGGTGCTGCGCGCGGCAGAGCGCGGCATATTCACCGTCGCGGGCGATGAGCTCGGCGGGCGTGCCCTGCTCGCAGATGCGCGCGCCGTCGATCACGGCGATGCGGTCGGCGCCCTGCACGGTGCTCAGCCGGTGGGCGATGAGGATGCACGTGCGGCCGCGGGCGAGCGTGTCGAGCGCGCGCTGGATGCGCTGCTCGGTCACGGAGTCGAGCGCACTCGTGGCCTCGTCGAGGATGAGGATCTGCGGATTTTTCAGAAACAGGCGCGCGATGCTCAGCCGCTGCTTCTGTCCGCCGGAGAGCATGACGCCGCGCTCGCCGACATAGGTGTCGTACCCGTCAGGCATGGCGCGGATCTCGCGGTCGATCTCGGCACAGCGCGCGGCCTGCTCGATCTCGGCGTCCGTGGCGTCGGGGCGGCCGTAGCGGATGTTTTCGCGGATGGTGTCCGCAAACAGAAACACCTCCTGCTGCAGCACGCCGACGCAGCGGCGCAGGGATGCCTGCGTCACGGTGCGCACATCGATGCCGTCGATGCAGACGGAGCCCTGCGTCACGTCGTAAAACCGCGGCAGCAGCTGGCACAGCGTCGTCTTGCCGCCGCCCGAGGGGCCGACGACGGCCAGCGTCTCGCCCGGAGCGATGTGCAGGTCGATGTGCGAGAGCACGTTCACGCCCCCGGCATAGTCAAAGCTCACGTCGTTGTAGTCCACCTGCCCGCGCACCGGCGGCAGCTCCCGCGCGTCCGGCGCGTCGGCAATGTCGGGCTGGATGCGCATCAGCTCCAGAAAGCGCTGGAAGCCTGCCGTGCCGTCGGTGAACACCTCCATGAAGTTCACGAGCGTGCGGATGGGGGAGATGAACGTCGTCACGTACAGGGAAAACGTGATCAGATCCACGTAGTCCATCTGCCCGCGCATGATGAATGCGCCGCCGAGCGCGATGACCACGACCTGCATGGCCGACATGGTGAACTCCATCCCGCCCTGGAACACGCCCATGGCGCGGTACCAGTCGGTCTTGCTGTGCTTGTAGCGGTCGTTGCAGGCGAGGAACTTCTCGCGCTCGGCCGCCTCGTTCGTGAACGCCTTGGCCGTGCGCACGCCGGAAATGCCGGACTCGATGACGGTGTTGATCTCCGCCTGGCGGCGCTTGACGGCGACGTTCGCATCGTTCATGCGCCGGCGCTGGCGCATGGTGATCCACACCGACAGCGGCACGAGCAGCAGCAGCACCAGCGTCAGCTGCCAGCAGATCGGCGCCATGAGCGCGAGTGCGCCGCCGAGCGTGACCACCGCCGTGAGCAGGTACTCCGGGCCGTGGTGCGCCAGCTCCGTGATGGAAAACAGGTCGCTCGTCATGCGGCTCATGAGCACGCCTGTGCGGTTCTGGTCAAAGAAGCGGAAGCTCATCGTCTGCAGGTGCTCAAACAGCGCCTGACGCATATCCGCCTCGATGAGCACGCCGCAGCGGTGACCGATGACGGTCACGGCGTACTTGAACACGGCCTTGAGCAGGTAGGCCGCCAGCAGCGCCGCCATGACGGCGAAAAACGTCCGGTACAGCCCCAGCGGCAGCAGGCGCAGCATCGCCTGGCGCGACACGTAGGGAAACGCCAGGTCCGCCGCGCACGAGAGCAGCGCGAAGAGCATATCGAGCGCGAACAGCCGCCGGTGCGGCCGGTAATAGGTCAAAAACTGCCGCAGCGGGCGGCCGGAATCATTCGAATGCATGGAATCGCTCCCCTTCCGAGACAGTTTATCCGCTCCGGCGGTGCGTGTCAAGCCGCGGTTTTGGGATTGACCCGCCGCCGGAAACGTGATACCATATTTTCGGTCACTTTGTGCCGAAGCCTGTCACCGAGGATGTGGGGATATGCGAAAAGCTCTCAAAACCGTCTTGTGCGTCGCGCTCGTGCTGGCGCTGGCCGTGGTCATCGCGCTGCGCGTGCTGCCGCCGATGAACGCCCCGGCGCAGTCTGCCGCCGCCACGCCTACCCCGGCCGCGACCGCCGCGCCCACCCCCACGCCCGAGCCGGACAACGGCCTGCCGAAGGTCAACACCGGCAGCTGGGAGCTCACGCTCGTCAACGCGCAGCATTCCATCGGCGAGGCCGTGCCCGACCTGGCCGAGCTCGAGGGCGGCCGCTATTTTGACGCCCGCGCCGTGGACGCGCTCAAGGAATTCATCGCCGGCGCACGCGCCGAGGGGCTGAGCGTGTGCCTGTCGAGCGCGTACCGCAGCTATAACGAGCAGACGTATCTGTTCAACCGCAAGGTCAGCCAGTGCGGCGGCGACGAGGCTGCGGCCGCCCGCATCGTCAACCGTCCCGGCACGAGCGAGCATCAGCTCGGCCTGTGCGCCGACATCACGGACAAGTTCTACGAGGTCAAGACGCAGAACCTTGAAAAGACCGCGCTCTACCAGTGGATGTACGCCCACTGCCAGGACTACGGGTTTATTCTCCGCTACCCCGCCGACAAGCAGGACATCACCGGCGTCATGTACGAGCCGTGGCACTTCCGCTACGTCGGGAAAGAGGCGGCTGCCTACATCATGGAAAACGGCCTCTGCCTCGAGGAGTTCCTCGACCTGTACAAATGAATCTCCCCGGGGTGCTTCCTGCAGGATACACCCCGGATTTGTGCGTTTTGCTGCAAAATTCTAGGTAAATTCTAGGCAAATTGTGAAAACCACCGCTTGAAATCTTGCATTTTTTCTGTTAGACTAAAAGTAACTGAAAAAGAAAGGAGCGTGATAACGTTATGCGTACCAATCAAGTCCAGGACCTGGACGACCTGATCTTCTCGGATGTCAGCTGGGAACCCAGCAGCAAGTGAGAAGCCATAGAGCCGGATGACGCCACGCCAAGCGCGTGGATTTTTTATATTTAAAATACGAAACCTGCCGGCCTCCGCGCGAAAAATGGTTGCAATTTTCGCAGCCGTGTGCTACGAATAGAGCACAACCAAAAAGGAGGCTGATCTCTATGGCATTCATCCGCAAGCTCCCCGATGTGCCCGAGCGCCTTGAGCACCTCAAGGGCGGTGCCGGCCATCTCGAGCGCTATGCTATCCTCTCTCCGGAGGAGATGCTCGGCGCCGGTACGGTCTGCGCCCGCATGGTGCTGCAGCCCGGCTGCGAAGTCGGCGAGCATACCCACCACGGCAACTATGAAGTGTACTACTTCCTCTCCGGGCACGGCACATACCGCAGCAACGGTGAGACGACGACCGTGGACGCCGGTACCGTGACCTTCACGGGTGACGGCGAAAGTCATTTCCTGCGCAACGACGGCCCCGAGCCGCTGGAGTTTTTGGCCCTTGTGCTCAATCTCCCAGCGCAGGCATAAAGAAACGCCTTCCCCTTGGTAGGGAAGGCGTTTCCTTTAAAACCGATCAGCGGACATCCGTCGGATGTCCGCTGATCTTACATATGTGCTTACTTGCTCTTGATGTACGCGTCGATGGCAGCCGCGGCCTTCTTGCCGGCGCCCATCGCCTTGATGACGGTGGCCGCACCGGTGACGGCGTCACCGCCGGCGAACACGCCGTCCTTCATGGTCGTCACGGTGTCGTCCTTGACGACGATGCCGCCGCGATCGCTGTACTCGAGGTCCGGCGTCGCCTTGCGCAGCAGCGGGTTGGGGGAGGTGCCCAGCGCCATGATGACGGAGTCGCAGGCCATCTCAAACTCGCTGCCCGGCACTTCGATCGGACGGCGGCGGCCCTTCTCGTCGGGCTCGCCGAGCTCCATGCGGATGCACTTGAGGCCGCGCACCCAGCCGTTGTCGTCGGCAAGGATCTCGATGGGGTTGCACAGCAGGTGGAAGTTGATGCCCTCTTCCTTTGCGTGCTCGTACTCTTCCTTGCGGGCGGGGATCTCCTCCTCGCCGCGGCGGTACACGACCGTCACGTCCGCACCCAGACGCTTGGCGCAGCGCGCGGCGTCCATGGCGACGTTGCCGGCGCCGACGACGGCCGTCACGTGGATGGGCATGAGCGGGGTGTCGTAGCGCTCGTCATAGGCGTGCATGAGGTTGATGCGGGTGAGGAACTCGTTGGCGGAGAACACGCCGCAGTAGCTCAGACCCGGGATGTTCTGGAACTTCGGCAGACCGGCGCCCGAGCCGATGAACACGGCCTCGTACTTCTCGTCGCCGAGGAGGTGGTCGGCGTCCTTGCCGAGCAGCTCGTCGATGCTCATGCACTTGCCGATGGTCGCGTCGCACACGATGTTGACGCCCATGGCCACGAGCTTGTCGATCTCCTTCTGTACGATGGCCTTCGGCAGACGGAACTCGGGGATGCCGTAAGCCAGCACGCCGCCGGCCTTGTGGAAGTGCTCGTAGACGGTCACATCGTAGCCGAGCTTGGCCAGATCGCTCGCGCAGGCAAGGCCGGACGGGCCGGAGCCGATGACCGCGACACGGTGGCCGTTGGTGGCGATCTTTTCGGGCATCTCGTCGGCGTTCTCGCGGTTCCAGTCGGCGACAAAGCGCTCCAGGCGGCCGATGCCGACGGGCTCGCCCTTGATGCCGCGCACGCACTTGCTCTCGCACTGCTTCTCCTGCGGGCAGACACGGCCGCAGATGGCGGGCAGGGAGCTGTCCTCAAGGATCTTGTGGTAAGCGCCCTTGAAGTCCTGCTCACGGACGCAGGCAATGAACTGCGGGATCTTGACATTGACCGGGCAGCCGGACATGCAGGCCGGGCGCGGGCAATTCAGGCAGCGGTTGGCCTCATCGACCGCCATCTCGACGGTGTAGCCAAGCGCGACTTCTTCAAAATTCTTATTGCGGACGTTCGGGTCCTGCTCCGGGATCGGATTCTTTTTGGGAGACATATTCGCCATGATTACTTCTCCTCCTTCTTCTGCGCGGCTTCCTCGGCGTCGGCCATGGCCTGCAGATTGCAGTAGTGGTGGCGGCGCTCGAACACCTTCTGCTCCTGTGCCTCATAGATCTTGGAACGGGCGATCGCCTCGTCGAAATCGACGAGGTGGCCGTCGAACTCCGGACCGTCGACGCAGGTGAACTTCATCTTGCCGTCCACGGTCAGGCGGCAGCCGCCGCACATGCCGGAGCCGTCGATCATGATGCAGTTCATATCGACCATCGTGGCCACGCCGTATTCCTTCGTGATCTGGCACACGAACTTCATCATCGGCAGCGGGCCGATGCAGATGCAGTGGTCATACTGCTTACCCTCGGCCTTGGCCTTCTCCAGCAGCTCCTTGAGCTTGACGGTGGTGAAGCCCTTCTCGCCGTAGGTGCCGTCGTCGGTCATCATGTACAGATGATCGCAGCAGGCGCGCATCTCCTCCTCGAGCACGACGATGCCCTTGGTGCGGAAGCCCGCGATGATGTCGACATCGCAGCCGAGGCGGTGCGCCTCTTTGGCCTGCGGCCACGCGATGGCGCAGCCGGAGCCGCCGCCGACGACCACGACCTTGTGCATGTCGTCAAACTCGGCGGGGTTGCCGAGCGGGCCGACGACGTCGGCCACGTAGTCGCCGGCCTTCTTGCTGGCGAGCAGGGCCGTCGTGCTGCCGACGCGCTGCATGATGACCGACACGGTGCCGGCCTCACGATCATAGGAGGAGATCGTGATGGGCATGCGCTCGCCGAACTCGTCGACGCGGAACATCAGGAACTGACCCGGCTGCGCTTTCCTCGGTCTGCGCGTCGCACTTGTCTGACACGGGCA
>ENA-USUJ01003497-USUJ01003497.1-human-gut-metagenome-genome-assembly--contig:-NODE-3497-length-10540-cov-7.666922_pt1 | contig 10540 bp, 9 predicted proteins | sample MGYA00250061_ERZ773398 | MGnify/ENA primary metagenome ERZ773398 (study PRJEB29103, sample SAMN06111992) | human gut metagenome | biome: human gut; feature: ankylosing spondylitis patient; material...
GTTGTTAGGAAATCGCCTCAAACTGCGCTGAATTTAGCTGTTTGAAGCGGAATTTAATATAAAGCTGTTTGTCTTCGCTGAGCTCAATGCGTTCAATGAGGCTGATCAGCAGTTCCCGGCTGGCACAGGCACTTTCCAAGAAACGCTGAACCAGCGTCTTTGCTTCATCCTCCGCTTTGGCGGGGGATCCTTTTTTCTTCTCCAGTTCCCTGAGCTGATCCTCCAGCTTGGCTCTATCAGATTTCACTTTGAGATAGATCCGCTGGAAGTCGTCCTCGTTCAGAATACCGGAGAGTTTATCCATGTACATCCGATCCAAGTTGGTGGTCATGGCATCGATCTTACCTTGCAGAGCTTGAATCTCGGTCTCGGTGCGATCAGCAGCTCTGGCTGCTTCGACGGCTTTCTCCGCCATTGGCAGCAGCGTATCCGCATTGAGATACGCCTGACAGACTTCCCGAACTTTGGCCAGCACAGCCTCTGTGACGGTCTGCTCCTTAATGGAGTGGCAGGTACAGACTCCGGCTTTGGTAAACCTCTGGTAGGTGCGACAGACGAAGAACAGGCGTTCCTCTCCGGCGGCGTTCTTTCGGCGACAGAGCGCGGCGGGGTGCGGGTCGATTTTGCTCCATGATGCAGCTTCCTTCCTGTTTTTGACGTTCGCCCTGGATACAGGCACATAATAATATTATACACCCCTTTTATCTGGGTGTAAACGGCAGGGGCTGTAAAAAAATTGTGTACGCAAAAAGCCGCCGCACCGGCGCAGGACGCACGGCACGGCGGCTTTGAAGCCACGTCTTACTCGAACAGCATATCGTGGATGGCGCTGACAGCCTTGTCGGCGTCCTCACGGTCGATGATGCAGGAGATCTTGATCTCACTGGTGGAGATCATCTTGATGTTGATGTTGTTGTTGGACAGAGCCTCGAACATCTTGGAGGCCACGCCGCTGTGGCTCTGCATACCGGCACCCACGATGGACACCTTGGCACAGGTCTCGTCACAGGTGACCTGGTCGAACTTTGCGCTCTCGCGCAGGACGCGCATGGCAGTCTCAGCTTCGCTCTCCGCGCAGGTGAAGCTGATGTCCTTCTTGCCGTCGCGGCCGGTGGACTGCAGGATGATGTCCACGTTGATATTCTTCTGGGCCAGCAGGCCGAAGATCTTGAAGCTGGTACCCGGCTCATCGGGAACATTCAGGATCGTAATAACAGCAACGTCGGTGTCCTTTGCGACACCCTTGATCAGCATACCTTCCACGTCTTTTACAACCTCCTTGACGACCGTGCCGGGCACGGGGTTCAGGCTGGAGAGGACCTCCAGCTCCACATTATACTTTTTAGCCAGCTCCACGCTGCGGTTGTTGAGCACCTGTGCGCCGAGGGATGCCAGTTCCAGCATCTCATCGAAGGTGATCTCATCCAGCTTGCGGGTGTTGCGCACCTTGCGCGGGTCGGCGGTGTAGACGCCCTCCACGTCGGTAAAGATCTGGCAGCGGTCGGCGTGGAGCGCTGCTGCGATGGCGACAGCGCTGGTGTCGGAACCGCCGCGGCCCAGCGTGGTGATGTCGTCCAGCTTGTTCAGGCCCTGGAAGCCTGCCACGACGACGACGCGGTTGCGCTCCAGCTCCGAAGAGATGCGCTCGGTCTCCAGCTTGGTGATGCGGGCCTTGGTGTAGGCACGGTCGGTGCGGAAGCCTGCCTGCCAGCCGGTCAGGCTGGTGGCGTGGCAGCCCAGCTCGTTCAGGGCCATGGCCAGCAGCGAGATGCTGATCTCCTCACCCGCTGCCAGCAGCATATCCATCTCACGTGCGGAGGGGTTGTGGGTGATCTCCGCTGCTTTTGCGATCAGGTCGTCGGTGGTATCGCCCTGGGCGGACACCACGACCACCACGTCATTGCCTGCGTTGTGGGTATTGGCCACGATGCGGGCCACGTTGAAAATACGGTCCCGGTCCTTCACGGAAGAACCGCCGAACTTCTGTACGATCAACGCCATAGTTTGTCACTCTCCTCTTCTTCTGCCCTGCTTTTCTGCGCAGGGCGTACGCCTAATATCATTCCACGGTTGCGCCGGTATTATCTGCATCCAGGCGCAGCAGCGTAAATGCTTCACATCCGTCCAGCCCTTCCAGCTGTTCGAGGCCTGTTTCCAGGCCCTTGTAAAATTCCTCTGCGTCGGTGCGCTCGGCCACCGCCATCACGGTGGAACCGGCACCGGACACATACACGGCCTTTGCCCCGCACCGCTTTGCCAGCGCGAAGGCTTCCTTCGAACCGGGCATCAGCGGCATCCGGTAGGGCTGGTGCAGCTTATCCTCCGTCGCAATGGCCAGCAGCTCGTGGCGGCCCTCACAGAAAGCCGCAGGCACCAGCGCTGCGCGCGACAGGTTGTAGACCGCATCCTTGTGGGAGACCTGCTTCGGCAGGGCTGCGCGGGCGGCCTCGGTCAGGAGCTTGTAGTCCGGCACGATGGCCGCGAAGCAGAGGCTTTGGTCCACATCCCGCTTGACGGAGTAGACCACACCGTCCTCGTAGACGCTGCTGGTCAGGCCGCCGAGCAGGGCCGGTGCCACATTGTCCGGGTGGCCCTCGATGCTGGTGGCCAGGGTCAGCAGCTCCTGGGTGTTCAGGATATCGCCCAGCATCCGGTTGGCACCCAGCAGGCCCGCAATGATGCAGGCCGACGAGGAACCCAGACCGCGTGCCATGGGGATGGGGTTGGTCTGCACGATCCGGAGCGGCGGGATCTTCTTCCCCACCTTGTCGAACAGGCCCTTGGCCGAGCGGTAGACCAGGTTGGACTCGTTGCGGGGGATGCGGGTCCCGTCCGCTGCCGAGATGTCCAGCTTCTCGCTCTCTTCAAAGGTCACGGTATTGTACAGGGTCACCGCCAGGCCCAGGGCATCGAAGCCGGAGCCGACGTTGGCGCTGGTGGCCGGGACAGAGACTTTGATCTTCATGATGGCTGCACCTTCCCTTTTATGCTTCCTCCGGCAGACGCTTGAGCAGCAGCTTCACGCTGCCGCCCACGGCCTCCACCTTCCGGGCTGCTTCGGCCAGCGCTCTGGCGTCGGCCTTTTCGACGAAGTACGAGCAGCCGTCGAACCGCTCCTCCACGACCTTTCCGGTGCCGTAGATGGCCTCCACCACAGCCGGTGCAATGCCTGCCACACGCACATAATATGCGGCGGGCGCGGGGTCGGTGAGCATCCCCTCCACCGGCTCGGCAGGCTGCCAGAACAGGCTGTCGTGGACCTTGGAGCCTTCCTTGATGGCATCCACCACATCGGCCACCACGGCGCTGGCGGTGGGCAGCTTGCCCGCGCCCTTGCCGTAGAAGATGACGTCGCCCAGCATATCGCCCTTGACCAGAACGGCATTGAAGACGTCGTCCACACCGGCCAGCTGGTTCGACCGGGGCACCAAGCAGGGCTCCACGCCTGCGGCCACGCTGCCGTCGCCGCCCTGCTTCATCCAGGCGATGAGCTTGATGACGCAGCCCAGTTTCTCCGCCGCCGCCACATCGGCGATGGTGATCTCGCGGATGCCGCGGGTGGGGATGTTCTGGGGGTAGATCTGGTGGCCGCAGACCAGCGAGGACAGGATGGCGATCTTGCGGCAGGCATCGCGGCCGTCCACATCGTCGCCGGGGTCTTTGGTCTCGGCATAGCCAAGCTCCTGTGCGATCTTCAGCGCCTCGTCAAAGCCCAGGTTCTCGTGGATCATCTTGGTCAGCATGAAGTTGGTGGTGCCGTTGACGATGCCCTCCACCTCGGTGATGACGTTGGCCGCGAGGCACTGGTGCATCGGGGTGATGATGGGGGTGCCGCCGCCGACCGAGGCCTCGAACAGGAACGCGCAATCGTGCGCCTTGGCCAGACCCAGCAGCTCGGCACCGTAGGTGGCCACCATCTCCTTGTTGGAGGTGCAGACGCTGCGGCCGCTCTCCAGGCAGGCTTTCACATACGGGTATGCGAACCGGGTGCCGCCGATGGTCTCGACCACCACCTTGATCTCCGGGTCTTCCAGAATGGTGTCAAAGTTCTTAATGAAGAGATCCGCGGCCGGGTGGCCGGAGAAATCCTTGGGGTCGAGGATGTACTTCACCTCAACGGGTTCCCCTGCCCGGCGGGAAACGCCCGCTGCATTGCGGCACAGCACTTCGTACACACCGCTGCCAACCGTGCCAAAACCTAAGATCGCGATCTTTGCCATGGTAACCCCTCGTTCCTGTCTCTTAGTTGTTTACAGATTGTATCCACAGTGCACACCGACGACCATCCGCTGCCGGGAGAGCTTTTCGGTCAGTTCTTCCGGGGTCATCTGCATCGTGTCAGTGCGGATGGTGACAGCCACCAGCGCAGCGCCATTTTCCGGCGTGGACTGGTTGATGGTCACGATGCTGGCGCCTGCGGCACTGATGCCGGCCAGCAGACTTTGCAGCGCACCGGTCTCGTCCCGCAGGGTTGCCATCACAGTGATGACCTCACGGCCGTTCTCGGAGTCAAAAATGCAGTCTTTGTATTTATAGAAAGCACTGCGCGACAGGTCTACGCTGCGGGTCGCAGCCGAAATGCTGCGCGCCTCCCCGCTGGCCAGAAGCTCCTTGGCCTTGACGACCTTCAGGAAGACCTCCGGAAGGACCTGTGCATCCACCAGATAAAAGCGGCGTTCCAACTTGTTCACCTCACAAACACAAGTGTTCTTGCAGAGAATATAATAACATCCGGCCCCCTGCATTGCAAGAGGCCGGATGTGTTTTTGTCAGATTGTCCAGTTTTGATGCGTGAAGTGGCGCATTGCCTTGCCGGAATGGCACCCATCCCATGGGAAAAAGTATGAGTTTTGCGCTCAGTCGGTGTCGAGACCGGAAGTGTCCGCCGGGATGGTGGTCTGGTCGGCTGCGGGCTGGGCCGCCTGCGTCACGCCCGAAGAGTGGGAGTAATTGCAGGTATCGGGCAGGTCGTCCGCACGGTAATAACCAGTAGCGCGGCTGGGGCAGCTGGGGCCTGCCAGCAGGCCGCTCTGGGTGCAGTAGGCGCGCTCCACCACGCCGTCTGCCGCCGGGAACGGCTTATAGGGCAGGTCCTTCTGGACCTCTTCCATATAGGCCTTCCACGCCATGACGCAGGTGCGGGTCTTGGCCTGATTCTTGCTCAGGGTGTTGGTCATGTCATACGGCGCATCGTAGCCCCACCACACAGCGGTGACGTAATACGGTGTGCCGCCCACGAACCACAGATCCTTTTCGTCGCTGGCCGTACCGGTCTTGCCGAAGGACTCCATGCCGTTGGAGTTGGGGTAGCGGCCGCTGGCCGTACCAACGTTGGAGTACAGGACGTTCTTCAGCAGGCGGTTCATGACATAGGCCGTCTGCGGGGTCAGGGCCTGATAGCTGGTGGAGTTGTTTTCCAGATAGATGTTGCCGTCACGGTCCAGCACACGAGTATACAGATGCGGGGTGGTGTACTGGCCGTCGTAGAAGATCTGGAAGGCTGCGGCCAGCGCCGTGGGCGTGACGCCGTGGGTCTGGCTGCCCATGACCATCTGGGCAAGGCCGACGTCGCTGGAGGGGTCCAGCGTGTCCAGCTGCAAGGTATTATAGACGAAGTTGAAGATGTTGCTTGCGCCCACCAGGTCGCCCACGCGGATGGCGATGGTGTTCAGCGAGCGGGCCAGACCGTTCCACAGCGGCAGGTCGGAGTTGTCGCCGTAGTTGCCGCCATAGTTGCGGGGCCAGCTGCGCCATGCGTTGGGGTAGGCCTTCAGCTGGGTGTCGGACATGCCCATCAGGCCGTTCTTTCGGCAGTAATCCTCATCGCGGATGACCATATCCTGCTTGAGGTAGAGGGGCGAGTTGTTCAGCATGGTGGACCAGTTGACAAGGCCGTACTCGACGCCCAGAGCGTAGGCGCCGATGGGCTTGATGGTCGAACCGGTCTGCCGGGTGACGCCGTAAGCACGGTTCAGGGAGAGACTCTTGGTCTTCTTGCCCAGGCCGCCCACCATGGCCAGCACATTGCCGTCATAGTCCAGGGTGACCATGGCCGCCTGGGTGCGGACATTGCGGTAATAGTAGACCGTGCCGTCGTCGCCGGTGCGGGTCTTGGGGGTGCCGTCCTCGTTCATCACCTGCACGTCGTCGTCCGAGATGGAGGTGACTTCTTCCTCATGCCAGCCTGCCGGGAAATAGGCATCGTCGGTGTTGAGCATGAGGTTTTCCATGGCGGTCTGCATCTTGGGGTTGACGGTGGCTTCGATGGTGTAGCCGCCGGTGTAGAGCATATTCTGAGCCGTGGCTTCGTCCACGCCCTCCTTCTCCATGATGTCGCCGACCACCTCGTTGAACAGGGCATCGGTGAAGTAGCTGGTCACGGAGGAGGTGTTCTTCTTGCTGGTATCCTCCGCCAGCACCAGCGGCTGGGCGGCGGCATTCCGGTAGTCATCCTCCGAGATCACGCCCTGCTGCCACATATTATACAGGATGAAATTGCGGCGGTGGATCAGATTTTCGGGGTTCGTATAGGGGTTGTAATTGGTGGGATTCTTGGTGATGGACGCAATGGCCGCGCACTCCCACAGGGTGAGCTGGCTGACGTCCTTGTTGAAGTATTCGTTTGCCGCCGTCTGGACGCCCTGGATCGTGCCGGTGAAGCTGATGGTGTTCAGGTAGGCTTCCAGAATGGTCTCCTTGGAGTAGGTGCGGCTCAGGCAGAGGGCGCGGTAGATCTCGCGCACCTTGCGCAGGGCACCCTGGATGCCGCTGGCGCTCTTGTCCGAGGTCAGGTTCTTGATGAGCTGCTGTTCCAGCGTAGACGCGCCCTGCTTGGAACTGTAGATCGGCAGCACATACTCGTTGACCATGGCGCCGATGGTGCGCTTGAAGTTGACGCCCGGCTCATTGTAGAAATCTTTGTCCTCGGTGCAGATGAACGCATACTGTAGGTTGGTGGGAATCTGCTCCAGGTCTGCCCAGACACGGTGGCTGTTGGAGGAACGCAGGGTGGCGTACTCCACCTGCGCCCCGGTGTCGGGGTCGGTGGCCACCACCGTGCTGGACTGGCTCAGCTCGATGTTGTCCAGATCCAGCAGGTCGCCGTCGTTGGCCGTGGCCTGCACCGCGTAATAGACCATGCCCACCATCAGCAGGCTGCCCGCCATGATGCCCAGACAGATCAGCATCGCGAGGGTGCGGCCCAGGAACCGCAGCAGGGGGTGCCTGCTCTTCTCCTTCGGCTCCTTGGGGGGCTTTCCGCTGGGAGCCGGGTCCCGGCGGCTGTTGTTCACATTGACTTGACGTCCCACGGAAGGCTGGGGTTCTCTCTTCGCCCCGCTCTGGTGGATCTTTCTTGGTTCGATAAGGATCGCCTCCTGACCGGCCACTGGGCCGATGATTCGCTGGTTATACGACAAGCTGCCCCGCCCGGTCCGACCGGCAAAAGGGCAGAATTTTCCCCGGATAGAGGTAGTATAGCACATTTTGCCCTGCAAAGTACAGCATTCTGCTGTGAAAATTCTGTTCTTCTGTCTGGAAAACTTTCTTTTTGCGCATACTACCGTTTGAAACTTTCCCTGCAAAGGAGTGATTTCCCTGTGCGCAAGCTCGTTCTCTGCCTGTTTTATGCGCTCTGCGCCTTTGCCATCGCGTTCAGCCTGTTCTGGATGGCCCTCCCCCGGCTGACGCTGCCCTCCCCTGCCCCGCAGGACGAAGCGCCGGACTCAGTGCCGCTGAGTCTGGCGGCGCAGGCTCTGCCGGAGCGGACAGCCCTCTACTACCTCTGCGACGAGGGCGGGATGCTGACCGTCTATGCCTGCGGGGCCGACGGGGAACCCGCCGACCGGTTGGAGGAGACCGGCATCTACGTCAACCTTCTGCCCGAAAACGACGCCCTCCGCATCAAGCAGGGCCTTGCGGTCTACAGCGAGACCGAGCTGCGGACCGTGCTGGAGGACCTGGGAGAATGACAGAGACCCTCCCGCCAGGGAGGGTCTCTGCTGTCATTGGTGCATTACGCTTCCATGGCTTCCAGCGGCACAAGGTAGTCCTTGCAGCACTGTTCGTAATGGAGCGAGTATTCCTTGGTGGGGTTGTGGTGCATCAGGCTCTTCAGGGTGTGGGAGTCGTAGTCCTCGCCCTGGTTCGTGCCGATCAGACGGGCTGCGATGTTGGAGCAATGGTCGGAGATGCGCTCCACATTGTTCAGCACATCCAGGAAGACGACGCCGGTGTCGATGGAACAGATGCCATTCTTCAGGCGCTTGATGTGCTGGTCACGCAGCTTTTCGACCATGATGTCGATGACCTCCTCCAGCGGCTCCACCTGGCGGGCCAATGCGACGTCATTGTTCTCAAAGGCGTCGTTCGTCAGGTCCAGCACACGCTCCATCGCGCCGGTGAGGAGCTTGAGCTCCTCCTTTGCGTGGTCGCTGAAGGACGCTTCCTTCTCATAAAGCTCCTCGGATTTTTCCATGATGTTGACGGCATAGTCACCGATGCGCTCGTACTCGGTGACGAAGTTCAGCAGCTCGGTCACGGCATGGCTCTCGTCGTCGCCCAGCTCCTGGTCGGTCATCTTGATGAGGTAGTTGGAGATCTCGACCTCCATCCGGTCGATGAGGTTCTCCCGGACGTTCACCGCACTCACGACGTCTTCGTCCATCTTGAGCAGCAGCGGAGCCGACAGGTTCACGTTGCGGGCAGCACGGCGGGACATCTTGACCACTGCGTTCTTGGCCTGCTGCAGGGCAACGGCCGGGCTCTTGAACAGGCGCTCGTCCAGCACGGGCATACTGAGTTCCTGTGCTTCCTCGGCGCTGTCGGGCACGGTGAGGACAGCCAGCTTCGACAGCACACTGCTGAACGGCAGGAAGAGGAGCATCGCCGCCACGCTGGACATGGTGTGGATGTTTGCGATGGAGCTCTTGTTCATCACATCGCCCCAGACAGGGATGCCGATGGTGTAGCGCACCGCATAGATGGCCGCCAGCAGCACCACACTGCCGATGATATTAAAATAAAGGTGGATCAGCGCGGCGCGCTTGCCATCCTTGGAGGAGCCGCCGATGGTCAGCAGCGGGGTGAAGGCCGTGCCGATGTGGGCACCCAGAATGATGGGGATGGCCGAGCCGAAGGTAACAAGGCCGGTGCTGGACAGTGCCTGCAAGATACCGACCGATGCCGAGGACGACTGGATGATGACCGTGACCACCACGCCCACGAGAACGCCGAGGATGGGGTTGGTCATGCTGACGAACAGGTCCTGGAACGCCGCGCTCTCCCGCAGGGGCGAAACGCCGGTATCCATCAGGTTCATGCCGGTGAACAGGATGCCGAAGCCCAGCATGATCTGGCCGATGTTCTTTTTCTTGGCGTTGCGCAGGAACACATAAAAAATACAGCCAATAAACGCGACCACCGGTGCGAAGGTCTTGGGCTGCATCAGGGTCAGCCACAGGCTGTCGCCGGAGATATCCGCCATGCGGATGAGCTGGCCGGTGACAGTCGTACCAATGTTCGCACCCATGATCACGCCTACCGACTGCGTGAGGGTCATGATCCCGGAGTTGACAAGGCCGACACAGATGACGACCGTGCCCGCCGACGACTGGATGACGCCGGTGATGAGGGTGCCGAAAATGACGCCCTTGATGGTGGAAGAGGTCAGCTTTTGCAATACGCCCTGCATCTTGCCGCCCGCCAGCTTCTCCAGGCCGGCACCCATGATCGACATGCCGTACAGGAACAGCGCAATACCGCCCAACAGAGAGGTGATGTGTGTGATATCCATCTCGATACTCCTAAAAATGTTCTTCCTTTTTCTTTTGAACAGACAAAGGACGGCCGCCAGGCTCTTTCTGCCTGAACGCCGTCCTTTTTATTATAGCATCGAGCGGCCTGTTTCAACAAGCCTTATTTTACATGTTTTTTGCGTTTTTGATACATTTTTGCGCGTTTCGCCGGGTTTTGGCACAGTTCTTTTCGCAGATTTTACATGGATTTTACAAACGATTCAGTTTGCCGCAGCTGACGCCATTTCCCGCCGCCGGGCCGTTTTTGCGGCGGGCTGCTCAGCGCGGGCCTTATCGTAGCAATACCGGATGATGGCCTGCCGCCGGACGATGCCGATGAACATGCCCCGGTCGTCCACCACCGGCACAAAGTTCTGGTTCATGGCCGCTTCGATGAGCTGGTCCATGCTGGTGCTCACGGTCACGGCTTTGTAATCCCGCTTGTGGCCACAGCTGGAAACGGGCACGTCCTCGGCGGCTTCCAGGTCCAGGCCATGGTATTTTTTCAGCCCCCAGAGGATATCCCCCTCGGTCAGGGTGCCCACATATTCGCCTTTGCGGTTGAGCACCGGAATGGATGCGTAGCGGTTGTTCTCCCATTTTTCCAAGGTCTGCCGCAGGGTGAAGTCATCGTAGACATACATCAGGTCCTGCTTGGGGGAAAGGAAAAACAAAATGTTCATCATCAGCTCTCCTATCGAAAAACAAATTCTGCCGTTGTGGGCGCAGCGCCCCGTCTCTCTGAT
>ENA-USUJ01003501-USUJ01003501.1-human-gut-metagenome-genome-assembly--contig:-NODE-3501-length-10530-cov-6.266526_pt1 | contig 10530 bp, 12 predicted proteins | sample MGYA00250061_ERZ773398 | MGnify/ENA primary metagenome ERZ773398 (study PRJEB29103, sample SAMN06111992) | human gut metagenome | biome: human gut; feature: ankylosing spondylitis patient; material...
CCTCTTTAAATATATTATAACAAAAAAAGAAAGCATTAATATACTTTCTAATCTAAATTTTCCAAAATTGCTGGTAATATTTGTTTCTTTCTTGAAACTAATCCATCTGCAAAATATCCTTGCTTGATGTCTTCTTCATTATATACATTTTCTAGTACTTTTTTTGCTTTTTCAGTAAATATAATATATGAACCATTTTTAAGAATGTCTGTAATTGCGATTACAGTAAATTCATAACCTTCTTTAGTATTTACTTCATCTAATTTTTTAATATATTCATCTAATTCTTCAAATATTCTATCTACATCAAGTGTAAATACTTGACCAATTGCAAATTTAAATTCTCCTGATGGTGCTGGAAAAGATTTAAAGTCACTCTTTATTACTTCTTCTTTTGTTAATCCTTCTAAAGATGTACCCGCTTTAAACATATCAAATGCATATTTTTCTGGATCTACACCTACTATTTTAGATAATTCTTCTACTACCTTTTTATCTATATTAGTTGTTGTTGGACTTTGAAGACATAATGTATCTGAAAGTATTCCAGAAAGCATTATTCCTGCAATATTTTTTGGTATTTCTATATTTGCTTCTTCATACATAAAATAAATTATTGTATTTGTACTACCAACAGCCATGTTTCTAAAATTAATTGGATTATTAGTATTGATATTTCCAATTTTATGATGATCAACTATTTCTAAAATACTTGCTTCATCTAAACCTATAACACTTTGTTCTTTTTCTTGATGGTCTACTAATATTACTTCTTTATTATTCTTTTTAGCAATTTCAGTAATTCTTATAAGACCTAAGCATTTATTATTACTATCTAATATTGGATAGTTATTATGTTTTAATTTTTTACTTGCTTCCATAAAATCATCATAATAATCATTTTCTTTAAATACCTTTGAATTATCTTTTTCTATTATTGTACTAACTTTAGAAGATAAACCAATCAATTTTGATGTTCTATATGAATCATTACTTGTTCTTATAATATTTACTTTATTTTTTTTAGCACTTTCTAAATTTTCCTTTTTAATATTTCCGTTACCTGTTACAATTAAAAGTTTAATTTTACTATTAATAGCATTTTCTATTATTTCATGTCTATCGCCTACTATTAATATATTATCACTTGATAATTTTACATTTTTATTAAAAGTATCTTCATTATAAGATGCAACTAAAATATTTCCTTTTATTTCTTCATCAAATTTTAATACTTCTTCACCTTTTAATACATCTATAACATTGGAATAAGTAGTATCTAACTTTTCTACATCATTATCAAATAATTTTCTTACAATATCTTTAAGTGTTACAATACCTACATAATTATTATCATCATCAACTATAGGTGTACCTGTAATTCCTTTTTCTGTTAAATAATTATAAACTTTTAATATTGAATTTGATTTATTTGAATATACTCCTTTTAAATATTCAATATCTTTAAGTTGAAGTTTAACGTCATTTAAATATTTTGGTTCTTCTACATTAAATTTATCAAGGGCATATTTTGTCTCTTTATTAATATGACCTAATACTCTTGGTTCTGCATTTAAACCTTGTTTATTTTTTAAATAAGATAAACTTATTGCTGCTGTAACAGCATCTGTATCAGGACTTTGATGTCCAAATATATAAACTTTTTCCATTAATATACCTCCACTAAACATATATTATTTTATTACTTTTTTACTTATTTTTCAATTGTTTTATTACTATATGTGTAAATATTAACAATTTTATCATTTACACTTGGATTTTCTCTATATTCTTTTTCTTCTAAGATTGTTTCTAGCTTCTTACTTGAATATAAACCTTGTATTTGTCCATTTTCTTTTAAATATTTTTTATATTCTTCTAATATCATTCTTTCTTTTTTATTTATTTCTTCAGCACTCAAACTACTTGCATTAAAAGATAAATAAATAAAATTATATAGTTCTTTTAATTTTGATAATATTCTTTCATCACTAGAATAAACAAATTTTATACCACATTTTTCTACATTTTCTCTTGTTTCAATATATCTTTTAGGAATTAAATATCTTACTAAAGTATCAAGTTCTTCTGCACTATATTTATCTTTTATAAAAAGCATTGATTTTCTAATTTTTTTACCAGGATATTTCTTATATAATTCATCAAAGAAGTATCTTGTTTTATCATCTAAATATTCTCTAATAGATAAATATGTATCATAACTAAAATTTGTACTATATCTTCCATAACCATACATAAAATAATTTAAATATTTTTTTCTTTCAAGATTTAAAGCAGCTAATTTTAATTTTAAAAAATATTCATCAAACCTATTATCGCTATAAGCTAAAACATTACCTTTATATGATAATATATCAAGTACTTCATCAGATGAATTAATTTTACATAATGCATCTCTATTATTTAACTTAATTTGTTTTAATGATTTTAATGTTTGATCTGTAAATAATTTAACTCTTCTATAACCTGTTTTTTTATAAATATTACCTTCTATATAATCACAGGCAACTATAATATCTTTTTCTACTTGCATAATAAAACTCCTCATTTCTGAAGAGCTATTATAACACAAATTTTAATTATTCACTATATTTTGAAGTAATATTTAAATATTCTTCTAAAGTTTTACCACTTTTATAAACTTTTTCTGATAACTCTTTTCCTAAATATCTAACATGCCATGGTTCATATTTATAACCTGTAATTTCTTCCTTTCCTTTAGGATATCTAATTATAAATCCATATTTATAACAATTATCAGCAATCCATATTGCTTCTTTTGTACCTTCAAAAGATGAATCAACTATATTTAAGTCCATAGCAAGACCAGTTTGATGTTCAGAATGACCTGGTCTTGCTGAATATGTATCTGCTTTTTCTTTTCCATCTTTTAACACATAATTATTATATAAACTTGTTTGAAGAGAATATGATCTAAATCCAGATACTATCCAAAGTTTTATATTATCTTTTTCTGCAGCTTTTTGCATTTCATCAAATGCATTTTTTGTTTCAGTTGTAAGTGATCCTGGATTATAATCATTTGGAACAGAATATGTTTTATTTACTATTAATATACCATTAACATAAGTTAATCCGTTCTTTACTTCAATAGTTGGCTTTACATCTTCTATAGTTTTATCTTTTACTTTTTCTATTACTTTTTTATTTACTTTTACCGTAATAGATTTCTTTAAATTTTGAATTTTATGTTTAAGAACAATTTTAGATACTCCTTCTTTTTTAGCAATTATATCATTATTTTCTTTCACAAAAATATCACCTATTTTATTATATTCATATTCTTTTACAGTAGCATTTGTTGGTACATATTTTATATTAAAAGATAATTTATCTCCTACATTAACACTAAAATCATCAATTTTAATTTCAGTAACACTTATATATGTTACAAAATATCTAATATATTTTTTATTAATATCTATTGTTATTTTTTCTTTATCAGTTTTTTCTCCTAGTTTAATTTTTTCTATTTTCCCATTTTTTTTAACAGCATATATATCTACAAAACCTTTTTTTATTAAATAATTAGGTAATTTAATACTTAATTTATTTGAAGAACTTACTATACCACTATTCTCAATTATAAATGACTTATCATTATTATAATTTTTATATGTAAGTTTCTTACTTGATTTATATATTTTTAAGCTCATATTCTTTTTTACGCTTGTACTAGGTAAAATAACATAAGCATTCTTATAATCAATTTTTAAATTTAATTTATGTTCTTTTATATAATCAATAGTCTTATTATACAATTTTAATTTGCTGTATTTCTTTTTTATTTCTACAGTATTGTTTTTAGCGTCAGGAAGAGCATTATATATCTTATTATTATATATAATATATGGAATTAATTTAAGTGATGTAATTATTATTCCAAATATCATAAGTACCATAATAATTCTATCTACTCTAAGTCTTCCTTTTCTCTTTTTTCTTTTTTTACCCATAAGCATCTACCTTTACTATTATTATAAACATATAATCAATTTAAGTAAAGAAAAAATACCTAAGATTCATTAGATATTTTATTAATTTCTTCAATAGATAAAACAGTTGCTTTTGATATGTCTTCAAGTGGCATATTCATTGATAATAAGTTTTTAGCAATTTCTATAGACTTTTTATTTTCACCTTTAGAAATGCCATCATTAATACCTGATGTATAACCCTGTTCTATACCTTGAGATATACCTTCTTTTTTAGCCTCTGAAAGCAAACTATTTTGAATCTTCTTTTTATCTTCTTCTTCACTCATATACTTTTGAAATTCTGGATCATTATTTACTATTGTTACATTTGTTATATATTTATCTACTATCTTATCTTTTGGCATACTCTTTAGCTCCTTTTTATCTAAATCAAGCATTATCATATATTGATTCTTCTTGATTTCATCTTCATTTTTACTATACCAAATTTTATCATAATAATCCATATTTATTTCATATATTATGAAATTTTTAACATATAGTCCACCTTTTTCATTCATTATCTTATATATTTTCATTCCTTCATTATTCTTTTGGAACAAAATAATTACCATAATCTAAATATAAAATTCCGTTTTTAGTACCTAATGTTTTTGATATTTCAAGATAGTCATTTATATTATCAAACTTACTCATAGTAACATACACATAATTACCATCATTCATAGATAATAAAAATCTTTCTTTATCTATATCATTTGGATCATATTTTATTTCTGAAATACTTTGATAAGTATTATCATTAACTTTTTTAAATTTATTAACTAACTTATCATATAATTTTTTATCTTGTATATCACTTACTAAAACTGGTGATAATTTATAATAATAATCTATTTCTTTACCTGATTCTGTTATTGATTTTTTCTTGATGTTATCATAAAACAAAATTTTATTTTCTTCTATTATTATCTTAAACTTTCCATATATTGTTTTTTTAATTTTTATATTTTTTATCAAATCATTATTTTTTATTTTAGAATTAATACTATAGTTTGTAGTTAATAAATATGATGGATATTTATCAAGACCAGTCATACTTAATATTTCTTCATCTTTATAATATGTATTACCACTAATATAATAGCCTTTTACTTTTATTTTTCCTAAAGAAATTATTAAAACAACAAGCAATAAAAGTATTAAAAGTACTAGAAAAACTCTAAAAATTTTTATTTTTTTCTTTCGTTTTTTCTTTTTTGCCACTTTTTATCACTCCCAATTTATTAATTCTTGTTCTCTAATTAAATCAATATTATATTCTTCCTTTACTTTCTTTTGTACATATTCCATTAAAGATTTTATATCTTCACTTGTAGCATTATTATAATTTATTATAAAATTTGCATGTTTTTCAGATACTTTTGCTCCTCCTATAGAATATCCTTTAAGACCTATATCCTCTATTAATTTACCAGACGGTGCAAATTCAGGGTTTCTAAACACACTTCCAGCAGATGGAAATTCTAAAGGCTGAGTTTCCATTCTTTTTTCTTTTCTTCTATTAATAGTTTCCATAATTTCATTTTTATCTTTATGAACTAATTTTAATCTAGCACTAATTATTATAAAATCTTTATTTTTTTTAAATAAACTATCTCTATATGAAAAATTAATTTCACTATTTGAAAGAGTTCTTATGTTTAAATTTTCATCTATTACAGTAGCATCTACTAAAATATCACTCATTTCCATTTTATATGCTCCAGCATTAGAACAAATCGCACCACCAACAGTCGCTGGTATACCTGATGCAAACTCTAAATTTCCTAAATTGTTATCAGCACATAACATACATAACTTAATTATAGGATATCCAGCTTCTACATACACTTCATCATCAAATATTTTTACATCACATAAATTGCTTAATTTTATTATAACTCCATCAAATTCTTTTGATGAAAACAATAAATTTGAACCATTACCAATTATAAAATATTTAATATCATTATCTTTTATATATTTTAATAATTCAAGTAATTTTTGAAGATTATCTGGATAGATAATAAGCTTTGCTTTACCACCAACTTTATATGTTGTATATTTATTTAAACTATCATTTTCTATAGTTTTACCTAAATTCATATTTTTTAAATCAATAATATTACTTCTTGTCATTTAAAAGCTCCTTTATTTCATTATAGATTAAAGTTGCACTATTCTTCTTACCAATATTTTCTAAGTTATCTTTTATTTCTAAACACTTATTAGGATTATTAATCAAATTATTAACTTCATCTACTAATGTTTTAGGTGTTAAATTTTTTTCTTCTAATAATACACCTGCATTTTTATTTACTAAATACATAGCATTTTTATATTGATGATTTTCTGTAACATAAGGACTTGGCACTAAAATAGATGGTGTTTTTGTAACCATTATTTCACTAAGAGTTGTAGCTCCTGCTCTTGTAACTAAAACATCAGTTACTTTCATAAGCCTTGATAAATCATCTATATATGGAAAAATAAATACATTTTTTCCTTTTTCTTTATTTTGAAACTCTTCATAATAATTTTTACCAGTAACTATTACAACCTCATATTTTGAATCAAATTTTGTTAAAGAATCTTTTAATACTTCATTAACAGTTGAAGAACCAAGTGATCCCATAACAATTAATACAAGTTTTTTACTTTTACTTAAACCAAATTCTTTTTTATCATATGGTTTCTTTGTAATAATACTTTCACTTGCAGGATTACCTGTATAAACACACTTCACATTATTTACTTTCATTGTTTCAAAAGAAGTGCATAATGTATCCGTATATTTTAAAAGTATCTTATTTGATAATCCTAATATACTATTTTGTTCATGAACTAAAGTTTTATATCCAGATTTTTTAGCCGCAATAATAACAGGCGCAGTTACATAACCACCCGCACCAATAACTATATCTGGATTAAATCTTTTAATTTCTTTTTTGCATTTATTAATTCCAATTAAAAAATTTGTAACTGATTTTATATTTTTTAAAGTTAATTTTCTACTTATTCCAGAGACATTTATTCCAATATATGGAATATTTTTTTCAGGAATAATATCTTTTTCCATTCTATTTGTTGTTCCTATATATAAAAACTCACTATTAGGTTCTTTTTCTTTTATTTTATCTATTATTGCAAGTGCTGGATAAATATGACCACCAGTACCACCTGCTGATATAACTACTTTCATTCTATCACCATTATAATTATATCATATTAAAAAGTATTTTAAAACTAAAAAAGAAAACTCTTTTAATAAAGTTTTCTTATATAATTATTTCCAAATTGATTTAGCTAAATCACTTATAACTGGAATTTCGTATCTAGTACCTTCAAATGCTTTTACAATAGTTATTATTATAAATACAAATAATATAATTGAGATGCAAGATGATACATACGTTAATATTCCTGTACCTATAATGCCTCCTAATATACTAGCTACTATATTAATTATAACATTTACAAGCCATATTGTTCCTGATTGTTTATAATGAAATTTAATATCTTCTGATAAATAATCATATTTCATAAATGCAAATATAAATCCTAATAAATTAATTATATATACTAAAAATACTTCCCATTTTTCTTCTAATCCAGTTACTGTTGTCTTTTTCATAAACTCCTCCTACTTCACCATTTTAGCAACTACTCTTTCAATGTCAAATCCACTAAATGGTTTAATTAAAATATCTACTATATTGTATGTTAAACATTTGTTTATTGTTTCTTTTGAACTATCACCTGTAATTATTGAAACAGGTATTTTATTAAATAAATCCTTTTCTTTAAAATGATCCAATACTGCAAAACCATCAAGATCAGGCATATTTAGGTCAAGTAATATTGCAACTAATACACCCTCTGGCATAGTATCAACTATATCAATAGCTTCTCGCCCATTTGATGCCATAAGAATTTTATATTGATCCTTATAAACTCTCTCTATTAAACTTCTAGTAATATTAGAATCATCAACAACTAATATTGTTTTATCCTTAACATCTGGCATTAAAACTAAATTATCACCCATAAATATCCTCCTATACTCCTAAATATTCTTTTATTATACCTATAATTCTATTAACTTCATTTTCTAATTCTTCAAAATTAGCATTAACATATTCTACATCGTTTTCTTTACTTTTCATTTCATGATTATATGCAAGTTCAGCAAGATGAGTAAATCCTAAATATTTAGAATCACTTTTAATTGAATGAACTAAAATAGCATAATTTGGCATATCACCACTGTTTTTATATTCAATTACTTTTGGCATTTTTTCATTTATTTCTGATAAAAAATCATTCATTGTTTCATTATACATATCCATGTCACCAAGTAATTCTAATCCTGCTTCAACATTAACACCATTTTCTTCTAAAAAACTTCTATCCATATTCCTATATCCTTTCTATAATGATTATAACATACTTTTTATTTTTTTGTTAAATAAGTTTTCAAAACTCTATTTAATTCTGATTTTTCAATTGGTTTTGCTAAATAATCTGTGAAACCAAGTTCAATATACTTTTCTTTCATACCAGTTAATGCATTAGCGGTAAGTACAACTATTGGTCCAGAATATAATTCGTTTTTTTGAATTTCTTTTAATGTTTCAGTACCACTCATTTTAGGCATCATATCATCCATAAGAATTAAATCATATTTATTATTTTTTAATAATTCCATGGCATCAAAACCAGATTCACTTGTTACTATTTCTAAATTATATGGAGTAAGTAGTCTAGTTGCAACTTTTAAATTAAGTTTATTATCATCAACAACTAATACTTTTTTCCCTTTTAAATCAATCACTTCTAAATTTGAGTTACTATTATCATCAAGTGAAATAGTTGGATTTTTTACTATTTTTTGATCTATTGAAACAGTAAATTTACTTCCCTCACCATATTTACTTTGTACAACAATCTTACCATGCATAAGTTCTACTAATTTTTTAGTAATAGCAAGTCCAAGACCAGTACCTTCTATTGTTGTATTTCTATCTTCATCAAGTCTTTCAAATTTAGTAAATAATTTATCAATACTTTCTTTCTTTATTCCGCGTCCAGTATCTTCAACTGATACTATCATTCTACATATATTATCTTTAATTACAGATTGAACACTAAATATTATTCTACCTTTATCTGTATATTTAGCAGCATTTGTAAGAATATTAAGTATTACTTGTTTAACTCTTGTTTGATCACCATATAAAACTCTTGGAAGTGATTCATCAAACTTAGTTATAAATTCAATTGGTTTTTCACCTATTCTTACCTTTGTAAGTTTAGATAACTCATCAAACATTTTTTTAGTATCGTATTCTTTTTTAATTATCTCTATTTTATTTGCTTCTATCTTAGAAATATCAAGTACACCATTAACTATTTCAAGTAAGTTATCAGACGCAACAAGTATATCTTTAACATCTGCTTTAGCACTTTCTGGTATATCTTTATTATCATTTAATGAATTACTAAAACCAACTATTGCATTAAGTGGTGTCCTTATTTCATGAGACATGCTGCTTAAGAAATCTGTTTTTGCTCTATTTGCCTTTTCTGCTTGATCCTTTGCCATATTAAGTTCATTTATTAATTTTATATCTGGATTTTCTATCGTATGATACATAACAAATAATACTAAAAATTCCATAACAGTTGTAAGCGTAATTTGAGGATTATATCTTTGTACAATTGCAATTAAAGCCATAAATATAACAAATAACAAAAGTGGTATAATCTTCTTTCTACTTAATGATTTTCGATTTTTAGCAAAAGGAATTCCCCAAGAAATTAAAACCAATGTAGAGCAAGTATATGTCCAACTTACTGCTAAACCAGTTGCATATCCTTTTTTTGTTACAATTGGTAAAATCAAGCATCCAAAACAACATATTATCCAAACAATATATGATAATTTTTTTAAAAAGTCATAATGTTTAATATCTTTTTTTTCATTTGCTACGTAACATATAATATAAATGTATATGCTTTTTTTAATACTGAAATTTCATTTTCAACATATTTATCATCATGACATTTTAATCTTGAAATATTGATGACCATATCAATTTCATCTGCACCATTTAATATAGCATCTTTTGTTTCATATTCTTTGACTGCTGTTGTACTATATCCATTTGGGAATCCGATCACTGTACAGATTGCCATTTTCCCATCAACATAATCTTTTGCTCTTTTTACATAAGATGCTGGAATACATACAGATGCTGTCTGGAATTTGATCGCATCATCGCATATTTCTTTAATTTCTTCCCAAGTTGCTGTCTGGGCTAATAGTGTGTGATCAACAGTTTTAAAGATATCTTCTCTTGTCATAATGATTTCCCTTCTTTTGAAGTTCGCTTGTTACTTTTGTTAATTGTGGTATGGAGGATTGTGCTCCTAATGTCTGCACGGAAATCGCAGACGCCATAGAGCTTATTTTTAATACATCATAAAAATCCAATTGCTGCTTGAT
>ENA-USUJ01003505-USUJ01003505.1-human-gut-metagenome-genome-assembly--contig:-NODE-3505-length-10525-cov-6.586811_pt1 | contig 10525 bp, 10 predicted proteins | sample MGYA00250061_ERZ773398 | MGnify/ENA primary metagenome ERZ773398 (study PRJEB29103, sample SAMN06111992) | human gut metagenome | biome: human gut; feature: ankylosing spondylitis patient; material...
CTGGGCATCGCAGAGGGCGCAATCGATGAGACTGTTGCCTATGTCAAGGAACGCAAGCAGTTTGGCCGTTCCATCGCTCAGTTCCAGAACACCCAGTTCGAGCTGGCTGAGATGAAAGCCCGCGTTGACGCTGCCAAGTACCTGGTTTACAAGGCTGGCCTGAAAAAGCAGCAGGCCATGAACGGCGCTAAGGTTCGTTACAGCGTTGAGGCTGCCGAGGCTAAGCTGATTGCAGCCCGCACCGCCAGCGATGTTACCCGCCGCTGCCTGCAGCTGTTCGGCGGTTACGGCTACACCCGTGACTACCCCATCGAGCGCATGATGCGCGATGCCAAGATCACCGAGATCTACGAAGGCACCAGCGAAGTGCAGATGATGGTCATCTCCGGCGCGCTGCTGAAGTAAGGAGGCAAGACGTACAATGAAAGCTATTGTTTGTGTCAAACAGGTTCCCGATACACAGGGCAAGGTTGCTGTCAAGGCTGACGGCACCATGGACCGTGCTGCGATGGCAACCATCACCAACCCCGACGACCTGAACGCCGTTGAGGCTGCCCTGCAGCTGAAAGATGAGACCGGCTGCGAAGTTGTTGTTGTTACCATGGGCCCGCCGCCGGCAGAAGGCATGCTTCGTGAGCTGATCGCCCGCGGTGCTGACCGCGGCGTGCTGGTATCTGCCCGTGAGTTCGGCGGTTCCGATACCTTTGCAACTTCCCAGATCCTGGCAGCTGCCGTTAACAAGATCGGCGTTGGCCCGGAGGATATCGTTTTCTGCGGCCGTCAGGCTATCGACGGCGACACTGCACAGGTTGGCCCGCAGATTGCTGAAAAGCTGCACCTGCCCCAGGTCACCTATGTTACCGATATCAAGAAGGACGGCAACTCCCTGATCGTCAAGCGCCAGCTTGAAGATGGCTACATGGAGCTGAAGGTGAACACCCCCTGCCTGCTGACCTGCATCAAGGAGCTGAACACCCCGCGTTACATGAGCGTTTCCGGCATTTTTGAGTGCTATGACAAGCCCGTTGAAGTGTTCGACTACAATGCTCTGAAGGATGATCCCCTCATTGAGACCGACACCATCGGCCTGAAGGGCTCCCCGACGAACGTTTACAAGTCCTTTGCTCCTCCGGTCAAGGGCGCCGGCATGAAGGTCGAGGACGCTGCCCAGCTGGTCGGCATCCTGAACGACAAGCACCTGATTTGAGGAAGGAGAAACGAACAATGGCTGAATTCAATGCAATGGACACCGCCGCCTTCAAGGGCGTGTGGGTATTCTGCGAACAGCGCGAAGGCCAGGTACAGGCCATCAGCTATCAGCTGCTGAGTGAAGGCCGCAAGCTGGCCAACGACCTTGGCGTTGAGCTGTGCGGCGTTGTGATGGGCAGCGAGGTCAACGAGGACTACCTCAAGGCTCTCGGCGGCTACGGCGCAGACCGCGTTTACTATATCGACAGCCCCCTGCTGAAGGACTACACCACCGATGGCTATGCCAAGGTTCTGTGTGACCTCATCATGGAGAAAAAGCCGGAAATTATGCTGATTGGCGCTACCAACCTGGGCCGTGACCTTGGCCCCCGCTGCGCAGCCCGCCTGCACACCGGCCTGACTGCTGACTGCACCCACTTGGATGTGGATGTCGCCAAGTATAAGGACTTCCTGCGCACCACCTCCACCATTGATGTGGACAACACCAAGTTTGAAGAGAACACCAACCTGAAGATGACCCGTCCCGCATTCGGCGGCCACCTGATGGCCACCATCATCTGCCCGCGCTTCCGCCCGCAGATGTCCACCGTGCGCCCCGGCGTTATGCAGACCCAGCCGTTCGACGAAGCTGGTGCTGCCAAGGTTGTTGTTGAGAAGGTTACCCCCGCTCTGACTGCTGACGATATCCATGTTGAGATCCTGGACATCAAGAAGAGCGCCGAGAAACTGGTTGACCTGATCGGTGCTGATGTGGTTGTTTCCGTTGGCCGTGGTATCAGCTCTGACCCCGAAAAGGGCATTGCCCTGGCCGAAGAGCTGGCTGGTGCCCTGGGCGGCGTTGTCGGTGCTTCCCGTGCCGTTACCGATGAAGGCTGGCTGTCTGCTGACCATCAGGTCGGCCAGACCGGCAAGACCGTGCATCCCCGCATCTATGTTGCTCTGGGCATCTCCGGTGCCATCCAGCACGTTGCCGGTATGCAGGACTCCGAGAACATCATCGCCATCAACAAGAACGAGAACGCTCCCATCTTCGATGTTGCCACCTACGGCATCGTCGGCGATCTGTACAAGGTCGTTCCCGAGCTGATCAAGGAGATCAAGGCCGCCAAGGCTTGATTCCGCCTGTAAACAACAAGAGCCGTGCCCCGCAAAGGGCACGGCTCTTTGTTTTTTTGTATCGCTTAGTCTGCCACGGCCGGGGCAGTCAGCAGCTCCGGGGGCAGCTCGCTCTCGTCCTCATTGACGAGGGAATCATCGACATCAAAGGTCGCATCAAAGGCCTTTGCGGCGGCATCCGCCAACAGATCGACATCGACCAGCTCACTGTCTGCCATGACATACAGCAGCTTATCCTCAAAGCTGACCACGCGGGCCTTATCTGCCTCCACGCAGACCCACTTGCGCATGCTGATGTTTTCCTCCATCGAATCGGCGATCTCGCGGGCATCGGCCTTGTCCTTGAGGCGCAGCAGCACCAGACTGTACGCCTGACTGCCGGTCATCGGCTCGCTGACTACGGCGGCGTCCACCTTGCCCACATTGTCCGCAGTCAGCCCCGCCAGATAGCCGTACCAGCTCTCATCGGTCAGGTCAACAGCCACCGTCTCGATGCCCATCGCCTCAACAGGCTGAAGCTGGTAGATCGCGTCCACCATACCGCTTAGCTCCGCGTCCGGCTGCGGCTCGGCGGTCTCACCGGTATCCTCGGCGTCCACGCCGAACTCCACCCCGTGGCGGAACGCGAACACCAGCGCCAGGCACATGCCCACCGCGATGCAGACACCGTACCAGTAAATGTTGATGCCGCCAATGGAAAAGGCAACACGGTTCAGCGGAAAGCTGAGCCCCAGTGCCGGAAATTCTACCAGATTCGTCAAATGCGTCATGTCAGTCCTCCAGTTCTGCTTCGTCGTCCGTGTCGGGCAGGTCTGCCGTGCCGTCCGGGTCGATGTACATCGCTGCCATCCGGCCCGGCTGCAGGATGGTCTGCAAGGCGGCATCTGCGTCTTCGGCGGTCAGCGCCGCCAGCGTTGCGATCTGCTGGACGACCGTCTGGCCGGAGAGGGCGAAGTCTGCCATCTGGCTGGCCGAGTCCTCCACATTTTCCAAATTTTCGATCAGCTGGCCGTACTTTTCGTTCTTGCAGAGGGTGAAGACCTCCCGGTCGATGCCCGCACGGCGGACCTGTTCGATCTCATCCAGAAGCAGCTGCTTCACGGTGTCGGGCTCGTCGCTCTCGCCGGTGAACAGGATGCAGCAGCAGCAGCCGTCCACCCGCAGCACTTCCCCGCCGAAGCCGGGATTGGTCAGGCCGGAATCGTACAGGCGGCGGTAGAGCGGCGACATCCCGCCGCAGATGCAGCAGAGGACGAGGTCGTACAGCATCTCGCTGCGCAGGTCGTCCGGTGCTAGGGGTGCTTCCTTGAAGCCGAGGCCGAAGCAGGGCTTCGAGACCGGCATCCGGATGCGCTTTTCCGCAGCTGCCAGCGTCATGGGCTCGTCGGCCCAAAGGCGCTGCACCCGCTCTTCGGGGCGGGGGTCCAGCAGGCCGTGGCGCGCACAGGCGGCCAGGACCTGCTCCATGGTGGTATTGCCTGCTGCTGCCAGCACCATATTGCCGGGGGCATAGAATGCCTCGCAGCAGTCGTAGAGCATTCCGGGGGTGATCTCCGCAATGCTCTCGCAGCTGCCCGCGATGTCGCTGCGGATGGGGTGGCTGTGGTAAAGGCACTCGCACAAGCCGGTGATGAGCCGCCAGTCGGCGCTGTCATCGTACATCTTGATCTCCTGCCCGATGATGCCCTGCTCCTTGGCGATGGTCTGTTCGGTGAAATAGGGGTGCCCCACCATGCCCAGCAGCACATCCAGACTTTCGTCCAGCTGCTGGGTGGCCGTGAAGAGGTAGCAGGTGCGGTCGAAGCTGGTGAACGCATTGGCGTTGGCACCGGTCTTCGCAAACTTGGCGAAAGCGTCGCCGTCCTGATCCTCGAACATCTTGTGCTCCAGAAAATGCGCCACACCGGCGGGCAGATGCACCTCCCGCCCGTTCAGGCGGAAGTCCCGGTCAATGGAGCCGAAGCGGGTGGCATAGATGACATGGGTGCCGGAATAGCCCGGCATGGGCCGCACGAGGACCGTCAGCCCGGAAGGAAGCACCTTCCACTGGTCTGCCGCCGCTTCCGCGAGGGCTTTGCTCTGCAATTCAGACATGGGCCGGCCCCTCCTCTCTGGTCAGCAGGTAACTCACGGACAGCGTCAGCTGCCGCAGGATTGTGCGGACGTCCTCTCTGGTGACGGCGCGCAGGGCCGCACGGGCCTCGTCCGGGGTCTGCACGGCCCCGCCCCGCAGCACCTCCATATAGTACCAGGTCTCGATGCCGCCCAGGCTGTCCTCAATGCCCGCCATCCCGCTCAGCAGGGAGAGGCGGCAGTCTTCCAGTTCCTCTTCGGTGATGGGCCCGTGGCGCAGATCGTCCAGTTCCTTCAGGATGGCCTGTTCGGCGCGGGCAGCGTCGGCGTGTTCCACGCCGCTGTTCACTGCCATGCTGCCCGTAAAGCTCTGGAAGCTGGACGAGCAGTAGTAGCACAGGTGGTCGCGCTCCCGCACGTTGAGGAACAGGCGGCTGGTGACGCTGCCGCCGTAAAGCGCCATGGCCAGCCGGACAGCTGCCATCTGGTCCGGCTGCATCGGCTCGCCCAGCGTGAAGAGCATACAGAGTTTGGCCTGCACGGTGTCGAAGCATTCCGTCTTCCGCACGGCCTCCTGCCGGGGCATCGCCAGATTTTCGCACAGCGGCACCGGGCGGCGGGCCACCGCGGCCAGCTCCCCCAGCAGCGCCTGCGTGACGGCCTGGGTCTCTGCCTCACCGCAGCCCAGAATGAGCAGTTCGATCTGTGCGGTCTCCAGCATTTCGCGGTAGGCGGCGGTCAGGGTCTCCGGCGTCAGGCCGTCCACCTCTTCCAGATAGCCCTCCTGCCGGATGCCGGCGGGGCTGGCTCCGAAGAACTCCCGGTTGGCCTGCCGCTGGCAGTAGATGCGCTTTTCGTTCACTTCATCTTCCAGCGATTTGCGGAGCATCTGCTTCTCGATGGCCACAGCCTCCGGGTCAAACACGCCGCCCGAAAAGGCGGGATGAAAGGCCGTGCCCAGCGCCAGTGCGGCGTATTCGCGGGTGAGGTCCTCCCCTTCCAGCGCAAAGCGGTTCTTGATGCCGGTGGCGCTGACGCAGAGGTTGTGGTTCGCACCCAGCGGGCGGGCGTCCACGGTCAGGTCTGCGCCGTACAGGCGGGCCAGCTTTTTGGTCATCTGGGTCATATCGGGGCAGTCCGCATAGCCGCGCTCCATCACCAGCGGGAGCAGCGCGTGGGCGGTGGCCGTCTCACGCTTTGCCGGGAAAGCGAAATGGAGGCTGATGCGGCAGCGGTTGAATTTTGGCGCCGGGTCCCACGAAAGATGGACGCCGGGCGCGATCTCGGTTCGTTTCAATGGTTTCTCCTTTGGATTTATGATTTTGCGCGTTCCAGCGCGAGGAACTCTTCCAGCGCAAGGCCGGACTCCCGGATGGCGCAGGCATTCTCCACGCCCACATACCGCCAGTGCCAGGGGGCGTAGACCATGCCGGTGGCGCTCTGGCGGTCCTCCGGCCAGCGGAGGATGAAGCCGTACTCGGCGGCATAGGCCGTCAGCCACTCATAGGCGCGGGTCTCGGCAAAAGCTGCCGTCTTCTCGGTGCAGTCCGGCGAGAGGATGTCGGCGCAGTAGCCGGTCCCCTGCTCACTGGTGCTGGCCGCAGGCTGCAAAGAGGCCGTGTGGTCGGCGGCTTCCTCAGCTGAAAGGCGGCTGTTCTCGGCGCTGTAAGCGGTCAGGCGGGCCTCGTAGGCGGCGGTGCGGGCATCCGCATCCTGCCAGCCGGTCACAAGGTTCAGCTCGACTCCGTCCGTCTGCGCGGCCTCGGCCATGCTGCGGTAAGCGGAAGCGGCCTCGGCCTCCAGCTGCTCGCCGGTGGCGTCGTCGGCCACTGCAAGCTCCGGCGCAGGCTCTTCTTCCAGCGCGAGGTTGGCGTTCACCACCACGAGCCGGTCGTCGGCGGCGTCGAACACATAGGAGCTGCTGTCGTAGTTCCGCGCCGTGAAGGGCACCGGCCCCGCGATCAGGGCGTGGGCCTTGGGCAGCAGCCAGAGGATGCCGGTGGCCATCAGTGCCACGGCCCCGCCGCATGCGGCCAGAAAAAGCACCCAGTTCCGCGCCAGCCGCAGACATTTGCGGATCTTCCACTCCCGGTAGGTCATCCGCCTGGCGGGCGATCGTTTCTGCATATCAGTTTACCCCATCTCTTTGGATCATTTTCTATCGTTGTGGTGCAGCCTGTTCAGGATACACCTTATTTATGAACATTTATACTTCCTGCGCCTTCTGGCTGCGGATATCCTGCCCGGCGAACAGGCAGGGCACGAAGGCCGACAGGCGGCTGGAGATCTTTTCGGTATAGAGCTTTTCCAGCAGTGCGCCGTCCGTGATGTTGGTGGTGACGATGGTGGGCAGGTGCGCCCCCAGCCGGTTGTTGAGCAGACTGTACAGGGTGCTCAGGAAGAAGTTGGAATTGAACTCGGTGCCCAGGTCGTCCAGAATGAGCAGGTCGGCCCCGGCTGCGGTCTGCAGCAGGGTCTCCTCCTCGCCGCCGGGGTCTGCACCAAAGTGCAGTGCTTCCAGCTTGGAGAAAAAGTCCGGGCTGGACACGTAAATGACATCGAAGTCCTTTTCCAGCACGATGCCCGCAATGGCAAGGGCCGCGTGGGTCTTGCCCAGGCCCGCATTGCCGAACAGCATCAGGCTCTCGCTGCTGCGGTCAAACTCTTCGGCATACGCGCGCAGCTCCGCCAGCAGACCGCCCATGTAGCTGCGGACCGGCTCGCCCAGCTTGTCGTCCATGGTGTTCGGGTAGTAGTGCAGCTCCATGGTATCGAAGCTGGAAATGGACAGGCTGGACAGGCTCTCGATCTCCTCGCGGCGGAGTTTCTGCATGAGCTTGTGGACGCAGATGCAGGTGTGCCCCTCGAACGTGCCGGTGTCCTGGCATTTTTTGCAGGTGAAATGCGGTTCCAGCGCATCGGCGGGGCGTCCGCTGGACGCCAGCAGAGCCGTCAGCTCCTGTTTTGCCTTGGCCAGTGCGGCGGCAGCGGCGGTGCGGTCCTTGCCGGAAGCACCGGCCAGCGCACAGCGCACACCCCGCACCCGCACCTCTTCTTCGGCGTGGCGGAGGGCCGGGACGGCCGCTTCGGCTGCGGCGCGGGCATCCTCGGCGTTGGCGCGCGCGGTCTGACGCCGCAGCGCGACGGCCCGCATCGCCTCCTGATACAGTTCACGTTTGGTACGCATAATTTCTCCTTACTGCGATGCTTCGTCCGGCTGTTTCCGCAGGGAGCGGCGGCGGACAGCGTTTTTGAGGAAGTCGTTTCCGCTGGGCGTCTCGCGGTCCACCCGGAGGTTCCGGCTGGCGCCCGCTCCGGCCACCGGCCCGCGCACATCGTGGACGGTGCGCAAGCCCTTGGCGTTCCAGGTCTTGAGGATGCTGTTCCAGTACCACAGGTCCCGCTTGGCACCGGCCTGCACGGCGGCTTCCTCCACCATGGCATCGTCGTAACCGTAGACCTCGTACCAGCGAGCGATGGCTTTTCGCCCGCCGAGGGTCAGTTCGCTTTCAGCAATGCCCAGCAGACCGCTGACGTACTGCTCCCGCTGGGCGCGGAGGGCCAGCAGCTGTAAGTGCGCATCTGCCTGCTCGCCGGACTCCACGCCCTCGGCGCGCCAGACCTTCAGCTCGTGGCTCACAGCCCCCATCGTCCGCTTGCCCCTGCTGGCCACATAGGCCACGCAGAGCATGACAGTCTCCGGCGCAAAGCCCTCGACAATGTACAGATTGACGAGCTTTTCCATCTCGCTGTGGGTCAGCGGACGGGCAAACCCGGCCTGTGCGCAGTCAATGAGGCTGGAGATCATCGGGTCGGTGCGGGAGGCCGCTGCGATCTCGGCCCAGGTCATGGGGGCCGGGGCGCTGGGTTCCTCGCCCGGTGCGGCGTTCTCCTCGTAGCGTTCCAGCAGACCCGCACCGGCCCAGAAGGCCAGCGCGCTCTCAGCGCTCATCTTACTGCGGAGCTTGAGGTCTGCGCAGATCTTCTCCGGGTCGGTCACGCCGGTGGCCAACACATACAGCGCCACCCGGACATTGTACTCCTCCGCGATGCCCAGCTTGGAAAACACCAGCTGCGGCACGGCGATGGCATCGCCCTTCTGCTCTTTCAAACGGTAGATCATTCAGTTTTTTCCTCCTCCGCCGCAGGCGGTGCCCACGGCTCGCAATCCAGGATGGAGGGGGTGTTCTTCCAGCGCTCCGGCTCGGCCTCAAAGGCCTCCTTCATGCACTGCGCGGCAGCGGCGCGGCCCGCGTCGCTCAGCGGGAAGACTTCGCGGCGGCGCAGCGCGGGGTCGGTCTGGTCCAGCGCCCAGGGGTCCGGCCAGATGTCCACCGTGAGGATAGCCTCCTCTTTTTCGGCCCCCTCCCCGCCATCCGGGTCGGGCACCGTGCGCTTGCCGGGCGTGAGCAGATACCGCATCCCGGCTTCGCTGCCGCTGTATGAATTTTTGCACTTGAAGTAGTGCAGCAATGGGACAAAGATCATGATACAGGTTCTCTCCAAAAACAGATTGTCCTTTTTAGTATAGCATTTTTTGCAGACAAAGAAAAGCCGCAGAGGTTCAAAAAAGAACCCCGAAAAAATGAATCAAATAACAGTTGACAAATCCGCTCACCTTTGCTAAACTAATAGGGTAGCTTGCAGGGTTAGCTCATCCGGTAGAGCGACTGCTTCCCAAGCAGTAGGCGGCGGGTTCGAGTCCCGTATCCTGCTCCAAAATAAAGCGGCAGAGTGTCTGAATTTCAGATGCTCTGCCGTTTTTCATTTTTGTTCCCGGTTCAAGCTGTTTCCTGGTGGAAGGTTCCCCGTCAGATGGCACAACGGTGAAGAAATCCCCATGTTTCAATCCACGACCGGCACATCCAGCCCGAATTCCAGCGGGCGGAAGCGGGGACAGACATTTTCGGTGATGCAGATGACCGATGCGGCCAGACGGCTGCCGATCTCGCAGGATTCCGCCAGCGTTTTGCCGTAGGTCAGGCCGATGACGGTGCCCGCGAAGAACGCATCGCCCGCGCCGGTGGTGTCGATGACGTCCACCTTCTTGGCCGGAACAATGCCGCAGTCCCCGTCCGCCTGGGCATAGACTGCGCCCTTGTCGCCCATGGTGACCACCATGCAGGGGATGTTTGCGCTCCGGACATTGGCCGCCAGAACCCGGCACATCTCCTCCGGTTCCAGATGACCGTAATCGTCCGAGAAGAGCAGCCCGGCCTCCTGCTGGTTGCAGACAAAACAGTCGATCTGCTGCAAAAAGTCCCGGCGCTCCATCGCAATGCTCATGTTGGAGACCACCGCGTACACCTTTTTGCCGTACTTTTTGGCGTAGCGCAGCGTCTGCTTGACGGTCTCCTTTTCGAGGTCCAGCTCCAGCGCGATGCTGTCGCAGTCCCGAAAGATCTCGTCTCCCTGCTCTTCCAGCAGCCCGATCAGCGGGGTGGTGTCCGGCCGCTTGGAGATGGCTGCACAGACGTCGCCGTCGTTGTTAAAGATGGCCAGCCAGGTGCCCATGCCATCCGGCACACGCTGGATGAACCGAGTGTTGACCTTGTGGTTGTTCAGCTTCTCGATGACGTCCAGACCCATGCCGGTATCATCCACCAGACCCACAAAGGTGGGCCGCAGCTCCACGTTGGCGATATCTTCCGCCACGTTGCGGCTCACACCGCCGTGCACCTGCTCCACGCGCCCGGCGTTTCGTCCGCCGGGGATGTAAGTCGAGAGCGGATACCCCTTGATGTCCACAAAAACTGCGCCGATGACTACGATTCCCATACGAAAAATTCCTTTCCGGATTTTACATTTTCCTCATTATACACTATCTTCCGGCCGGAATCCATCGTTCTTCGGAAATTGTGCCATTTTCCGCGTCCAACAAAAAACAGGAGGCCCATCCCCCAGGATGGACCTCCCATTTTTATGCTTCGCTCTGGCTCGGATGCGGTGTCGGCGGGGCTTTGGTGAAGAGCACCTTCAGCACCAGTGGTGTTGCCACCGAGGATACCACGATGAGCAGAATGACCGCCGTGAAGTACACAGGGTCCACCACGCCGATATCCAGACCCTTCTGGGCCACGATCAGGGCCACCTCGCCGCGGGTCATCATGCCGACGCCCACCTTGAG
>ENA-USUJ01003507-USUJ01003507.1-human-gut-metagenome-genome-assembly--contig:-NODE-3507-length-10519-cov-4.698046_pt1 | contig 10519 bp, 6 predicted proteins | sample MGYA00250061_ERZ773398 | MGnify/ENA primary metagenome ERZ773398 (study PRJEB29103, sample SAMN06111992) | human gut metagenome | biome: human gut; feature: ankylosing spondylitis patient; material...
ATGTGAAATAATTAAAAAAGAAAAAGAATGAAGACAGGAGTTTTGAAATGGGTGTGACAATCGATTATATATTTAATGACAAGGCATGTGTTATGTCGGACAACATTAGAGGAATGGAACAATTGGTTTCTTACATTATACAATGTGGACATAAGAAAATTGCTTATATCCACGGCGCGGATTCTTTTGTTACTAGAAGCCGTATCGGAAGTTTTTTGCGGACGATGAAAAGGTATGGGATAGAAACCGAAGACAGATATATTCGGGAAGGTATTTACCACGCACCGGATGTATCGGCAAAAATTACTCACGAATTATTATCATTGGAAGATAGACCTACTTGTATTGTTTATCCGGATGATTTTTCTTGTATCGGAGGTATTAATGTGATTCGAAGCAAAGGACTTTCGATTCCTAATGATATCTCAGTAGCCGGTTATGACGGACAAAGAATTGCCCACGTGATTGAGCCGAAGATAACGACTTACCGGCAGAATACAGAACAAATCGGAAAAGTCGCAGCAGCAAAGTTGGTAGAGCTGATTGAACAGCCGGAACTGGCACTTGTTGAAAGACTTGATGTACAAGGAGAATTAATACGAGGATGTTCAGTTCTTTCGATGAAATAATAAAAGTTATTCCTTAAAGGAATGACACGAAACTGTTCACAACTTTCATGAAGAAATTTGTGGAAGAATTAAAAAAATTATTATTTTAGGAGGGTATTGATTTATGAGGAAAAAATGGTTAGCGCTGGCATTGTCTATGGCTATGGTAGTTGGTTCAATTACCGGATGTGGCGGAAGTGACAGCAACAAGGATGCAAGTAATTCATCAAAGAGCAACGATTCAGCAAAAGTGGAAACCGTAGCTGATGGTGGCGGAAAAGTTCTTAACATTTATGTTTGGAACACAGAGTTCAAAGAGCGTTTTGAAAAGTATTATCCGGATTACAACAAAGATACACAGAGTATCGGTGATGTAAAAGTTAAATTCGTGACAAACACAAACGAAGGTGGTGTTTATCAGAAGAAACTGGATGCTGCTTTGAAAAAACAGGACAGCGCAAGTGCAGATGACAAAATTGATATGTTCCTCTGCGAGATGGATTATGTAAACAAGTACACGAATACAGACATGGCTCTTGATATTAAATCACTTGGACTTACCGATGATGATTTGAGCCAGATGTATGATTACACAAAACAGGCTGCTACAAAGAGTGATGGTACTCTTCGTGCTGTTTCATGGCAGGGCTGCCCTGGTGGATTTGTTTATCGTCGTTCTATCGCAAAAGAAGTATTTGGAACAGATGATATCAAAAAGATTCAGGAGCAGGTATCTGACTGGGATAAGTTCGCAGCAGCAGCTGAGACTTTGAAGGGCAAAGGATACAAGATGCTTTCCGGTTATGATGATGCACTTCGTGTATACTCAAACAACGTAAGTCAGAAATGTGTAAATGATGAAGGTGTTATCCAGATTGACCCATCCATCGAAAAATGGATTGACACAACAAAAGAGTATACTGACAAAGGTTACAACAACGGAACAAGCCTTTGGGCTGAAGAGTGGACTGCTGACCCATCGGCCAAAGCGGCATCAAGCGCTTTCTGCTCAGGTGTATCAAGATGCTTGTTAATACCTTCGGCTTCCGTAACAAGTTTACCTACTTCTTCACGAAAGATAGCATAAGTCTCTTCCGTAGGTTCCTCAAGAGTAAGGTGGAAATCATCGACACATACATAGTTTCCGGTTGCTCCTTGCACAAGGAGCCCGAACTCCAATGTACCATCTACCGTCGTGGTCTTCACTTCATACTTATCAGGCAGATTCACTTCTGTTTTGTCATCATTGGCATACACCCATACCCCTGTCTGCTTGGCTTGTGCATCATTCTGTTGGATGTTCTGCGCTGCCACACTTACTGTGTAAGTCCCTGCCGGCAAGTTATGGATTACTTGGTCTACACTGCCGTCTGCCACCCTGCTTCCGGCTCCACTCCATGTCTCTACGTAATAATCGCCCACTTTCAAAGGGAATTCATTATTACCCTGACGGCTCATCTTGCGAATCTCCCATCCATTGATTTCATCTTCAAACCCTGGATTGACGATTCGATCTGTCATATCCGTCTGTGCCCACAAAGATGCGGCCGCACAAAGGAAAAGAAATAGAAAGAATTGTTTTTTCATTACGGTTAATTTAAAAGATTAAAAATATGATAATTTACTCGTTTTATTGCTTCAAGAAGCCCAATGCCACCAAAGGCCTATTTTCATATTCTTGAACCATTCAGGGCTCTCTTATGGCGGCAGATTGTCCCACCCCATATATTGCCCCATGACAACAGGTACGTTTTGCGATTTTGCCACAAAAAGAACAAAAAACAACAGCCACAAAACTGACATTCTCAAAATTTCCACCCTCATCATTATAGCCTGATTATAAAAGGAATCAAATGTTTTTTGCAAAAATAGATGATTGACAAAAAAAAATATAGAATTATATCAGCCTAAAATAGCACTTTAGCACTATTCTGACATTGTAAATCCGAAATAGATGATACTGCTCCCCAAAGTGCCCGAGAGAGCAGATAATCAGTGGGGAACGTTGCCCTTCGTGGAGGCCGGACATATCTCCCACACAGGAATTTCGCAAAAAGAGCCTTCATCTTTCAGGACGCATGGTAAACCGTTCATAATATTGATGTTACACGCTGAAAGATATTTCGGGCATCTTTCAGTCATACTTCATTCCGTTTGGCGCAGAACAGAAAACCGTTCGGCTGAGATTGAAAAATCGTTCGGCGCAGAACTTTTTACCATTTCCTGCAAGGAAAGACGGCTGAAAGATGCCCGAAATATCTTTCAGACCATAAATCACTATATGACAAGCACATACCGTACAACCTGAAAAATGAAAGGACTTTCCCGAAAACTCTTGGGAGGGACATTTACTGTGCCAAAGTCACCCCAAATCCGTACGTTACAAGTCATCTTCACACAGTCAACGCCGACAAACATTGACCTCATGAGATACACCATCTTCTCCATCACAAAACCGGGGATGCCGTTCTGACATCCCCGAAATGTTTTTGGTATGTTATCCTTGTCAATGTATCACAACCTTCTTACCATTCACTATATAGATTCCCGGACGGGTAGGATTCGCGATGGCACGGCCGGAAAGGTCATAGATTCCTTGTCGAATTCCCGCATCCGGTTCCTGTTCCACCCCGTCAATTCCTGTCACATCATCCACCGTCACGTCCGTGCCATAGTAGGACAACTTGAAATTGTCAAACACAGTCCAGTCGGAAGAAACGCTGTTGTTGTTCTTCAAACCTAACTTTATGTCCGTATCCCTCTTGACCTCGACCACTACCTTATTTTCGTAAAGTTGCTGCTCCATATAGTCGACAGCAGACGCTACATTATTGGGAATATACAGTCCTTGCGTATAGACTTGGGAAGCCGTACCCAACTTCCTCTTTTGACCGCCAGCCATTATATTTTGAAGTTTCGAAGATTTATTATACAAATAAACGATAGCCGACACATTGTCTTCGCCAGACATGTAGTCCTTGCCGACCTGAGAGTAAGCCCCCGGTCGCTCAAAGCCCTGCACCACGGCACTATACACACCTTTTGGCATCTGGGACAACGTCTGATAGAGGTCAAAGGTCGATGCGACCTCGCACACACCGTTCGTGAAATTGAGATCGTCGGATTGCTCGCAAGTCCAACCCTCGAAGCTTTCCATACCGGCATTGTCTATCAAAAAGGTGAGGTCGTAAGCAGACATCCCGTCAAGGGCCGTGCCGACCATAAACGTCGTAATGCCTGCATACATCGCATCAATTGAGGAAACTACTTCCGCGGCAGAAGTCAAATGGTCAATAGATGCTTCCGTCTTGTTTACCAAAGACGTAAAAGAGGCTGAAGCATCACTCGACACGTCGTGGTGCGGAACTTTGGACATCTCTTTAGCCCCGGCAACGTAACGGCGCAACTTTTCCTTGTCCACGGCGATTTTGCCCTCATCAGCAAGACGTACTTGATCCGCCGTGAGGAACACCCAACGCTGGCTCGTAGCCGAATTAGTGAAGTCTTGGTTGGCGACGGTAATAGTCCCCCCTTCTCCATTGGCCTGCAATGCAGGAGGAGTCTCCACGTTACGCTTGCCCTCGCAAATCCAATACCCTTTGGTATTCACCGTCTGGTCACCAGCCCCTAAAATGACGGGCACACGCCCTCTCATCAGGTGGAAGCTCTCTTGTCCGGCTGGCTCTGCCACCTCGGCCGTCCTGATACTACCGCTCCTGAACGTGAAATACTTGCCGGACTTGGCATTACGCAACAAATAGTAACATGTCTGGGGCTGGAAGATAAGATGCCATGCGAAAGCATCGTCTTCCACCACTTCCACTGACGAAATGGTGCGGTAGACCAACTGACCGTCGGACGTTTCAGTGAGGTAAGCCGTGGCACGTCCGTAAGCCTCATCCTCGTTCGTAATATAATACTTCGTGGTATCCTCGCTCTCGATGGTGTAATAAGGTGTGGGAGAACCTCCAGTAGGCGGCAACCCGTCTTCGCCTAAGCCTTGAGTCTGCAACGCGTTGGCAATATAAAGCAAGCGAAACTCCGTCCCGGATCCATTGATACCGAAAGGCCCCATGTGTGCCCCGTCACCATTGCATAAATCTTGCCCATTGGTCAGGAAATCCACAACCAAATTAGCTTGGTCACCCTGCCACCAAATACCTGGCTCTATTTTGGGTGTTTTTGTGGGACGAAGGCCTTGCCACTTAGTAGAAGCTTTAAGCTCTTCCCATCCCCAACGCCAATGTTGACCAACACCAATACCATGATTGGCCTCGTGCATCAAGGTCCCAATACGTTGATAACCTGCATTAGGCCCCACAGTAATCCAACCTCCATAGCTACCGTGAGCCGAACCATCCCCCGCGTCATAGCTCACGCTAATATGGTACCCCTGAATGCTTGTCCAGTTATTGTAGTAATCCATTGCACCAGCACAAGCCGCGTTGAGGCGTTCATTGTCGGCTGCTTCACCGTTATTGGCATACGACCACGTGCATTGTCCCATAGGAAGGGTAATAATCTTACGTACTTCACCGTAGCCTACAGCATTGTCTTTCGTCATCGCAAAAGCGCGTACATAGTATACCGTAGCAGGTTGCAACGGTTCCATAATATAAATAAGCCCCGGATAGTCAAACAACTGTTCCCCTTCGGCCACATAATCATCAGACAAAGTCGGATTCTTATGAGTTGCCCAACAAAAGCCCTGATATTTAAGATCATTTTCCTTTAGGCCTGTCACAGTCAAACGCCCAAGCGCTCCCGTGGCCCCACGGGGGATAAAGTCATAAGTCTTCACAATAGGAACTTCGCCAGAAGGATTAGCAGCACAATACAACACACCGGCTTGCGCCAACTCCTTGACCATCAAGTCTATTTCTGCCTTGAGTGCGACAGCAGTATTATATACAGACTTAGCTTCATCAATAGCCTGTTGGAACTCTGTAGCCCCATTACTGCCTACACCTTCGTTGGCAAGCACCTCGGCTTCCTTGATAGCCCCCTCCAACACTTTATAGTCGGCCACACTAGTTTCCGAAGCCTTAATAGCCGTTGTCAATGCCAATGCACAAGCCGCGATTTCCTTTACCTCTGTCACTTCCTTGGCATCCTTCACTGCTTTCGTAAGGGCAGCCAGACTGTCCTTATGCTGATGGGATACCATCAAAGCCTCCCCTTCGTTTATCAACTGTTGGAGAGTTTCCTTCTGAGCTGTTTCATCAAACCCCACATAATAGAGATGGAAATCATCCAGACACACATAATTACCTGTACAATTGCGCGTGTAAAGCCCTATCTGAGCTTTATTATCCACAACGACGAAATCGAGAGAATATATACCCGGTACGTTCACGAGCTTCTCTACATTATTAGCATAAACGTAGGCTCCCTGTTGAGGCACATTCACATTGCCTTGGTCTATGTTCTGCCCTACCATCGTAAGACGGTAGTCCCCATTCGGCAATTCCACATCCTGATGAATATCTGTATCCGTCACCAATCCCCAGAACTCACAATAGTAATCGCCCACTTTCAGTCCAAATGCGTCATTGTTCTGAGAATTAAAGCCCCCGTTAATCCATCCCACAGTACTATCCTCAAAGCCTGGATTAGTCATATAAGAGGTGACATCCATTGGTTTATCTGGAGAAGCCAGCGAGAAACGATAATTAAAAATAGCATTATCCAAAGCTGTATAAGCTTCGATAATACCTTCCCAAGAGGATTGTGCCAAGATAGCTTTTGCAGTAGCCACCGCCTCATTAAGCGCTTTTTGCTCTGGAGTACTAAGTTGTTCGTCTATTTTCTCTGCTTCAGCAAGAAGCTTGCCCATTTCTTCACGGAACACAGCATAAGTTTCCTCGGTAGGCTCCTCATGTGTAAGGCGGAAATTGTCTACACATACATAATTTCCAGTAGCTCCTTTTATCAGGAAACCGATTTCCAGTGTACCGTCTACTGTGGTGGCCGTTACACTGTATTCACCCGGTAGGCCAACTTCTGTCTTATTTTCGTTAGCATAAACCCACACACCGGTTTGAACAACATCCGGAGTATTTTGCTGAATATTTTGTGCAGCAACAGTCACTGTATAAGTACCTGCAGGTAGTTTGGTAAGTACCTGTTCAAGACTACCATCCTGTGCCTTGTCTCCTGCCGGACGCCAACTTTCCACATACGCAGTTCCCTCCTTCAAGCCGAACGCATCGTTGGTTTGACGGCCAACCTTACGAATGTACCAACCTTCGACACCATCTTCAAACCCTGGATTGACGATTCGATTCGTCATATCCGTTTGTGCCCACAATAATGATGTGATCACAAACAAAAATAAAGATAAGAATAATTGTTTTTTCATTGTATTTAATTATTAAAATTAGGATTTATAATAAATTCGGTTCTTATTATTTCAGTACTTTCCGACCATTTTTGATATAGAGACCATGCTGTGGAGCATCACTCAACTGCTGCCCTTTCAGATTATAATAATGAGTATCCTGACCCGCAGGTGTGTTTTTGACAGCAATCACAGCATCTTCGATTTGCCAAGGCTCGTAAAGCATCCGTATATCCTTCACGCGAAACTCCTGAGTTTCACTTCCCTCCTCCAAATTAGCTTGCCAACCTACATAAACATCCTGAGACTCTTTGATAGAAAAGGAAATAGAATACCATTTCCCATCATCCACGCCCGCCTTATTAATGGCAAGCCTTGCCAACGACTTGACGGGAATGTCATGCGTGGCCAGAAGTTTCGTAGAAGCAAACATATAGGCGTCAGGACTCATACTATAACTTGTCTGATACTCCGCTTGCATTGTATAAACACCTGCATCAAGATGTAGCTTGCGGTAGATACGCGCATCGGAAAGGTTGCCCTCCTGATTTCCACTACGGTCATCCCAGACTCCCAACATAAGACAACTGTATCCTGGATAGTTGTCTATTCCGTTCTTTATGCCATCGGCCTCGTTGGGGATTTTAAAGTTCTCTACCTGCCAGTACTTGGGTGTGGCAAAACGTGTGGTTACGCTTCCATCAAGACGTGAAAAGTTGGAACGCTCATCAAGTAATTGCAACGTCACATCCCGAGCCGCCACAATTTTACTTTCATCGTAACGACATAATTGTACACGAGTGGCACGAAATTCCTGTGTGCCACTACCCATCATCAAATTAGCCTGAAACCCCAATGTCACATCCTGCTCTTCTTCTACAATAAAAGTAATACCCCACCAACTACCATTATTTGGTGCTGTATTAAGACGTGCCCATGCAATGGCCCGAACAGGAATCTCAGAAGTCTGTAAATCCTCGACAGCCTCTGGGCAGGCATACATATAAGCCTCGTCAGACAACTGGTAAACGGCATTGAAAGTAGCACCGAAATAATAAGTACCGGGAGTAAGATGCACGGTACGACGTATGGCAGCCTGCGAAAGATCACAGTCATAGTCTACATTAGTACGGTCATCCCAGACTCCCAACATCAAAGCCTCAATTCCTTCGTAAGCATCGAGTCCTTGCTTAACCCCCTCACTGCCATTAGGTATATTGAAATTGGTTACAATCCAATTAGCCGGCTTACCGAAACGCTTACCATTTCGAGTATCCGGAGTACGACTGAAGTCTGCCGCCTCCACGAGCATTTCTACAGTAAGATTATCACCTGCATAAAGAGGTGCGCCAGCTTCGGTAACTGACGCTTTAAGATATGCTTGAAAAGCCTTACGCAATACAACAAGAGCCGCAGCCTGTTCTTCGACAGTACCATCCAGGCTATTTTCCGCTTGAGTTACATAGTATCCTAAATCAGACAAAGCTGAGACATTGGGACTACCTGTGTTGACAGGTTTCAGATTTCCGTCGGCTCCTTCAACAAGGGGTTTACAATAGTCAATAAACTCGGCCAATGAAATAGGCTTATCCGTACCAGGTTTAAAAGTTATGGCAAACACAGGAGCAATGTCATTGGTATTCTCTATCGGAAGCTGCACTGTAAGCCCCTCCATCGCAAGTTCGTGCTCAACCGCACCATGTCCCAACAATTCTATACTTTCAATCTCACCTGAGAAGTATTCATTGGCACGTCCTAAGTGAGCAAACGTGAAAGTACGTTCTGCCGGCCAACGCATAATGGTAGCAAAGACAGTATCTACATCCTGTTCCGTCCGGGCATGTTTGACGACGTAACGCACATCTTTTGCAGAATAATTGATACCTTCGTTAAACCCTTGGTTATAGATAGGATTACTTGCATCAACCAACGGTCCCTCGCCAAAAGTTTTCCAAACACGAGTCCCATAAATTGAACGTCCGTTTTGCTCCATCCAATCTGTCATCTCAGCAATGAAACGCATTTCCTTGTCATCGTGAGTTCCATCTCCTTTTAGAGGAATAGAAAGCAACAAGTTACCATTTTTGCTGACAATGTCAACAAGCATATCTACCACCTGCTGAGCCGACTTGTAACCGGCATTATAATCTTTCACGCCATAATGCCATCCACCGATACAAGTACAAGTTTGCCAAGGCTTTTCTTGTGGGCGATCGGGTATACCACGTTCTATATCCCACAACATGGCTTCCTTATGCGTAGAGTCCAAGACCTTGCCGGTAACCACCATTTCCGGATCGGTATTATAAGAATGAGCCAAAATATTAAGGCCTACGCTCTCGTCGCAACCATAGAAAGGAAGTACTGTATCATCAAAGTAAAGCATGGCAGGGTGATAGGCATTCACACACTGCAATACACGGTTTTGAAATTTCATCTTGTACTCTTCGCTGGGCTGTGAAGCACCGTTACCCCACGTCCATTGACTGTGTATGGTACCCGCATCTTCCCAACCTCTACTGGGAGTATGGCGTTGGGCATAAAGATCTTGTGGATCATAACCTTCCCACCATTTACCCTTACCATCTTCTTTCGTCATATTGGCATCATATTGCTGGGCGATTTCAAACCAAAGCCAAGCATGGCTACCATGCATGGATACACCTAAAGGAAGATCATACTTTTCACATGCTTTGGCCCATTCTCCTACCACATCGCGTTTAGGACCAATATTCACCGAGTTCCAAGGTTGGTAGGGAGAATCCCAACAGTCGAAATTATCATGGTGCTGCCCCATAGCAAAAAAATACCGAGCCCCCATATCATAATAGAGTCTGATAAGATATTCAGGCTCCCATTTTTCAGCCTTCCAGGCGTTACACAAATCCTTGTAACCATAGTCTGTACCGGCTACACAAGGATCACCAAAGTGGCTCACATGCCAATTGTAGTTTCCACCACCTTTGAAATACATTCCACGACCATACCAATCTCCGTCTGCCCCCTGGCTCTGCGGATCCCAATGTGCCCAAATGCCGAATTTTACGTTTTGGAACCATTCAGGACATTCCCACTGCGCCAGATTGTCCCAATCGGGAGTATATCGCCCTGTTGCCACAGGTACATTCTGCGCGTTTGATGTGAAAGAAGCAGATAACAATAGTCCTGTCATCCACACTGTTAAAGTTCTTGCCTTCATAGTTATTATTGTTAGATTATTACTAAAGAAATTAAGTCCTTATTTGCAAAGATAAGTGTTTAGCAAAAAGCAAACATAGAATTATATCGACAAAGAATAGCATTTCAGCACTATTCTTTCACTTATTACCTCAAAAATAAGGCTAAACTCGAAATAAATTTAAGTCAGCCTTGAATTCGTAACTCACAAACAATATATAACCATTGACTAAATTTGCTATGAAGAATACAACAAATCCTATGAACTCTAATCAAATCTTACCAACTGAACTTTATTACCTTTCGGACTATCCCCCAAGTAAACCACACTATGCACAGAACGGACTCTAATATTCGCACGCGAAACATTTATTATTCAAAAAAGGAAAAGGAC